>CESN01009133.1_pt1 | contig 10969 bp, 9 predicted proteins | sample 531181 | NCBI WGS metagenome assembly CESN01 (sample SAMEA2621990, study PRJEB7988) | marine metagenome | isolation source: saline water (ENVO:00002010), including
ACTACATAGTCATTTCTCAAAACAGACTTTAAAGATTCATCCAAAGACTTAAATTCTTTATAAAAAATAAAATCTCCTTCAATATAATAATCAGAAACTGCAATCTCATCAGAATTTTCACTAACTCCAAATAATAAAATTTCGTATAAACTTTGATCATTAGTTCTAGTTTTTTTTTCTTTTAAAATATCAACTGAAAATCCAGGCATCTGAGAGTGTATTGATAAATTCATGTTGTTAGCATTGGAAGAATTATCAGGTGCCAATACATATGCAAGAATGGAAATTGTAGCAATAAAAACTATGAAAGAAAGGCTGATCACACCTAAAAAATTTTTCTTAAAATGGAAAAATTTTATAAAAAAACTATTCATAGTAAAGATCTCTAATTCTCAAGATACGAAAATCTCAAATCAGAAAGAACATTTAATGCTTCACCTATGTAAATATCTTTATTTAAGCTCTTGTGCCATCTTTCTCTTTTTGTACCCAGAACAGAATCATTTTCAATCATTTGAGATTCATAAGGAAGAGATTTAAATGAATAATCTAGTGAGAAATTATCTAACTTTTTAAACTTATTAGTGGTTTTAATATTTTCCTCAAGCTCAGATCTAAATTTCTGATAATTAAGATTAAAAATCTTCTTTTCTCTTACATCTTTAATCCATTTTGCATTCTCATCAACTAGCTTTAAATGCTCACTTTGTTTCATTCTTTTCTGACTATTTTTTATTGCAAAATCAAAATCAAAATTACTGTTCCACTTTTTATAATTTATATTTTCAATCTCATCCCATTGCAAAGGATTCTCCGAATCTTTTTCACCAAAATCTAAATACTTGTATCTAAAGGGCAAGTTAATATCACTTTTGACTCCCTCTAGTTGAACAGACCCTCCGTTAACCCTGTAATATTTTTGAGTTGTGTAACGCAATGCCCCAAGATCTCCCTTGGTATTCCCTCTTACCATCTTATTTAGAGGAAATACATTTTGCACTGTCCCTTTCCCCCAAGTTTGATTTCCTCCAATTATAATTGCTCTTTTATAATCTTGCATGGCAGCAGCTAAAATTTCAGATGCTGAAGCTGATCCCTCATTTACCAATATTACCAAAGGCCCTTTCCAAAGAATAGACCGATCTCTATCTCTCAAAACTTGCTTCTCTTTATCAAAATACTTAACCTGAACCACAGGACCACTTTCAATGAACATACCAGCCATGTCAACAACTGTTTTAAGAGAACCACCACCATTATTTCTTAGATCAATAACAAGTCCTTGTACTCCTTGCTCTTTTAATCTATTTATCTCGATTTTTAGATCCTTAGCAGCATCTCTATTATCTTGATTTTCAAAATCAATATAAAATTTTGGAATATTTATAATTCCATAATTATTTCCATCCTTTTCAACTAATGATGATTTAATATATGTTTCTTCCAAAAGAACAATATCCCTTTCAATTGAAATTTCACTAACAGTTCCGTCAACTTTTTTGACAGTTAGAAAAACATTAGTTCCTTTTTCCCCTTTAATTAGTTTAACCGCATCTGCCAATCGGTATCCTACAATACTAACTGGCTCACTATCATTTGCCTGCCTAACTTTTAATATCACATCCCCCTTTTCCAAGATGTTATTTCTCCAAGCTGGGCCGCCAGAAATTAACTCAGTAATTTCAATTTTATCAACTTTTTTTCTAAGTATAGCACCTATACCAGCGTAGTTACCGGACATATCTATATTAAATCTATCTCTATCTTCAGGATCTAAATAAGAGGTATTAGGGTCATATTGAGAAACAAAAGAATTTAGATAAATAGAAAACCAATGTTGTCTTTGAAATTCTTCTTCCATTATCACAAAATAATCTGCCATTGTTTCATTAAGCATCTCTCTTGTTTCTATTTCAATTTCGGAGTAGCTCCTTGCCTTGAAAGTAGAATCTTTTTTAAATGTTCTTTCATCTTCTTTGATTTCATCATGAAAATTTTCAATCAAATATACCTTCATCAACTTTCTCCATCTCTCAACTAAATTAGCTCTAATACCTACATATTGTAATTCTTCGATATCAAAATTAAAGATTTCTTCAAGCTGAAAATCAAATGGTTTAGATAATACTTCCTGAGAAATTTGCTTCGCCTCATCTATTCTTTGGATTAAAATCTCATGTGCCAAGTTAAAAAATTCTAGATTCGGCTGATTAAAAGCATCATCTATTTCATACTTATACTTGGATAACATATCTATATCTGATTGATATAAATATCTTTTGTAAGGGTCTATATTTTCAAGAAATGAATCAAAAACTTTTTCAGAAAAATTATCATCAATTTCAATATCTAAATAATGTGCTTGATCTAGAACATATGTTATTAATTGAATTACCAGTGAATCCTTATCATCGGATTCAAAATTTTTGGATATAGAATTACACGATACAAAACATATAACAAATGATATCAATATTGTAGTTATATTCTTCTTCATATGAATTCAAAAATAGTTAAAATTGGAGCTTTTTTTTTAAGGGTCTTTATAATTTTTTGTTAAAGTGCCGAAATATTTATTTGATTACATTTGTAATTATAAATTTAGATATGAAAAAACCTTTGATACTAGTTACAAATGATGATGGAATTACTGCTCCTGGGTTAAGAAGTTTGATATCAGTAATGAATAAAATTGGAGAGGTTGTGGTAGTAGCTCCAGATAGTCCTCAAAGTGGTATGGGGCATGCAATAACTATAAGCGATACTTTATATTGTAAAAAAGAAAAGATTGACAATGGACCACAAATTGAATACAGTATTTCAGGAACTCCTGCTGACTGTGTCAAGTTTGCAATTCGTGAAATTTTAGATAGGAAACCAGACTTGTGTGTTTCTGGAATTAATCATGGTGCTAATTCATCAATAAATGTAATTTACTCTGGTACAATGAGCGCTGCAGTTGAAGCGGGCATTGAGGGTATTAAGTCCATTGGATTTTCTTTGCTAGATTATAACTGGGATGCTAATTTTTTACCATGTGAAAAATTCGTAGAAAAGATAACCAAATTAGCAATTTTTGATAAAAGAGAAAATTTAGTTTTAAATGTTAATTTTCCATCTGGAATTAATGAATTTAAAGGAATTAAAATATGTAGACAAGCTAAAGGATATTGGCAAGATAAATATGATAAAAGAATCAGTCCGCTTGGAAAAGAATACTATTGGCTAACGGGAAGTTTTATTAATCAAGATGAAGACAAAGAGTCAGATGAGTGGGCCTTAAAAAATGGATATATTACCATTGTTCCAATTTCATATGATATGACATCTTATAAGGATATAGAGCTATTAAAAAAATGGAAGCTAAATAATTAGACTTGAGAAATAGAAATTTATTTATTGGAATTATAAGTGGAATTATAGCAAATTTTTTAGGTTTTTTAGTTGCAAGATTAATGTTGACAGGTGAGTCTTCAGTAATCAATCTAACCAATGTTGTTAAACAATTATATTATGATGGTTTATTAAATAAACTCATCAGCCTTGGAGCTTTCTTAAATCTTTTAATTTTCTTTTTTTTTATAAATAGAAATATGGACACTAAAGCTGCAGGGGTTCTAATTTCGACAATTATGATAGCTTTACTAACAATTTATCTAAATAATTAATATGAAATATTATTTGATAGCGGGTGAGGCTTCTGGAGATTTACATGGAAGTAACTTAATTAAAGAGATTAAAAAAATTGATTCCGAAGCTGAGTTTAGATGTTGGGGTGGTGATTTGATTAAAAAAGAGTCTGGAAATGAATTGGTTAAACATTATAAAACCTATTCTTATATGGGATTCTTGGAGGTAATATTAAATATATATACAGTTACAAAAAACTATTTTTTTTGTAGAAAAGACATTCTAAAATATAATCCTAATGCAATTATTTATATAGATTTTCCAGGCTTTAACCTTCCGATTGCTGGATGGGCAAAAAAAAATAATTTTATAAACCATTTTTACATATCACCACAAATCTGGGCATGGAAAGAAAACAGAATTAAAAAAATTAAAAAATTTATAGACAAAATGTATGTTATTCTTCCCTTTGAAAAAGATTACTATAAAAAACGGGGATTTGAGGCGGATTACGTGGGCCACCCCCTTTTGGATGAAATAAAGAAAACAGATTCTGAAATATTAATAAATGAAAAAATAATTGCATTACTTCCTGGAAGTAGAGATCAAGAAATAAATAAGATACTCCCAAAAATGTTGAGTGTTGTGAAATATTTCAAAGAATTTAAATTTATTATTTGTGCAGCACCCTCTCATGAAAAATCAAAGTTTGATAAATATTTAAAAAAAATTAATTCAGAAAGAATTGAAATCGTATTTAATCAAACATATTCTGTTTTAAAAAAATCTTCTGCTGCATTAGTTGCATCTGGAACTGCTACTCTTGAAACAGCCTTACTAAATGTACCTCAAGTTGTTTGCTACAAATCTAGCTGGTTATCTTATCGAATAGGAAAATATCTTGTTAAAAATTTGAAATTTATTTCACTAGTAAATTTGATTTTGAATAAAGAAGCAATAAAAGAATTAATTCAAAATGAATTAAATGAAAAAAATTTGGTGAAAAATATTAGGCTAATTCTTGAAAAAAAAGGTAGAGAGCAGATCCAAAATTCATACAAACAATTAAGAAATAAACTTGGAGAAAATGGAGCAAGCAAAAAAACAGCTAATTTTATTGTAAATTACTTTGAAAACTCATAGACAAATGAGTTTTGGTAGGCATTCATTTGTTCTTGAGTTTTTATCTCTTTGTATTTATCATTAAGATATTTTAAAAAAAATTCCATTTGTCTGACTGGCTGAAATCCTCTTAGTTTATACAAAACATTAGATGACTTGTCTAAAAAAACTACTGTTGGATAAGCTGACACCCTCAAAGCTCTCGTAAATTCATGACTGCTATTTCTTCTTCTAGTTTTAGCAGGATCAAAATTAGGATTCGAGAATTCATATCCCTGGAAATCTATTTTTTCATTTCCCTCAGCATTAAATTTAACAGCATAGTAGTTTTCATTAACATATTTAATCAAATCTTTATTTCCAAAGGTTTCTCTGTCTAGTTTCTTACACGGCCCACACCAATTGGTGTAAACATCAATAATTATATTTCTTGGCTCAGTTTGCTGCAAATACACAGCATCTTCTAAGCTAATCCACTTAATTTTTTCTTGAGAAAATAATCCTAATGGTAATAAAACAAAAAGATATATTATTAATTTATACTTACTTAACACCATGCATAAGTTTTTTTAATAATGGATGCAATAGCAAAGATAATAAACCCAAAGCTATTGGAATTAATGTAAAAATGAGAAAAAAGTATGATAGGGAATATTCTTGAGTTATCTTTTCAATGTCCCCTCCAACATAATGTGCTAGCTTATTTCCAATAGCAATTGCTAAGTAGTAAACTCCAAACATAAAGGCAATCATCCTGGCAGGGATTAATTTACTCAAATAAGATAATCCCATCGGAGACAAACACAATTCTCCAAGCGTGTGAAAAAGGTATGCAAGTACCAACCACATCATACTTAGAGATGCGGTTTGCGCACCTGCGGGAATATCTTTGGCTCCAAATGCTAAAAAACCGAAACCAAATCCTAATAAAACTAACCCAAGAGCATACTTTACCGATGCTGGTGGGTTGTAACTACTGTCCCACCATCTTGTAAAAAGCGGAGCAAAAATTATAATGAATAAAGAATTTAAAATTGCGAACCAAGTTATGGGAACTTCGGTTTCAGTAGATTGAAATTCAGAAGACAGCTTGAAAATTACTATTGCCCAAATAATTATAAAACTAAATAGCAAGGTAAAGTTTGAGAAAGGAATCTTTTTTATTGTCTTTTTAACAAGACTAATAAGAACAAATGTGATGATTATCAAAGGAATCACTGTTACTAATAGATCTATAATTTTAAAAATACTTGCAGAATTTCCCTCTAGTATTCTGTTTGTATAATCCCGCGTAAATATTGGTAGAGATCCAGCACCTTGTTCAAATGCAGCCCAAAAGAAAATTGTAAAAAATGAAAAAATTGAAAAAGCAATCATCCTGTCTCTTACTATTGGCGAGTACCTAGGGATTCTTAATACCAAAAGAAGAGCAAAACTTAAAAACGCAATCAGAGCAAAAAATAATGAGTTTGACAACGATAATATTGTAAAATTTAAAACATTAATGTCGGCAATTTTACTCAATGGATCATTTACAATAAAAATAAGTGCAGAAATTATAAATACTGTGATTAAAAAATAATCAATTGGCAAAAATGGATTGTGAACTTCATTATTATTTTGAAGAATTGATTTTTTATCTTCAAATACTTTTGGTTTTTCACCAATTGATCCAAACAATGGTTGAGCAAAATAAAACTGTAACATACCTAAAAACATAAAAATACCAGCTAAACCAAATCCAAAAGACCAACCAACTTTTTCACCAAGCCAACCACAAAGCATTATCCCCAAAAATGCACCGGCATTAACACCCATATAAAATATATTATAAGCACCATCTTTTTTATTGTCTCTACCCTCATAAATTTTTGAAATAATAGATGTCATGTTAGGCTTAAAAAAACCATTACCGAGAACAAGTAAGGTTATACCAGCGTAAAGAAAAAATGGAGTTTCCAAGGCCATCGATGCATGACCCAAAGTCATTAACAACGCACCAATTACAACAGCATTTCTATATCCAATTTTATTGTCTGCAAGCCATCCACCAGCAAGTGGGGTTAAATAAACAAATAAAGCATAAGTTCCTAGTAAAGACAATGCAGATGATGAGCTCCAACCCCAACCAGGATTATCTCCAATGATTGCACCAGTAAGAAAAATTACTAATATAGCTCTCATGCCATAGTATGAGAATCTCTCCCACATTTCTGTAAAAAAAAGTACAAATAGTGCGCTTGGGTGTCCTAAAACCTGATTTTCAAAGAAAAAATTATTCTTATCCATTTTGAATATTCAAATCCTCAGCTCCGTGGGTTAATCTTTTTAATGGTTTTAAAATAAGTAGGACTAAAATTCCAAATAAAGTGCAAAAAATTGCTATTCCAGTGAATACCTGAAACTCACCAGCACCTTCAGAAAGTTGACCTACGAATCCTGCTAATTTATTACCCATTCCTGTTGCAGCAAAATATGCTCCCATCATGAATGCGGCATATTTGACTGGAGCAAGTTTAGTTATAAAGGAAAGGGCTACAGGTGATGCACATAATTCCCCAATTGTGTGAAATAAGTAAGCTAATACTAACCAAATCATTGCAGATTTTTGAATGATTTCATCACCTTCCATAATTACTTCAGTTGAAGCTTTTGACATAAAAAAGAATCCGAATGCCATGATTATCAATCCCACTGCCATTTTAAATAATGAAGAAGATTCTCTTCCCATTTTAGCCCAATTAGACCAAAACAAAGCTATAGATGTTGCAAAAACAATAATGAAAAATGCATTAATTGATTGAAAGATTGCTGCAGGCACTTCATTTCCAATAAATGGTAATGAAAAAGAAAGTAATCTATCCGTTTTTTGTTCTGTGTAGAGACTCATCAAACCACCCGCTTGCTCAAAAGCACCCCAAAAAACAATAATAATCAAAAATGATAAAAACATTACCAGCATCCTATCCTTCTCAATCTTTGTAAGTGGTTTATTCATTAATTCTTTATCTGGAGAATTGTCACTACCAATATATTCACCAACTCCTTTTAAATATTTTAATCCATATATGTAAACAAACTGGCCAAATGCCATTCCGATCCCAGCTAAACCAAAACCATAGTGCCACCCATATTTTGCAGCAACAGCTCCAACGGTCAAAGCTCCAAAAAAGGCACCCAAGTTAATACCCATATAAAAAATATAAAAACCAGTATCCCTCTTATTATCCCCAACTTTGTAAAGTCCCCCAACCATTGTTGAAATATTTGGCTTAAGAAATCCAACTCCCAAAACAATTAAAATAAGACCAGTGAAAAAGGCCCATTCCGCATTAACAGCTAAAATTCCATGGCCAGCACATAATAACCACCCTCCAAGCATGACTGCATGTTTTTGACCAATAAATTTATCAGCAATCCATCCACCTGGAATCGACATCAGGTAAACAAACATTGTATATGTTCCGTAGAAAGAAAGGGTTTCAGCATTCGACCAACCATATCCAGACTGTGGATCATCTAAAAGAATTGGTGCGGCAAGAAATAAAGTCAATATTGCTCTCATTCCATAATAGGAGAATCTTTCCCACATTTCAACAAAAAATAAAATATACAAGCCCATAGGGTGACCTAAGACAGTTTTTTGATTTTCGATTGCAAAAGGATTGGAAGCCATAATATTAATTTTAGAACTACTAAAATATTATATTTTAACTAATAATATTAAATTAATCTTTATTAATTTATCTAATGCTTATTCAGTCATTGTATGTTATCTTTGAATAGGAATAAATTTTTATATTTTGAAAAATATTCGCGGATTTTCAAAGCTTAGTAAAGACAAAAAAATTAATTGGATTTGTGAAAACTTTTTCAAAGGAAATAAAGAGGCTGAACATGTTCTCAAACAATATTGGAATGATAATTCAAAGTTGCAAAAACTACATGATGATTTCTCTGAAAATGTAGTTTCAAATTATTATTTACCATTTTCAATTGCACCAAATTTTTTAATTAATAATAAAACATATGCAGTTCCAATGGCTATCGAAGAAAGTTCAGTTGTTGCTGCTGCTTGTAACTCAGCAAAGTTTTGGAAAGAAAATGGAGGTTTTTCTGCACAAATAATTAAAAAAGAAAAAAATGGACAAATACATTTTTTTTTCAAAGGCAAAAATATTGAACTTGAAAAATATTTCAGTTTTGTAAAACCTAAACTTTTTCAAAAGACCACATCGATTACTAAAAACATGCAAAAAAGAGGTGGTGGAATCAAAGAAATAAAGCTAATTGACAAAACAAAAGATTTAAAAAATTACTATCAAATTTTTGCAACTTTTGATACTATCGATGCTATGGGTGCTAACTTTATAAATTCATGTCTTGAAGAATTCGCTAAAGTTTTTATCGAATCAACCTCTGAATTTGAAAATATTAATAAAAATGATATTCAAATTGTAATGAGCATTCTTTCTAATTATGTGCCAGATTGTATTGTTCAAGCAAATGCTACATGTTCTGTTGAAAAATTAAATTCTCTACATCCGGAAACTAAAAACTTCACAAAAAAAATAGTTGATGCTGTAGAAATAGCAAACTGCGATATTTCAAGAGGGGTAACCCACAACAAAGGAGTAATGAACGGAATTGATGCAGTAGCTATTGCAACTGGCAATGACTTTAGAGCAATTGAAGCAGGAGTACATGCATATGTTTCGAGATCTGGAAAATACCAAAGTTTAACAAAAGCTAAAATCATAGGAAATAAATTTTTATACTCGATTGAAATTCCACTTTCAATAGGAACAATTGGCGGGGTAACCGATTTACACCCACTTGTTAAATTTGCATTAGAACTTCTTGGTAACCCAAACTCTAATGATTTAATGATGATTATGGCATCCGTTGGACTAGCTCAGAATTTTGGTGCATTAAGATCATTAGTAACCTCAGGAATTCAAAAGGGTCATATGAAAATGCACTTGATTAATCTACTTAACAAATTAAATGCTAATGAAAATGAAAAAGAATTAGCAATTGAACATTTTAAAAATCATAAAATAAATAATGCATCTGTTGAACTTTTTTTGAAAAAAATTAGAAAATGAAATTTAAGAGTAACGGAAAATTGTTAATTACTTCTGAGTATTTAGTTATGAAAGGGGCAATGGCACTAGCGATACCTGCAAAATTGGATCAAGAGTTAAATGTAACATCAACGAATTCTGATTTTGTTAATTGGAAAAGTTTTAATAAGAACAATCAAATTTGGTATGAGGAAAAGTTTTTTTTAGACAAAGGAACTCTAATTTATCATGGGAAAAAAAATAAAATGTCTGATTTAATTGTTCGCTTATTTGATTATATACATAAATTTAATAACCCAGAAAAAAGTATAGGTAATGAATTTATATGGAAGATTAACTTTAATATAAATTGGGGGTTAGGGTCATCATCAACTTTAATTAATAATTTATCTAAGTGGGCAAAAGTAAATCCATATAAATTATTATTTTCTGTTTTTAACGGTAGTGGATATGATATTGCTTGTTGTGACAAAAGTAATCCTATAATTTTTCAAAAAAAGGATGATTATCTTTCAGTTTCAGATACAACTTTTAAACCTAATTTTTTAAATAATCTATTTCTTATTTTTTTGAATAAAAAACAAGATACCCAAAAATCTGTACAGAATTTTCTTGGAAACGATCAGTCCCTCAGTGAAGAAATAAATCAAATGAATGAGATTGTTCATGAAATTGAAAATGTAAAGGATATTACTACATTTGAATCTTTAATTGAAAGGCATGAAAAAATAATAGCCAATATATTACAAATGCCAACAATTCAAAATGATAAATTTCCTGACTACAATAATGGTGTAATTAAAAGTCTTGGATCTTGGGGCGGGGACTTTGTGCTTGCTACTGGTGATGAAAAAAGTGTAGATTACTTTGAAGAAAAGGGCTTCAACACAATAAGAAAGATATCAGATCTACTTTATGTTTAATAAAATAATGATCTAAAATCTTCGATTTCAGCTTTTTCTTTCAGTGCATCATAAGTATTAATTCTTGATGCATTTCTATTAGAGCTATTAATTTTATTTATCTGTACTTGATAATTATCAATTTCAGAAGCAATTCTTTTATCTGTAAGTTTAATATAAAAAACTCCAGATTTTCCAATTATAGGTTCAGAAATTTGATCTTTCTCT
>CESN01036793.1_pt1 | contig 10944 bp, 11 predicted proteins | sample 531181 | NCBI WGS metagenome assembly CESN01 (sample SAMEA2621990, study PRJEB7988) | marine metagenome | isolation source: saline water (ENVO:00002010), including
TTGAATTACTTGCAATGTATCTTGATAAAAACGAATTTAATATTTCAGCTCTTTATAGGCCATTAAATAATTTTTTTATAAACCCGGTGATGGAGTACCTAAGGAAGAGACATATATGTAAAAACCAAATTCCAAAAAGTATTCCTGGTGTTAAAAAATATAAGTATGGGACAAGAGAATTAATTTCCAAAATTAAAAAAAATCAAAATATAGCAGTGATGATAGATCAAAAAGTCACTCAGGGTATTAAAGTTAAATTATTTAAAAAAGATGCTTTGACAATGAATTTACCAGCTCAAATTGCATTAAAATATAATTATATTTTACAACCATTATCTATTAAAAGAGTAAACGATATTAATTTCGAAATTTTTTTTCACGAGACTATTGAAGTAAATAAAAATGATGATGAGTACTTAATTACAAAAAAAATTAATGAAAGATTAGAAATTATGATTAGGAAAAATCCTGGTCAATGGATATGGACACATGATAGATGGAGAATTTAATTCTTTGAAAAAATTAAGTCTGGATCGACAGGAACATTATTACAGTATAACCTAAAATCTAAATGAGGACCAGTTGATCTTCCAGTTGAACCAACTGTAGCTATAATTTTACCCCTGTCAATTAATTGACCTTTCTTTACAAAAATTTGATCTAAATGAGAGTAAATTGAAACTAACCCATGACCATGATCAATTATTATCGTTCCGCCAGTAAAAAATAGATTTTTTTCTGACATTACAACTCTTCCAAAATTAGCGTTTTTAATTTTTGTTCCTTTCTTAGCCGCGATATCAATTCCATAATGAGGTCTTCTAGGTTTGCCATTTAAAATTCTCTGACTCCCGTAAACCCCAGTAGTTATACCATCTAAGGGTCTAATAAAGCTTTCAAAAAAAAATAATAAATCTGAGTTCTTTTTTTTAGCTTTAGATATCAACTTGCCCTCTTTTCTAATTCGTTTCATATCCTCTTTATTTGGTGTAACTTTCCTTTTTGGTAAACCATCAATTCTTTGTATTTTAAATTTTCTTGTTTTTATTTTTTTTGAAAAATTGTGAGTATACTTGTCATTTCTTATAGAAATTAAAAAGTCACTAGTTCTATTTCTTGAAATACCAAAAACAAACATTCCATTTTTACTAGTTTTAACTCTGTTATTATTTACATACATAATTGAATTTTTATCTACTTTACCAATTATTAAACCGCCCTGAGTAAAAGACCCTTTATACTCAAATGTATGAGAACTAGTTATTAATATAAAAAATGTAATTATTGAGAATAATAATTTAAACATTACGAAATTTTTTTGCCACTTCGAACGGTGAAAAATACGCTTCTTGCAACTCAACGTTCCAATATTTTAAATCCTTGATCAAAATTTTTTTACCAGAAACTGCACATAATACATAATCGCCTTCTATAATTATTTCAAAGAAACCCTGATTATACTTTAATTTAGCCTCAATCATTTTTAATTTTTATTTTAACATTAAATTCTCTATCAAAGAACTTAATGTTTACATCTTTTTTTTTTTGAAAAAGCTCTGCCCTTTTAATAATTTTTTTATTATTATCTTTAATTAAAACAAAACCTCTTTTTAAAGTATTTTGAATATCTAAAGTATAAAGTATTGAGGAAATTCTCTTAAAATTAGAAGCTTTTAAGCTCAAAAGTAAATTTAAATTTGAATTTAGATTTTTTAGAAGAAAAAATATTATCTTTTCTTTTTCTATAAGTGATTTTTTTAAATTTTTTATTAAAAAAAAAGATTTTATATTTTGTAAAAAATTAGAGTAACTAACTAGCTGATTTGTTATTGATTGTTTTAAACTATTTTCAAAAAAAAATATTTTTTCTCTTAAGTTCTTTATTTCTGGTACTGCCAATTCAGCTGCAGCAGTCGGAGTAGCCGCTCGAACATCTGATACAAAATCAAGTAATGTGAAGTCTGTTTCATGTCCTATGGCAGAAATTGTTGGTTTACTAAAAGAAAATACACGTCTAACTAACTTCTCATCGTTAAACGGCATCAAGTCTTCTATACCTCCGCCACCCCTTGCAATAATTACTAAATCTACTGGATATTTTTCAAAATAATCTAATCCTAAGATAATTTCATTTACTGCATTTACTCCTTGTACACTGACCGAATATAGCTTTATATCAGTTGGAAATCTTGCAGAAACTCTATCAATTATATCCATCACGACCGCACCTGACAAAGAAGTGATAACTCCTATTTTATTTGGCAAAAAAGGAATTTGTTTTTTATTTTCAGCATTAAATAGACCTTCAGTCTCTAATTTTTTTTTTCTTTGCTCAATTAATTTTAATAATGCACCCTCACCTTTAATCTCAATTTGATTGACTTGTATTTGATAAGTAGAGATGCTGCTTCTAGCATAAGTACTAATTTTTCCTTCGACAACTACTTCTAGGCCGTCCTCTGGTTGAACTTGTAAGAAAGGAACTTTCGAGGACCAACATACTGAATTCACAACATAATTTTCATCTTTTAACGTAAAGTAAATATGACCTCGAAAATTTTTTACACTTGATATTTCGCCTCTTATTTTAATTAAACTAAAATTTTCTTCTAAAATTTTTTTTGTTAAATTTGAAAATTCTGTAACAGAAAATTCTGGTATATTATTCATTATCTTGTAAGAACAATATACATGAACGTTTGTGTAATTGGAAGCGGTGGAAGGGAGCATTCAATTTGCTTTAAAATTAAACAATCAAAAAAGTTAAATAATTTATTTTGTATGCCTGGAAATGCAGGAACTTCAGAAATATGCAAAAATCTAAATGTAGATATTTCCAATTTTAATCAAATTTACTCGTCAATCAAAAAAAATTCAATAGATCTCGCAATCATAGGACCTGAAATACCCTTGGTAAATGGAATAGTTGATTTTCTAGAGAAAAAAAAGATCAAAGTCTTTGGACCAAATAAAAAAGCTGCTCAATTAGAAGGATCAAAAATATTTATGAAAAATTTATGTAACAAATTCAATATTCCTTCTGCTCAACATTTTAGTATTTCTTCAGTGGAGCATGCAAAAACAGTTTTAAAAAAAATGGAAACGCCTATAGTGGTAAAATCTGATGGTTTGGCTGCAGGTAAAGGTGTCACAATCTGTAATTCTAAAGAAGCAGCATTGATAGATATTATTAGTATTCTTAATGGAAAATTTACTTCCTCTAATCAAGTTATTATTGAGGAGTTTCTAGAGGGTGAAGAAGCAAGTTATTTTGTCTTGACTGATGGAAGAAATTTTAAACAAATAGGTACCGCACAAGATCATAAAAGAATTGGCGAAAATGATACTGGTCTAAATACCGGGGGTATGGGGGCGTATTCACCTTCATTATTAATAAATAAAAACGTAGAAAAAAAAATCATTGAAAAGATTATTATTCCAACAATTACTGGAATGGAAAAAATAGGGTGTCCTTATAAAGGGATTTTGTATGCCGGATTGATGATAAATAAGGGCGAGCCAAAGCTTATTGAATACAATATTAGATTTGGTGATCCTGAATGCCAAGTTTTAATGATGAGAATGAAAGATGATTTTCTTGAATTAATTGAAAGCACAATTAATAATAAATTGGACAATCATGACATTAATTGGTCACAGCACCCATGTATTACGATTGTAGCAGCTAGCGAAGGCTATCCTGAAAAGTACGAAAATTTACAAGAAATTGAAAACTTGCCAAATAATTTCAAAGATAAAAACGTTCAAATGTTTCATGCTGGCACAATAAAAAAAAATAAAAAAATTTTTAGTAATGGCGGCAGAGTTTTAAATTCAACAGTAATTCAACCTACTATTAAATTAGCGCAAAAAAAAGCTTTGGAATTATTAGATGATGTTAATTGGAAAAATAAGTATTATAGACGAGATATAGGTTGGAGAGCTATTAAATAATTATCTTTTTTTTTTAAAAAAATTTTTGAGTAATTCTGAAAATTTTTTTTCTTCAAATCCATAATAAATATCTAATTTGTGATTTAAATTTTTTTTGAAAGATAATTTGTAATTATTTATCAAAGCTCCGTTTTTTTTATCTTCTAAAGCGAAATATACTCTTCTTATCTTGCTTTGATAAATTACTGACGCACACATCAAACAAGGTTCAACTGAGCAATATAAATCATGACCATCTAACCTGTGCGTATTAAGCTTTTTACATGCCTTTATAATTGATAATATTTCTGCATGTGAACAGGGGTTATTATGCTCTATGTTTTGATTGAATGATCTAGAAATAATTTTTTGTTTTAATGGATTAAATATTAAAGATGCGATTGGAACTTCTTTTTTTTTTAATGCTTTTAATGAATCTTGATATAATATTTTGAAAATATTTTTTAACTCGTGTTTCAATATTTTGTTTTTATAATGATGCATAAAAAAATTAGAATAGCTAAACTCTTAGCTAATTACAATCAGGGATCTAGGCGTAGAATTGAAGAATTAATCAAAAATAATAAAGTAATAGTAAATAAACACACAATCAATTCACCTATTACCTTTGTAAATACAGACGATGAAATATTTGTAAATAATAGAAAAGTAAAATTTGAAAAAAAACTAAAAGTATTTAAATTTTATAAACCAAAGAATATAATTTGTTCAAAAGCAAAACAAGATAATAAAGATATTATATATGATATAATTCCAAAAAAATTTAAAAATTTTATATTTGCAGGAAGATTAGATTATAATTCTGAAGGCCTCATGATACTTACCAACTCTTCAAAAATCACCAGAACTCTTGAATTACCAAAAAATAAATTCCCAAGAACTTATCAAGTAAGAGTATATGGAGATTGTAATTTAAAAAATATTAAAGAAAAATCTAAAGGTAGTATTATCAATGGAAAAAAATATTTACCTTTCAGGTTTGTATTAAATTCAAAAATTAAAAAAAATACCAACTTAGAAATTACTCTTTTTGAAGGGAAAAAAAACGAAATAAAAGAAATATTTAAGAGTATAAAATTGCAAGTAAATAAATTAAAAAGAGTTAAATATGGACCTTTCTGTTTAAATAGAATGAAACCATTAGATATAAAAGAAATAACAAATAGTGAGTTCAAAGAGTATGAGAATTATATCAGGAAACAAAAAGGGTAAAAAAATACTTCTACCTAATCCTAAAATAACAAGACCATTAAAAGATAACGTTAAAGAAAATATATTTAATATATTGTTGCATACAAAACATTTTAAGACAGAACTTGAAGGTAGCAATATAATTGATTTCTTTTCTGGTTCAGGATCATTCGGCCTTGAATGTTTATCAAGAGGTTCAAAAAAAGTAGCTTTTCTCGAAAAAAATGCAGAAACAAGAAATACTTTATTTCGAAATTTATCAAATAATTTTGAAAAAAATAAGTTTCAAATTTTAAAAGATAATTTTTTCTTATACGATAAACTTAATTTAATTATAAAATATAATCCAAAAATAATTTTTATAGACCCGCCCTACAAAATTGAAAATTTTGAACATATTTGTAATTTTATAAATACTTTAATAAAATTTAAAGAAATATTGATAATTCTACATATTGAAAAAACAAGGCATGTTTACTTTGATAATTTTAAGCATAAATTAGAAAAAACATACGGAACATCGAAAATAGTTTTTTTAAAAAATTAGTTTTTAAAAATCTTATTTTTAATAAGTTGTACCGCTGGTTGATTGTAAGGGTCAACACCCAAAACTTTGCCAAGCAAAATCGTTTCTAAAAGGAAATAAGAAAATAATTCTATTAAATTTAAAGGATTTTTATAATCATCAATTTTAATAACTCTGTGGGGAATTTTTTTTTCTTTAAAAACTTCAACTACAGCTTCAAATTGTTTTGTTAGTAAATCCGTAGGTGTATAATTTTCTATATTGTAAAATCCTAGGTTATCAAAATTTTTAAATAAATTTTCAATCGAGGGAGAAAAAATATTAAATACTTTATTTTTTGGTCCATCAAGATAAAGCTGCATCATGCTATGATGGTCTTTGGGACAAATTGATGTAATTGGTGTTAACCCAGTATTTTTTTTACCTAAACTTTCAGCATGCAATTGGTGAAACCAATATGAAAAATGTTTTAATCTATAATTATAGATAAGATTACAATATATACTAAGTTTCATCTCTTCAATAATAGTAGCTAAAATCGCAACATTTCTAGTTGGACTTTTATCATGATCTTCAGTTAAAAAATTAATATATTTTTCAGATCCTCGCTCAATCTCTAAATTTAAATCCAAAAATGGTAACATACCTGTCTCTGATAATATAGAGTATCTTCCGCCTATATTTGGATTATGCTCGATTAATTTAATATCATTTCTAAGTGAAAAGTTTTTTAAAATACTATCTTTGCTCTCAGTAATTATAACCATTGACTTATAGAGATCATGAAGACTTTTCTCCTGATTTTTATATTTTTGAATTAAAATATTTAAAATTGCTAAAGTTTCAAATGTGTCACCTGATTTTGAAATTACAAAAAAAAAAAAATTTTCTATAGAGTTTTTATTAAAAAATTTAATTAAAAAATCATAATCCAAATTATCAAAAAAAATAGTGTCATCATTCATAAAGAAAGATAATGCTTTGGCTCCTGATGAAGATCCACCTATGCCAATGACTACTTTTTGTTTTTTTTTGAAATCAATTTTCTGCTTTAGACTTCTAATTTTAAACTGATAACTTTTTGTAAAAGATTTCAAAATGTCATTTTTATCGTTTTTAAATTCATTTAAAAGTTCATCAGAACGTTTTTTTGATAACTCAGATTTTTTTTTAAAATTTGTACTATTATTTAAATCAAGTCCTTTTTTTTCAAAAAAAAAACTATTATTTATCTCAATCATTTTTTTCCTAACTGATCTATTATCATTTTTTCAGTTGAAGATTTGGGGCTAATGTTTTTGCTTCTTTCTTGAGAACTCGAATTAGAATTTAAAGAATTATCAACAATACTTTTTACATTATTTCTTTTACTATAAGATTTAGCTTTATTACTTTCTATTTTAGTATCTGGTGGCAGTAGATCATAATTAGGTGGTCTTTCAATTGGGTCTACTTTTTTTATTAAAAATTCATCGGGAACATCTTTTCCATAGCCTACACTTTTTTTTATGCCTGAGCATGCAGATAAGATAAAAGCTATTGAAATTAATAATAAATATTTAATCATTTTTTTTAATATTATTATTAATTATGTCAAAAGTTAGGAGCATAATTATACCTATAGAGATAAATATATCTGCAATGTTAAAGATAAACCAGTGAAAATCATTATAATGTACATCAATAAAATCAGGAACTGCTTTATAATAAATTCTATCGATAAAATTACCAGTCGCTCCACCAATTATTAAGGAAAGACATAATATTTCAAAGCTTTTTTTAACTTTTGTAATCAAATAAAATAGGAAGATTATAATTAAAAAGATTAACAATGTGATTAAGCTATAAACAAAACTATCACTTTTTAATAATCCAAAAGCAATTCCTGTATTCCATAAAAGTATAATGTTTAAGTAAGGATTAATATATATATTGTCATTTACATTTGTTTGAGTAAAAAGATCGATAACATATATTTTAGAAAGTCGATCTAGAATAAAACATATTAAAATAACTATAAAACTCTGAGAAAATTTTTTACTTAATAGCACAATTTTTCCTCTCGCAGGGGGCATTTGAAATTTTCCAACAATGATCACATTTTTTGCCAATTGCTTTCTCTACATAAACTTGAAAACCTTCAATGCTATCTAAATTTTTCATTTTAACTTTTTTTTGTTCATCATTTAATTCAACACCAGAGCAAACCAAAAAATCTCCTAAATCTATATTATTAAAAATATCTTTGTTATTTACATCTTTGATATCAATATAGATTTTTGTTTCCAGACCAGATTTAATAGTTTTTTCAGCCCGCATTTTTTCAAAAATTTGATTAATTTCAATTTTTATTTTTTCTAGAATTTTCCAAGTTTTTTCATTAAATTTTTCAGATTGATGAAATAGTATATTTTTAAAGTCGAACAAGAAAACGCTTGCCTCATTATCTTTTTGATTATTTGTCTCATTAGACTTTAAAGTCTGGAATACTTCCTCAATAGTGAACGCTAAAATAGGATGCAACCATTTCATTAAAAAGTATAAAGAAGTCTTTAAAATCTTAATACAATTTACTCTTTTAACACTATCAATATCGTCACAATACAGACAATCCTTTCTAATATCAAAATACGATGAAGATAAGTCAATAGTGCAAAAATTTAATAATTCTACATATATTTTGTGATATTGATTAGACTTTACATATTGATAAAAATTTTTATCTAAATCAGAAATTTTACTTAAAACAAAATAGTCTATTATATCTAAATTATCATATGATAAGTTTTCAAAACTTTTTAGTGAAAAATCATCTAAAATATTTCCCATTAGAAATCTTAAAGTATTTCTAATTTTTCGATAAGATTCAGAATGCTGAGAAATAATTGATTGATCTATTCTCAAATCTTCTGAATAATCCGATGCTACAACCCATAATCTTAATATATCAGCACCATTCTTTTTGATAATTTCATCAGGAGCAATAACGTTTCCTAAAGACTTTGACATCTTTTGTCCTTTTCCATCAACTACAAAACCATGTGTCAATATACTTTTATACGGTGCCTTTCCTCTTGTGCCCGATGAATGTAATAAAGATGAATGGAACCATCCACGATGCTGGTCTGATCCCTCTAGATACATGTCCGCCGGCCAATTTAAATCTTCTCTACTTTCTAAAACGTAAGAATGAGTTGATCCAGAGTCAAACCATACTTCTACTATATCTTCAATTTTTTGAAAATCTTCTGAATTATATTTTTTAGTTAGAAAATCTGAAATATTTCTTTTATACCAAGCATCACTACCCTCTTTCAGAAATATTTCGTAAATCTTATTATTTACCTCATCATCAACAATTGGTTCTTGTGTTTTTTTGTCAATAAAAATTGGTAATGGCACTCCCCAAAATCTTTGTCTAGAAATACACCAATCTGGTCTACTTTCTACCATTCCTTGAATTCTGTTTTTTCCTAGACTTGGATAAAAACATGTTGAACTAATGTTGTTTATTGCTTTTTTTCTCAGTTCATTTTTATCCATTGATATAAACCACTGAGGAGTAGCTCTGTGCACTAAGGGAGCTTTCGATCGCCAAGAATGCGGATAACTGTGTTTATAGTCAGTTGTAAAAATCAATTGTTTATTTTTTTTTAGTTCACTTATTACTATTTTATCAGCTTTGAAAATATGTGTTCCTTTAAAATATTTAATTATCTCAGTATAATGGCCATTATCATCGATTGTGTTTTCAGCTTTTATTTGATTTTTGAGACCAAGTGAAAAATCATCTGGTCCATGACTTGGCGCAACATGAACTATGCCCGTACCTTGATCTGTAGTTACAAAGTCAGCTTCAAGTAAAGGGACATCAAATTCATAACCTAAGTTTTTAAATGGGTGCCATGCAGTACAATCTTTGAAATCACTGCCATTAAAACTATCTATTAAATTTAATTTTATTTTAGTTACTTTAATAAAAGTACTTTCCAATTCCTTTGCGATAATTATTTTTTCACCAATATCTGTTTCAAAAATTCCATACTCGAGATCACTATTGTATGCTAGTGCTCGATTACACGGTATAGTCCAGGGTGTTGTGGTCCAGATAATAACTGATAAATCTTTATAGCCTCTAAATTTTTTCTGAAGTTTGAATTTAGCATAAATTTGATTTGAAACGTGATCTTTATACTCTACTTCTGCATCTGCTAGAGCAGTTGACTCTACAACTGACCAAAGAACAGGTTTATAACCTTTGTACAAACTTCCATTTTTTAGAAATTTTAATATTTCTATTGCAATTTGGGCTTCAGCATCATTTGACATTGTTTCATAATAATTATCCCAATCACCTAAAACTCCCAATCTCTGAAATTGTTCTTTTTGTATAATAATCCATTTTTTTGCAAACTCTCGACATTTTTTTCTGAAGTCTAAAATTGAAATACTTTTTTTATCCTTTCCTTGTTTTTTATTTTCTTCTTCAATTTTCCATTCGATGGGTAATCCATGACAATCCCATCCAGGTACATAAGGACAATCTTTTCCATCCACTGATTTAAATTTAACGACAATGTCTTTTAAAATTTTGTTTAGGGCAGTTCCAATATGAATATTTCCATTTGCGTACGGTGGACCATCATGAAGAATAAATCTCTCTCTTCCAATTCTTTTATTTCTTATTTGTTTATAAAGATTTAATTCTGACCAAAACTTTAAAATTTCAGGCTCTTTTAGTGGTAGATTACCTCTCATCGGAAAATTAGTTTTAGGTAAATTAACTTTAATATCCGTCATATTTAAAAAACCTTCTTTGCACTTTTAATATCTTTTACAATCTGGTCCGTAAGATTTTTTTTTGATTTAAACTTTTTTTCTTTTCTCAAAAACTTTATAAATTCAACTTTTATATTCTTTTTATAAAGATTTTTTACAGGACTAAATAAATGTGTCTCAAGAACATTATTTTTTTTTATTCCAAATGTTGGAGCGATACCAAAATTGCTTATACCTTCAAAGGTATTACCCTCAAAGTGTAATTTTGTTGCGTATACTCCTCTTAAGGGTTGAATGCGATTCTCTATTATCATATTAGCAGTCCTAAAACCTAACTTGCGTCCTATTTTATCACCGTCTATAACCTTGCTAGTAACAGACCAATTTCTTCCTAATAGTTTTTTAATATCTGAAACTTTTCCTTTTTCAATAAGTTTTCTTATTTCTGTAGAAGAAATTTTATTATCTCCTATTTTTTTTTGATTTGCGATTTT
>CESN01051700.1_pt1 | contig 10911 bp, 9 predicted proteins | sample 531181 | NCBI WGS metagenome assembly CESN01 (sample SAMEA2621990, study PRJEB7988) | marine metagenome | isolation source: saline water (ENVO:00002010), including
TCCTCTCTATCATTAAAGTATCTTTCTCCACCTCCAACAAATAAATTGATATTACTTTTCGATAATTCAACAGCAATTTGATCATATTCGTATCTGCTTTTAGACTTTGAATAATAAGCTGCAGGTGTAGCATGTACAATGGTAGAAGTTACCAAAATTGCAGTCATGTAACCTTTATCTCTACAAATCTCTAGAATTGATTTAACAGGATCTAAGTTTTTGTCCAATCCCAAGACTCCATTGTAAGTTTTTACACCGCTTGATAATGCAGTTCCACTTGCAGCTGAATCGGTAATAAGATCGTCAAGAGCATGTGTTTTGATTAAACCAACATACTCTGTCCTTTCAAGTGGAGTATAATTATCATTTGAATACATACTGGTTGAAACTTGAGATATACCCATACCATCACCGATCATCATTATTATATTTGGAGACTCAGATTTATTATTACAGGAGAATAAAGATGATAAAAAAATTATAATCAATATAGATTTTTCGAGCATGTTTCAAATATAATTTAAATTATAAAAATTGTACTTTTTTATTGAAGGAATCAATAAACATTTGGTTTTTTTTAGCATTATCTGTGATATATTTTGAGTTTGTTTTTCCAGATTTATTTCTGAGTTCCGTTGAATTATATAACTTAAAAAAACATTTGTAAAACTCATTAGAACTAATTGTTGAATATACTCCACCCAATAAGGTTAAATCCTCTGCTTCCTGAAAACCTTTAAAATTTTTACCAATTATAATTGGACATGAAAAAACAGCAGGTTCAAGGATATTATGAAGACCCTTAAACCCCATTCCACCCCCTATATATGAAATATCTGCATACCTATATATATATTTTAAAATACCAATAGAGTCAATTATTAAAATGTTTTTTTTGAGATCATATTCATTATTTAGATCTGAAAATTTAACACAATTATCTCCATATCTTCTTTTTAGTTTGGTTATAAAATTTGCAGATATTTCATGAGGAGCTATAATAGTTTTAATATCACTCTTTAAAACTTTATCAATCAATTCAATATCGTTATCCCAAATACTTCCAGCGACAAAGCACTTTTGATTATTTATAAATTTTTCAACTTGCATTATTCTTTTATTTTCATGGAATGTGTTGATAACTGATGTAAACCTTAAATCACCAGAAACATTAATATTTTTAAATGATTTTGTTTTAAGAATTTTTTTTGAATTATAATCCTGAACATAAAAAAAATCAATTTTCCTAAGTTGATTAAGAAACCATAATCCGTAAAATTTAAAATAGAACTGAGATTTAGTAAACTTTGAGGATAGAGAATAAATAATTGAATTATTCTCATTTAAATAGAAAATATAATTAGACCAAATATCATTTTTAATAAAAATTGCAATTTTAGGATTTACAATATTTACAAATCTTTTAGCATTATTTGATTTATCAAGTGGGAGATACACTTTTGAATCTGCATATTCATAATTTTTAGAGTTTTCAAATCCCGATGCAGAGAAGAATGTTAATATAATTTTAATATTCTTAAATTTATTTTTTAATGATTTAATAACTGGTTTTGCTATTTCAAACTCTCCCATAGAGGAAACATGAAACCATATATTTTTTTCTTTTGAGTTAACTTCCCTTTTTAAAATTTCAAATGATTTTGCCCTTCCTAAATATGAAAGATTAATTTTAGTAGAGATAAGTCTCAATGGTTGGCATATTAAAGATGCAGTTGTAATAAAAAAATCATAAATAAATTTCACTTAATTCTTTTTCCAAAAATACTTTTTTAATTTTGTTTTTAATGAAAAATATCAATATGGTTGACTTAAATGGTCAATACAGAAAAATTAGGTGGAAGGTAAATAGAGAGATAAAAAAAGTAATAAAGTCTTCTTCATTTATTAATGGACCTATCGTTAAAGAATTTCAAAATAACTTACAAGAATACCTTAATGTAAGACATGTGATACCATGCGCAAATGGAACTGATGCCCTTCAGATAGCACTTATGGCTCTGGATCTAAAAAAAGGAGATGAAATAATAACTACAAATTTTTCATTTGCTTCAACAATTGAAGTTATAGTTTTATTAGGATTAAAACCTGTTATGGTTGATATTGACCCGAGTACTTTTAATTTAAACCCTAGTTTAATTGAGACTAAAATTACTGATCGAACTAAGGTTATTATTCCCGTTCATCTTTTTGGTCAGTCTTGTAGAATTGAAGAAATAATTAATATTGCAAATAAAAATAATCTTAAAGTTATAGAGGACAATGCACAGGCACTAGGATCTAAATTTAAGTTTTCAAATTCAGAAAAACAGATGTTAGGGACGATAGGCGATATAGGAACTACATCTTTTTTTCCATCAAAAAATTTAGGATGTTATGGAGATGGTGGTGCAATTTTTACTAGTTCTGATAATTTAGCATACAAAATGAGAGGTATTGCAAATCATGGTATGTACGAAAGGTATTATCATGACGAAATAGGAATAAACTCTAGACTTGATTCAATGCAAGCTGCCATTTTAAATGTTAAATTAAAATATTTGGATAAATACAATCAAAGAAGACAAAAATCAGCTGACCTGTACAATCAAGCATTTAAAAGTATTGATAAGATTCAAACTCCATTTGTTGAGTCAGATATTGACTCTCATGTTTATCATCAATACACGCTCAAGGTTCCATCTGAAATTAGAGATGACCTAGCAGAACATTTGTCATTAAATAATATTCCATTTGGAATATATTATCCATTGGGTTTCCATGAGCAAAAAGCTTATAAACAAAAGTTTCTTTCTGATAATGATTTTCCAGCAACAAATGAAATAAAGAATCAGGTCATTTCTTTGCCAATGCATACTGAATTATCTAGAAGACAGATAAATTATATTACTGATACTATAGTAAGCTTCTTTAAATAATTAATCATTTCATTATATTTAGAAAAATAATGAATATTAAACTAATTATACTTTTACTGGTTTCTTCAACTTTGCTATCTCAGGATAAGTACATTCATGCTGGAAAGATTTATGATTCTTATTTAGGTAAGTTTGAATCAAATAAAACCATTATAATTTCGGATAATATTATTAGCTCTGTTGAGGATGGATTTATTGAACCAAGGAATAATAATATTGAGCTATATGATCTTAAAAATAAAGTACTTATTCCAGGCTTAATAGATTTCCATGTTCATATGGAAAGTGAATCAGGTGGGAAGGAAAAGTATATTAATAGATTTCAAGATTCAAAGGAAGATATTGCTTTTAAATCCACAGTTATTGCAAAAAAAACACTATTAGCAGGTTTCACTACAGTTAGGGATGTAGGTGGTTCAGGAGTAAATATTGCTCTCAGAAATGCTATCAATAATGGTCTTGTTGATGGCCCAAGAATTTTTACTTCAGGGAAAACTATTGCAACAACGGGCGGTCATGGCGATCCTACTAATGGTTATAGACCTGATCTTATTAATGATCCTGGGCCAGAGGAGGGTGTTGTTAATTCAATAGATGATGCAAAAAAAGCTGTAAGATATAGATATAAAAATGGTGCAGATTTGATAAAAATTACAGCTACCGGAGGAGTAATGAGTATGGCAAAAAATGGACAAAATCCTCAATTTACTGAAGAAGTCATTAGGGCAATAGTAACTACTGCAAATGACTATGGTATGCATGTAGCGGCTCACGCTCACGGTGATGAAGGAATGTTTAGAGCGGTAAAAGCTGGTGTTAAAACTATAGAACATGGATCAATAATGAAGGAAAGAACAATGAGATTAATGAAAGAAAAAAATACATATTTAGTTCCTACAATAAGTGCAGGTGAACATGTTGCAAAAATGGCTGGTATTCCAGGATACTATCCGGAAATAATTATTCCCAAAGCATTAGAAATTGGAGTTCAAAATAAATTATCAACAAAAAAGGCATACGAGATGGGCGTCCCAATCTCCTTTGGAACAGATGCTGGTGTCTTTCCGCATGGCGATAATGCAGGAGAATTTGTTTATTGGGATGAAATTGGAATTCCTGCTGAATTTTCTCTTAGGGCTGCAACTGTGACTAATGCAAAACTTTTAAACATGGAGAACTTATTAGGACAAATTAAGAAGGGATTCTATGCTGATATAATTGCTACTAATGAAAACCCTATTGAAAGTATTTCTACTCTAGAAAATATAATTTTTGTCATGAAAGATGGAAAAGTCTATAAAGAATAATACTATATTTTATCTACAACTATATTTCTATCGATTTTCCTAATTAATCCTTGAAGTATTCTACTTGGTCCAACTTCATAAAACTCTTTGACTCCATCCTTAATCATTTTAATAACACTTTGGTTCCAAAGTACAGGACTAGTTAATTGGTTTAATAAATTAATTTTAATTTTTATGGGATCTATTTCAGAATTTCCTGTAAAATTCTGATAAATTGGACAATAAGGTTTTTTAATTTCAGTTTCATCAATAGCTTTTTTTAATTCATCTGCAGCTGAGTTCATAAGCTCTGAGTGAAATGCTCCACTTACTGGAAGAATTAATGCTCTTTTTGCACCTTTTTCTCTAAATATTTTACAAGCTTTCTCAACTGCCTCAATCTCACCTGAAATTACTAACTGACCAGGACAATTATAATTTGCTGGGTTAACTATTCCATTAATATCATTACAAGAGGATTCAACAATATCATCTGACAAACCCAAAATAGCAGCCATCGTTCCCTTTGTAATTTGACATGCTCTTTGCATTGCATTTGCTCTAATTGAAACTAATTTTAAACCACTTTCAAAACTTATTGATTTTGAAGCAACAAGTGCTGAAAACTCTCCTAGAGAATGACCAGCACATACATCAGGATTAAATGATTTTGAAGTCAATGCTAATATAACTGAATGAATAAAAATTGCGGGTTGTGTTACTTTAGTTTGAAGTAAATCCTCACTTGTACCATCAAACATTAACTCAGTAATATTAAAATTTAAAATTTGATTTGCTTTTTTAAAAAAGGATCTAGAATCTGATACATCATTGTAAAGATTCTGCCCCATTCCAGGTATTTGAGATCCTTGTCCTGGGAAAACATATGCTTTCATATTATTTTTTTTTGTAGGTTAGGAATGAATAAATAATCTTTTCATCAGCATTAAATTCATTTGTTTCCTTCTTGACCAACTCAAATTTTTCTTTAGGAATCTCAGGAAAATATGCATCTCCCTCATAATCTTTGTATACCCGAGTTAACTCAATTTTGTCAACTAAATTTATTGTTTGAGTATATATTTCTCCTCCTCCGATAATGAATGGTTGTGAATCATTCTTACAATGAGAAAGCGCCTCTTCAATACTTTTACAAACTATAATTCCATTAATTTTATAATTATTATTCCTAGTTATAACTATATTCAATCTCTTTGGTAATGGGTATGGAAGAGATTCAAAGGTTTTTCTTCCCATTATTACTGCATGATTTAATGTAAGTTCTTTAAACCTTTTTAAATCTTTTGGTATGTGCCAAATAAGTTTGTTGTTATTTCCTATAACATTATTATTTGCGGCTGCAGCAATAATTGTGAGTTCGTTAGTCATTTATTAAACCGAAATTTTACCTTTAATTGGAGGATGTGAATTATAATTAAGTATCTCAATATCTTCAAATTTAAAATCTTCAATATTATTTACCTTTTTATTTAATTTTAATGTTGGAAGTGGCATAGGTTCTCTAGTTAATTGAAGCTGAACTTGATCTAGGTGGTTTAAATAAATGTGAGTGTCACCAAATGTGTGTATAAAATCTCCTATTTCATATCCACAGACTTGAGCAATCATGTGTGTTAAAAGAGAATATGAGGCAATGTTGAAAGGTACTCCCAAAAAGACATCAGCACTTCTTTGATACATTTGACATGATAGTTTGTTCTCGGAAACATAAAATTGAAAAAAAGCATGGCAAGGAGGTAAAGCCGCTTTTCCATCTTTCACATTTTCTTCAAAAGACTTTTTAATATCTGGAATTATATTAGGATTCCATGCAGTAACAATCATTCTTCTACTTAAAGGGTTTGTTTTTAGTGATTTGATTACATCACTAAGTTGATCAATACCATCACTGTTCCAATTTCTCCATTGGTACCCATAAACTGGACCGAGATCACCATTTTTATCTGCCCACTCGTCCCAAATAGTTACTCCATTATCTTTTAAATATTTGATATTTGTCTCACCATTTATAAACCAAATTAATTCATGTACGATTGACCTTAAATGTAATTTTTTTGTTGTAATAAGTGGGAATCCATCTTGAAGATTAAATCTCATTTGATATCCAAAAACACTTATTGTACCAGTTCCAGTTCTATCCTTTTTTTCAACTCCATTATCTTTTATATGTTTAAGTAAATCAAGGTATTGCTTCATTTTATACTTTTTCTAAAATTAAGTTCATCTCTGAGTTTTGCAGCCATTTCATAGTCTTCATTCTTTATACTATTTTCAAGCATTTTTTTAATATCATTAGTTGGTATTTTTTTTATGTCTTTTAATTTAATAGATTTTTTTTTTGCTTTTATGCTATCAAAAAATATATTATCACTATGGCTGCTATCTTCTGAATACTTTGGATCATCCTCAAAACCAGCCTCATCTAAAATATTTTTCTTCACAAAAATGGGAGCATTAAATCTCAATGACAATGCAATAGCATCAGATGTTCTGGAGTCAATTTTGATGACTTTATCATTGTCCTCACATACTATGTTTGAGAAAAAAACACCATCTGAAAGTTTATTAATAATTACGTAGTTAATTTTAATTCCAAACTTATCTGCAAATTTCTTAAAAAGTTCGTGAGTAAGTGGTCTTGATGTTTTATTTTTTTTTTCTAATCCTACAGCAATCGCTTGAGCTTCAAACCCTCCAATAACTATTGGAAGTTTTCTATTTCCAATAATCTCCTGAAGTATTAAAGCAAATGCTCCTGATGTATTATCACTATATGAAATACCTTGAATTTTTAACTCTATTAACTCCATGTAAAATTATAATGACACAAATTAATTAAATAATATTTAAAACTCATTAGTGCAGGATAGGAAATATTCTTTTTATGATTAAATTCGCATAAAATTATTCTATATGAAAACAGTTCAGTTTAGAGAAGCAATATGTGAGGCAATGTCTGAAGAAATGAGAAGAGACGAAAGTATATATCTTATGGGCGAAGAAGTTGCAGAATATAATGGTGCATATAAAGCATCAAAGGGTATGTTAGAGGAGTTTGGTGAACTTAGAGTAATTGACACACCTATATCTGAGGCAGGATTCTCAGGTGTTGGAGTTGGTTCAACGATGGTTGGAGCCCGACCAATTATAGAATTCATGACATTTAATTTCTCTTTAGTGGGTATTGATCAAATAATCAATAATGCAGCAAAGATTAGACAGATGTCTGGAGGACAGTTTCCATGTCCAATTGTTTTTAGAGGACCTACAGCTTCAGCTGGTCAACTGGGTGCAACCCATTCACAAGCATTTGAAAGTTGGTTCGCTAATTGTCCTGGTTTAAAAGTAATTGTACCATCTAATCCATATGATGCAAAAGGATTATTGAAATCAGCAATAAGAGATGATGACCCTGTTATATTTATGGAGTCAGAGCAAATGTATGGAGATAAAGGGGAAATACCAGAGGGAGAGTATACACTTCCAATTGGTGTTGCTGATATTAAAAGAAAAGGGAAAGATGTGACACTTGTGTCATTTGGAAAAATTATTAAAGAAGCATTTAAAGCCTCAGAAATATTAGAGAAAGAAGGAATTGAATGTGAAATAATTGACTTAAGAACTCTTAGACCAATTGATTATAAAACAGTAATTCAATCTGTCAAAAAAACCAACCGACTAGTTATTTTAGAAGAAGCTTGGCCTTTCGGAAATATTTCAACAGATATTTCTCATAAAATTCAGAATGATATTTTTGATTTCTTGGATGCACCTGTTGAAAAAGTTAATAATGCAGATACTCCAACTCCATACTCACCTGTACTATTAGAAGAATGGCTACCAAATTCTGATGATGTAATCAAGGCGATTAAAAAAGTTCTTTATATCTAACCTATCAATAGAGGTGCTATCACTAAAGCAACAACAGCAATTAACTTTAATAGTATGTTTAGAGATGGTCCTGATGTATCTTTAAAAGGATCTCCTACTGTATCACCTACAACTGCAGCTTTATGTGCTTCAGAGCCCTTTCTACCATCCTCTTCAATCATTTTTTTTGCATTATCCCATGCACCTCCTGCATTTGATTGAAAAATTGCCATTAAAACACCACATGATGTAACTCCAGCTAAAAGACCACCAAGCATTTCTGCACCACCGGTAAATCCAATTATAACTGGAACTGTTATGGCCATTAAGCCAGGAAGAACCATTTCTCTTAATGCAGCTTGTGTTGAAATTTCAACACATTTACTATACTCCGCAACACCATCAGCATCATTAAAGATTTTTAAATCTTCTTTTGAAGCTTTAGAAAGATCTGAGTCATACTTTTTCATTACTTCAAGAGCTGCTTTTAATTTTGGTAAATCTTTAAATTGTCTTCTTACTTCCTCAATCATACTCATTGCTGCTTTACCGACTGCCTTCATTGAAAGTGCAGAAAAAACAAATGGTAACATAGCACCAAGTAAAAGTCCAACCATTACAATGGGTTTTGAAATATCTATGGCAGTAATACCTGCAGTTTGCATATATGCAGCAAACAATGCTAGTGCTGTTAGTGCAGCAGATGCAATCGCAAAACCTTTACCTATTGCTGCAGTTGTGTTTCCAACTGCATCAAGCTTATCTGTTCTTTCTCTAACTTTAGGATCTAATTCTGCCATTTCTGCAATACCTCCTGCATTATCGGAAATTGGGCCATATGCATCTACTGCTAATTGAATACCAGTATTAGCTAGCATACCAACAGCAGCTATAGCTATTCCATAGAGACCAGAAAAATGATAGGAAGCCAATATTGCTGTACATATAAATATAATGGGTAAGGCAGTTGAAATCATTCCAACACCCAATCCAGATATAATTGTAGTTGCGGGACCAGTTTCTGATTGTTCAACAATTGAAAGAACTGGCTTCTTTCCAGTTGCAGTATAATATTCTGTAACTTTACCGACCAAAAGACCTGCTATCAGACCACTGATTGTGGCAATGAAAACTCCAATTGAAGTATATTTCTTCTCATTAAAAATCCATGACTCCGGCAGTAGATATTGTATTAAAAACCAAGTTACTGCGATCATTAATCCTGCTGATATAAATTCACCAGCATTTAAAGCTTTATGAGGATCTCCACCTTCCTTAACTTTTACAAAAAATGTTCCAATTATAGACATTATAATTCCAGATGCAGCAATAAATAACGGAAGTAACACAGCATTAATCTCGATTCCTGAAAACTCATTTAAACTAACAAAAGCTGCGCCAAGAACCATTGCTCCAATTATTGATCCAACAAATGATTCGAATAAATCAGCTCCCATTCCAGCAACATCTCCAACATTGTCTCCAACATTGTCTGCAATTGTTGCAGGATTTAACGGATGATCCTCTGGAATTCCAGCTTCAACTTTTCCTACTAAGTCAGCACCAACATCTGCAGCCTTAGTGTAAATTCCTCCACCAACTCTTGCAAATAAAGCAATGGATGATGCACCTAATGAAAATCCCGATAAAACTTGTATGACAGTATTTATGTCTGTAAACATAGGTCTGTAAATAATAAATAGTGATCCAACACCTAAAACACCAAGTCCAACTACACCCATACCCATAACAGATCCACCTGAGAATGCAATTTCTAATGCTTTACCAAGAGATGCCTGTGCCGCATTTGTTGTTCTTACGTTAGCCTTAGTTGCAACTTGCATTCCAATAAAGCCTGCAAGGCCAGAACATAGTGCACCAACAACAAATGATACAGCAACCAACCAACTACTTCCTTCATTAATTCCTTTGAATGCTAGTAGAACTGCAGTAATTATAACAAAAACTGATAATATCTTATATTCAGCTTTCAAAAATGCCATTGAACCATCTGCAATATTTTTCGCAATTTTTGCCATTTTTGCATTTCCAATTTCTTTCTTAGAAACTGATGAATTCTTTATAAAAACAAAGACTAGGGCTATAATACCTGCAAGGGGAATAAGATTTATGTAATCCATTTTTAATTTTTTTTCAAATATAATACAATGATAAAAACGTGAAGCAAAAAAATAGAGAAAGATACAACTAAAGTTCTTTTTTTATAAGCTCAAGAATTGTTTCATAGTCAGATTTATTTTCAACAAAATCTAAATCATCAACATTAATTTTAAGAAGTTTTCCACTATTATAATTTGTAGTCCAAGCTTCGTATCTTTCGTTTAGTCTACTTAAGTAATCTATACTAATTGTCTTTTCATAATCTCTGCCTCTTTTATGAATTTTGTTAACGAGATTAGGAATACTACTTTGAAGATAGACTAATAAGTCTGGAGGTTCAACTAAATTGAGCATAGTATCAAAAAGAGATAAATAATTTTCATAGTCTCTTTGAGGCATTAAACCCATTGAATTCAAATTAGGTGCAAAAATAAATGCATCTTCATATATAGTTCTATCTTGTATTACATTTTCTTTACTATTATCAATTGCAACTAATTGTTTAAATCTACTATTTAAAAAATATATTTGAAGGTTAAATGACCACCTTTCCATGTGATTATAAAAGTCATCCAAGTATGGATTTGCAATAACATCCTCATAATATGGTTTGAATTTTAAACTTAAAGAAAGTTGTTTAGTTAGACTTGTTTTTCCTGCACCAATATTTCCAGCAA
>CESN01021972.1_pt1 | contig 10851 bp, 9 predicted proteins | sample 531181 | NCBI WGS metagenome assembly CESN01 (sample SAMEA2621990, study PRJEB7988) | marine metagenome | isolation source: saline water (ENVO:00002010), including
CAAATTGGATCAAAGCCCATTGCAATTAGCGATGGCCCAACAATTGGCACTATAACAAAAACAATTTGAAAAAAATCTAAAAAAAACCCCAAAAAAAATATAATCAACATTACAACAAAAAATGAAGCTGTTGCCCCTCCTGGTATATTATTAATAAAATTTTCTACTATAAGGTCACCTCCAAACCCTCGAAATACAAGAGAAAATAAAGATGCGCCAATCAAAATAAAAAATACCATCGATGTAATTTTAAAAGTTTCATCGCAAACATTAGTTAAGATTGTGTAACTTAGTTTTCTTTTAAACAAAGCTAAAATAATAGAGCCGAGAGCTCCAAGTGATGCTGATTCAGTTGGGGTTGCAATTCCAAATAAAATTGAACCTAAAACTAGAATAATTAAAAAAATTGGAGGAAATATTAATTTTAATATTTTAAAATTACTTTTGGGTTTTTTCATTTTATTAATTTCCTTAGGAAAAATTTCGGGATTAATTTTTGAACATAAAAAAATCCAACCAGCATACATTATTACCAAAGTAAATCCTGGAATAATTGCACCAGCAAATAGATCTACCGCACTGACAGGGTCTGGTGCCAAATCGCCAGATATTGCAGCAGCTTCCTCATTGGCCCCTTGAAAAACATCAGCTAACAAAACTAAAACAATTGATGGTGGTATTATCTGCCCAAGTGTACCACTTGCACAGATCACACCCGTTGAAATTTTTTTATCATATTTCCATTGTAACATTAGCGGTAAAGATAAAATACCCATGGTAACAACAGTTGCTCCAACAATACCTGTTGATGCTGCCATTAAAATTCCAACTAGTAGAATTGAATAAACTAATCCACCCCTTTTTCCTTTCCACATTTTACTCATATTTCCAAGCATTTCGTTTGCAATGCCTGATCTTTCCATCATTACTCCCATAAAAATAAAAAGTGGTACCGCTATAAGAGTTTCATTTGTTAAAATTCCAAAGATTCTATTGGGAATAACATTTAATAAAATAATAGGAAATAAACCTAATAAATAACCAACTAACCCCACAATTATTGACGTTCCTGCTAGCGTAAGTGCCACTGGATAGCCAAGTAACAAGAAAAATGCTAAAATAAAAAAAAGTAAAAAGGAAAAAAATTCTTGGCTTATAATCTCAATCATTTTTAAAAAAATTTAAAATTTTTTTTGAAATCTCTATTAATAACAAAAGTCCCATTAGAAAAATGAAAAACTTTAGGATATAGATATTTGGAAGACCGCCAGTTTCTTTTGATCCTTCATTTAAATTAAAAGATCTGTGAAAAAAATCGAATCCGTTTTTTATAATTAAAAACGATAATGGCAAGCCAAAAAAAACAGAACAAAGAAAATTAATTTTTTTCTTTTTGTCTTTATTTAGTTTCCTATAAATTATATCAATTCTGACGTGAGAATCTTTATTTAGTGTATACCCAATTCCAAGAAGAATAAATATCGCATTAGTCCAAATATATAAATCTTGAAGCCAGGTAAATCCCACTGCAAATGCATACCTCAGCAATACACTCAAAGATATTAAAGCAATTAAAATTAAAATTAAAAGTCTAGATATTTTTCCAACTTTAAGATTTATATGATTTAAATAGCTGATTATTTTTTTTAGGGTCATTATCTGTATTGATTTATTACATTGACAAAATCATGGAATAGATTATTTTAAAGTTTTTTTTTTATAATGAAAGTATTAAGATCAATAAAATCTGCCAAACTAAGGCATAGAGACTGCAGAGTTGTTAAAAGAAGAGGCCGACTTTATGTTATAAACAAGACCGATTCTCGATTTAAGGCAAGACAAGGTTAATTAATTCTTGCAATCCTAAGATTGTTTGTTGAACCTGAAACTCCAATTGGTGCTCCAGCAGTTATCACAACAAAATCACCTTTTTTTACAATACCTTCTTTTTTTGCCAGTTCACATGCATTTTCTATCATTCCTGAAAAACTCTTTGGTTCCAGAGCATGAATAGTATGCACTCCCCATATAAGTGCTAGTTGTCTCGCGGTTAATCTCTCGGGAGACAAACCAATAATAGGTACTGTGGGCCTTTCTCTTGCAGCTCTTTTAGCAGTTCCTCCAGACCTGGTATAAGTAAAAATTGCTTTCGCTAGTACCGTTTTTACGACCTGAGATGCTGCAGCACTTATAGCGTCTGAAGTTGTCTCTTCCAAAACTATTTTCTTGCTCTCTAAAATTTGTCTGTAAGATACATCATTCTCAACATTTCTTATTATTCTATCCATAATTTCTACAGATTGAACTGGATATTTCCCAGAGGCTGTTTCTGCCGATAACATTAGACTGTCAGATGCATCAAATACGGCTGTAGCAATATCAGAGGCTTCTGCCCTTGTTGGTGTTGGCGAATTAATCATTGAATCTAACATCTGTGTTGCCACAACAACAGGCTTACCATAGTCGCGACAGGCCTGTACAATTCTTTTTTGAATAATAGGTACTTCTTCAGCAGGCATTTCAACACCAAGGTCTCCCCTTGCCACCATTGCTGCATCACAATACTTTAAAATACCGTCCATTCTCTTTATGGCTAAAGGTTTTTCAAATTTAGCCATTATTCTCGTATTTTCACCAACAAGTTTTTTCAATCTAATTATATCCTCAGATTTCTGTACGAATGACAAAGCAACATAATCCAGGCTAAGAGACAAACAGAGGTCAAGATCTTTAATATCTTTTTTTGTTAATGAGGAAACCTTTATAAAGCTTTCAGGAATATTTACTCCCTTCATATTTGATATTCTACCACCGTTAATAACTTCAGTTGTAATTTTTTGGGGTGAAACACTTGATACATTTAAATGAATTTTTCCATCGTCAATTAAAATAGTATTATTTTTTTTAATTGATTTATATATTTCAGGGTGGGGCAGGCATACTCTAGAATTATCTCCTAATTCTGGGTTTAAATCTAAAATAAATTTTTGGTTATTTTTAAGCATATTAAATGAATTTTTGAACGAACCAATCCTTAGTTTTGGACCCTGCAGATCGCCTAAGATTGCGATTGGCCTTCCGATCCTTTTTTCATATTGTCTTATATGAAAAACTCTTCTTCTGTGGTCTTCATGGGTTCCATGACTAAAATTTAATCTAAAAATATCTGCTCCCGCTTGAAACAGTGAACTAATTTTTGATGGGGAGGACGAAGAGGGACCTAAGGTTGCGATAATCTTTGTATTTCTCTTCCTCAACATTTTAGAATATATTATATCCTACATTAGTTAAATTTGACTAATTATAATAAATAATTTTATTATGAAAATATTTTCAACTAAAGAATTTGATGACCCTGAGTATTTTGACAAACACATTATTTTTATTTGTGACCATGCTTCTTTCAAAATTCCAAAGAAATTTGACAACCTTGGATTGACTGATGAACACTTAAAAAGTCATATTGGTTGGGATATTGGTGCAAAAGAAATTGCAGTTACTCTCGCTAAAAAATTAAGGCAGAGCATTTTTATGTCAAATTATTCAAGACTCTTGATTGACCTAAATAGAAATATAAACTCGAAAAGTTTAGTTGTTTCGAAAAGTTTTGGAATAGTAATACCCATGAACAAAGGATTAAGTGCAAGAAAAAAAAAAGATCGTATTGAAAAATACTATGAACCTTACCACAAAGAATTATCAAAATTCATATTAAAAAAACAAAATCAATACAAGAAAATTTACCTTGTGTCGATTCATAGTTTCACAAAACAGGGGAAGCTCTTTAACAGAGGACCTAGTTTTGGACTTCTACATGGTAAGAATATAAACTTATTTTTATTATTAAGAAAATTCTTGATAACGAAGAATGTACATTTTGGATGTAATTATCCATACTCTGGACATTTTTATAATTACACTTTAGACAGAGCTTCTAAACAAGGAATAACTGATAATTTGTGCGTAGAAATTAGAAACGATTTGATTTGTTGTAAAAAAGGAATTACTTATTATAGTAAAATTTTACATGATACTTTTTTCAGGATTCTTAATGAATAATGATATTAAACAAAAAATAGATGCAGCTACTTTTAGAAGGCTGATAAATTTTTTACAGAAAAATACTGAGCTACAAAATATTGATCTAATGAATTTGGCTGGATTTTGTAGAAACTGCCTTTCTAAATGGATGGTTGAAGAAGGAAAAAAAGTCAATATCGATATAAGTTATGATGATGCCAGAAAATCAGTCTATGGTATGGATTACGAGGAATGGAAAAAAAAATTTCAAAAACCAATTGAGTAAATGCGAATATTAATAACAGGTGTCGCTGGTTTTATTGGATTTCATCTATCGTTATTTCTTCTGAAAAAAAATATGAACATCTTTGGTGTTGATAATGTGAATAGCTATTATGACACAAAATTAAAAAAAGATCGACTTGCACAACTTAAGAGCTTCAAAAATTTTAAATTTTGCAAGACGAATATTCAAGATATTAGCTTTGCTGATAATTTTAGAGAAAAAAAATTTGATTGTTTAATAAATTTAGCTGCTCAAGCCGGAGTAAGACATTCCCTTAAAGACCCATACACATATATTAATTCAAATATTCTAGGTCAATTAAATTTATTAGAGTTTGCAAAAAAACATGATGTTAAGAAATTTATTTATGCTAGCTCTTCATCAGTATATGGGGGAAATACAAACCTACCATTTTCAACCTCTCATAGAGTAGATAATCCAGTATCCTTATATGCAGCATCAAAAAAATCTGCTGAGTTAGTGGCTGAATGTTATTCTCATCTCTTCGAAATCCAATGTATTGGACTAAGATTTTTCACAGTTTACGGGCCATGGGGACGGCCAGATATGGCCACATTTATTTTTACTGAAAAAATATTACAGGATAAAACAATTGAAGTTTTTAATCATGGACAAATGGAAAGAGATTTTACCTACATTGATGACATTATAAATGGTATATTTGGAACTATTGAAATAAAAAAAAAATTTAAGCATAAAATCTACAATCTAGGAAATAGTAAGCCAGAATTGCTTGAAGACTTTATTAAGATTATTGAGGATAACTTAGACAAAAAGGCGAGAAAGAAATACCTACCAATCCAACCTGGAGATGTTGAAAAAACTTATGCGGATATAAATGAAAGTCAAAATGATCTTAACTTTAAGCCACTGACAACAATAGAACAGGGTATTCCAAGGTTTATTTCATGGTATAAAAGTTATTACTGTTAATTATTATACAACTTTAAAATTACATTCTGGTAGTGAGAAAAAATTTTGTTTCGTTTTAACTTTTGGGTTTGTGTTACGAGTCCGTTTTCGTATGAAAACGGAATAGATACAATCTTGTATTTTTTTATCTTTTCTAAACTATTTACTTGTTTATTTAATCTATTGACTAATTTTTTTATTTGCTTTTCAGAAATATTTTTGGCTGCAACAATTAAGGCTACGAGGTATGGTTTATTATCTCCAAAAATTACAATTTGTTCTATTTCTAGTTGACTTGAAAACAAATTTTCAATTTTTGAAACTGATATGTTGTCTCCTCCGGAAGTAACAATCAAATCTTTTTTTCGACCATTAATCACTAACCTTCCGCATTTATCAATGTATCCTAAATCTCCCGTTTGCAACCATCCATTTTTAATAGTCTGTTTTGTTAACTTTTCATTATTCCAGTAACCTTTCATTACATTTTCACCTTTAACTATAATTTCATTTTCTGATGAAATTCTTACTTGGACGTTTTCTACAGGAAAGCCGACTGATTCTGGCGCATTTAAGATTTTCGTATTGCAAGAGATGAGTGGAGAAGCCTCAGTTTGTCCATAACCTTGAAGTAAAGGCAATCCAAGATTATTAAAGAAATAGCCAATATTTGGGTGAAGGGCAGCTCCACCAGATATTAAAACTTTAATTTTTCCACCAAAGATATCAACAATCTTTTTTTTTATAAGTATCTTAATAAAACATTCAAAGATAAGCTTTTTTATTAGAGAAAAATTTTTTTTATTTTCTAAATAAGAAAAAAATTGATCCAAAAAAGAACTATTTAGATAAAATCTTTTTGCTAAGTTCGTTTTTATTTTTTTATATATATTTTCAAAAAGCCTAGGTACTCCCGAAAATATAGTTGGTTTTACTTCTTTAATCTCTATCATTAATTTCTCTAAAGATGAACAAAAATAAATTTCTGCACCCACAAGTAAAGGAAAATACAATCCTGCTACTCTTTCGTATGAGTGTGATAAAGGGAGAAAAGATAGAAATCTTTCCTTTTCGACACCAAAATCAAAAATTAATTTTGATGCCGCTCGCAAATTGTGAATTATAGAATTATGTGTCAAAATAACACCCTTTGGATTATCACTTGTTCCAGAAGTATAAATAATTGTTGAAACGTCACTTTTTTTTAGTTCTGAAATTGAAACTTTTTTTAAATTTGAATTAACAATGGAGTTCAAGGATTTAAATTTTTTGTGACTCTCAATAAGTATTATTCTTGAAGAAATATCCATTAAAATATGCTTATTTTTTTTATAAATAGCGTAATTTTCAAGAACAACAAATTTTGGTTTACAGTCTCCGATTATAAATTCGTTGTCTTGAAGATTATTTGTTACAAAACTTGGAACCGTAATTCCACCGGCTCTCATAATAGCTAGATCAAAAATTACCCACTCAGGTCGATTCGAAGATAAAATAAATACTCTGTCACCCTTTTTTATTTTCTGTTGGAAAAAAAAAGATGAAATTTTATCAACCAAGTAATTTATTTCTTCAAAATTCGACCCGTCCCAATGTTCTCTTTTTTTAAACAAAAATTTTTTTTTAGGGAAATATTTTACATAATAATCAAAAATTTCAACGAGAGTAGAAGATTTATTTAAAATGCTTGTAATTTTTTTTTTATTATTCATTTTATTAGATTATAATCAAAAATTTAAACAGGTAAATTTTATTATGACATCTCTTCCTACATGGAATTTGAAAGATTTTTATGATTCATATCAATCTAAAAAAATATCTAACGACATTTTATCACTTGATAAACTAGCAAGAAATTTTTCGAAACTTTACAAAAATCAGCTTAAGTCCATCAGTTCTAAAGATTTGGTAAGATCTTTATTTGACTATGAAAACCTTGAAGAAAAAATTAGCTTCATAAAAAGCTTCGCTTTTTTAACCCATTGTACGGATCAATTAAACAAGGACAAAACAAAGTTTTTTCAATTTATTCAGGAAAAATTGTCGGATATTGAAAAAAATACAATTTTTTACACCATAGAAATTAATAAACTTAGTAAAAAAAAACTTAATCATCTTATTAATACTAAGTATGCTTCTTGGGTCCTTAATTTAAATAAAATTAAAAAATATCAAAAAACCGAGCAAGTCGAATCCATACTAATGGAAAAGTCAATTACAAGTTCATCTGCTTGGATAAAATTTTTCGATCAGACAATGGCAAGATTAAAGTTTCCTTACAAAGATAAGATTCTGACTGAAACCGAGATGTTGAATCTTTTTTCTTCTTCTAATGTTCAAGTAAGGAAGGAAGCTGCAATTTCATTTGGGACCACACTCAAAAATAATATTTTCAACTTTACGTGCGTTATAAATAATATTTCTAAAGATTTAGATATCGAAAAAAATTTGAGAGGTTTTAAATTTTCAGAATCGTCACGACATTTGTCTAATCAAATTGAAAAAAAAGACGTTGATTCTTTAGTATCGACTGTTACAAAAAATTATTCAAATATTTGTCACAGATACTACAAATATAAGGCTAAGAATTTTAAAGTTTCCAGACTTGACTTTTGGGACAGAAATGCTCCCTATCCAGATTCTAGTGGTTATAAAATATCTTGGAAAAAAGCAAAAAAAATTGTTCTAGATTCATATTATAAATTTGACCCCAAGATGGGAAAAATTGCTCAGTTATTTTTTGATAATTCTTGGATTCATGCCAGCATTCAAAAAGGCAAAGCTTCTGGTGCATTTGCCCACCCAACTGTTCCTTCATGCCATCCATATATTTTAGTTAATTTTCAAGGAAAAATAAGAGATGTTATGACATTGTCTCATGAACTTGGTCATGGTATTCATCAGTTTTTGGCAAATAAAAATGGTTTGTTTCTTGCTGATACTCCACTAACACTTGCTGAAACAGCTAGTGTTTTTGGGGAAATGTTAACTTTTAGATCTCTTCTTGAAAATTGTAAATCAATAAATGAAAAAAAATACCTCTTAAGAAGTAAGATAGAAGATATGATGAATACTGTTTTTAGACAAATTTCTTTTTTCAAATTCGAAAGACAAATTCATGAGGCAAGAATTAGTGGCGAATTAACTGAAGAAGAAATCTCAGATATTTGGATGAAAACACAAGAAGAAAATTTCGGAAATAGTATCAGATTTACAAAAGAATATAAATATTTTTGGGCATATATACCACATTTTATTCATTCTCCTTTTTATGTATATGCATATGCATTTGGAGATTGTCTCGTTAATTCTCTATACTCCAAATATCGAGAGGGATATAAGGATTTTAATCCAAAATATATTGAACTGTTAAAATCAGGGGGCACTGTACCATATCATAATCTCCTGAAAGGATTTGAACTTTACCCTGAAAAGAAAGACTTTTGGCAAATGGGGATGAACTTAATTAAAAATCTTATGGATGATTTAGAGCAATTAGGATAAAAATAATTATGAAATTAGTGGTTCCAAAAGAAAATACTGTAGGTGAAACCAGAGTTGGTATAACGCCAGATTGTGTTCCATCTCTAATAAAAATGGGCTTTTCTGTGTTTGTTCAATCTGATGCAGGTATAAATGCTTCTTTTACAAACGAAAGTTACAAAAAAGGTGGTGCAAAAATTTCATCCTCTCTCAAAGACTTATATAAAAATGCGGATTTTGTTGTTAAAGTTCAACGACCAACAAAAATAGGTAAAACTGATGAAACTACTTTTTTAAAAAATTGTAATATTTTAACACTTCTATATGAGCAAAAATTTAAAAAAGAGTACTCTCAACTTAGAAAATTAAATGTCAACGTGTTTGCTCTAGAAAAAATGCCAAGGATTTCAAGAGCTCAAAGTATGGATGTTTTATCTTCTCAAAGTAATTTAGCTGGATATAAAGCAGTAATAGATGCTGCTAGTGAGTTTAATAAGGCATTCCCATTAATGATGACATCTGCAGGAACCATAGCTCCAGCTAAGGTTTTAGTAATTGGAGCTGGAGTTGCTGGGCTTCAGGCCATCGCTACTGCAAAGAGACTTGGTGCTGTTGTTTTTTCATTCGATGTGAGAGCTTCAACCAAAGAACAAGTTGAAAGTTTAGGAGCAAAATTTATAAAAGTTGAATCTGGAGACTCCGGAGAAACAGCCTCTGGATATGCTAAGGAAATGTCTAAAGCATATAAAAAAAAACAAGCCTTACTTTTACAAGAAAATTTAAAAAAAATGGATATAGTTATTTGTACAGCATTAGTTCCAGGAAAACCTGCTCCAAAAATAATATCAAAAAAAATGTTAGATCTGATGAAAGTTGGAAGTATTGTTGTTGATTTAGCATCTGAATTTGGAGGCAATTGTGAATTAAGTAAGCACGGAAATGTTGTTGAATATAAGTCAAAAAAAATTTTATCGCCCTTGAATATCGCCTCAACTGTATCTCAAGACTCTTCAAGATTATTTTCAAAAAATGTTATAAATTTTTTAAATAATTCATGTGAATCCGGCAAATTTTCTCAACTTAATTTTGGTGACGAAGTTGTAAAAGACATTTGTGTTATTAAGAATTTAAAAAGTAAAGAAAAAGAATAGGAGTTTTTATGGACACGATTGACCCGGTAATAAATTTGTTAATGATATTTATATTAGCATGCATTATTGGTTATTACGTTATTTGGGGTGTGACTTCTGCTTTGCATTCACCACTCATGGCAGTCACTAATGCAATATCTAGTGTGATAATTGTCGGAGCTTTGATTGCAGCCGGTCCAAAAGAGATAGATTTTTCTTCTATTATGGGATTTTTAGCTATCATTTTAGCTTCAATTAATATTTTTGGGGGGTTTGTTGTTTCTCATAGAATGTTGTCTATGTTTAAAAAAAAGGATAAAGCAAAAAAATGATAATAACCCCTAATATTACAGCAGTTTGTTATTTAGCATCTGCAGTATTCTTTATACTTGCACTTAAAGGGTTGTCTCATCCAGAATCAGCGAGAAGAGGCAACTTTCTGGGTATTATTGGGATGGTAATCGCCATTGGAACAACACTTTTGAATCCAAATGTACTTTCTTATGAGCTTATTATTGCAGGAATCTTAATTGGAGGGATAATTGGGACTTTTATAGCTCTTAAAATAGAAATGACCTCTTTGCCTCAGCTGGTGGCAGCATTTCACTCTCTTGTGGGATTAGCTGCTGTCTTTGTAGCAGCAAGTGCATTTTACTCACCAGAGAGTTATGATATTGTTGATGCACAAGGTCAAATTTATCCAGCTAGTCTTGTCGAAATGTCTTTGGGAGTTGCAATTGGAGCTATAACCTTTACCGGAAGTATCATAGCGTTTAGTAAATTACAAGGTTTAGTGAGTGGAGCACCAACAAATTTTTTTGGTCAACATTTTCTAAATTTAGCTATATTTATCTCCTTGGTGGTTCTAACAGTTTTATTTACATTTAATGCACGTATTGATATTTTCTGGACGATAGTCTTTTTGTCGCTTACTCTTGGTATACTCCTGATTATCCCTATTGGAGGTGCAGATATGCCTGTAGTTGTATCTATGCTCAA
>CESN01007875.1_pt1 | contig 10837 bp, 8 predicted proteins | sample 531181 | NCBI WGS metagenome assembly CESN01 (sample SAMEA2621990, study PRJEB7988) | marine metagenome | isolation source: saline water (ENVO:00002010), including
CTCTGTTTTTTATAAAAATCTGCATGTCTAAAGATTTTTTTATCTGATCTAAAAAATGCATCCTCTGTTATACAATTGTTCAGAAAACTTGCGTTAGAAACAGTAACTAGATGTATACTATTATCCAAGGCATGCCTTTTAAAATCTGCGAATAAACCAGAGTCTACTGGATCTATGATAGTTAAATCAGTTACGCCTTCGCTCTGAAAGAAATCAAAAAGCTTAGCTAAGTCAGACCTTGGGTCTTTTGCGCTTATATATTCATACTGTAAATCTATGGAATCTAAGTGCTTACAATATTCAAGTATCGCATGCCTTAGAAATATAAGTTTCTGTATATTATAATTGTACTTCTTGAAATACGAATTTTCCTCTAAGAGATAAATTTTATTAGCCCTTATTTCATCGGGTAATGTAAAAAATAGCTGGTTTGGTAATACTAAACTTATTTTCATTTAAATTAAGAATTTTTCAAGGTGGCTAGGGCTTCTAACGCTCTCTTTCTTCCAAGCGAATGTTCGATTATAGGTTTAGGGTAATCTATACCTAAATCTAAACCAAAGGAATCTAGCTCAGGCTCAGATGCTTCCCAAGGCTCGTGAATGTACTTTGGGGTAACATTACTTAATTCGGGCACCCACCGCTTCACATAATCACCCTCGGGATCAAACTTCTTCCCCTGAGTAATTGGATTAAAGACGCGAAAATACGGTGCAGCATCAGCACCACAGCCAGCGCTCCATTGCCAGCCGAGGGTATTACTGGCCAGATCGGCATCGACAAGCTTATCCCAAAACCAACTAGCCCCCTCGCGCCAGTCTTGCAGCAGATGCTTTACAAGGAGGGATGATACGACCATGCGAACGCGATTGTGCATCCACCCCGTGGCATAGAGCTGACGCATGCCCGCATCGATAATGGGGTAACCTGTCTGACCGCGCTGCCAGCGCTTGAGGGTAATCGAATCGGGCTGCCAAGGGAAATCGGCATACTTTTCGTGGAGTGGCGCAGTGGGTGTTTTCGGAAAGTGGTAGAGCACATTATAGGCAAACTCGCGCCAATAAATTTCCTTGGCATAAACCTGTGGCCCTTCTTTGCCAAGGTCGTGCTTAGCTATGAGTGCGTGCATAACTTGGCGCGGGCCGATCAAGCCCCAATGCAAATAAGGCGAGAGGCTCGATGTGCCATCTTCGCTTGGGATGTCACGGGCTTGGTTGTAGCCTTCGACTGGTTGACTAAGAAATTTTTCTAGCCTTTCTTGGGCAGCTGCCTCACTCACTCGCCAATAGGAGTCAAATTTACGATACCACTGCTTACCCGGCAACAAACCGTAAGAATCCAAGGCCTCCGTCTGCGGATAGGTATCGGGGAACTTTAACAAGTCAAAATCAGGCTCGGCAATCGGCTCAATCGGACGGTCTTTCACCTTTTTCCAATAAGGCGTGTAAACCTTGTAGGGATTTCCCCCGCCCGTGGCGGCGGTGTGCGGTTCGTTAAGTAAGGAGCTGTTAAAACTCTCCACCTCGACTCCATCCTCACGCAGTTGGCGCTTAATCGAAGCATCCAACTCCCGTTGCGGCGACTCGTAACGGCGATTCCAATAAACGCGCTTCGCTCCAGTCTTTTCGATGATGTCCCTCAGCTGCCCAAGAGAGTCACCTTCTCTTAAAACTAGCTCACCCCCCCTACCTTTGAACGCCTCACTTAGGCTCTTCAAAGCCTGATGTAGCCACCACTTCGAAGCGGCACCCGGTGCCCAATCACCTGCCTCGTCGGGTGACCAGATGAAGATAGGAATCACAGGCAAGCCCGCCTCAATACAGGCCTTAAGGGCAGAATTGTCCCTGAGGCGGAGATCCTTGCGGAACCACAAAATTGTAGGGCTTGAAGACATAAAGATAGAGCGTTAGTTCTTAACGAAACTTACACAAGAAAGAGATACTGATCGCCTCTTGATTCCACTATAAAACCAGTCACAATTGAAGAATGGAAACAATCACCGCAATCAAAGAGCGTCGCTCGGTCAAACACTACGACCCGGCCCATGAAATGAGTGAGGCTGAGATCAACGCCCTCTTAGAATTGGCGCTGCTCTCACCGACTTCCTTTAACATGCAGCATTGGCGTTTCGTTGTCGTGACGGATACTGAAAAGCTTGCCGCCATTCAAGCGGCCGCTTGGAACCAAGCGCAAGTGACCGAAGCCTCCATCACTATCTTGCTCTGTGCCAAGCTAAATGCCCACGAGGACGCCGGCCGCTACTGGGTGCATGCCCCGCAGTCTGTGCAGGATATTCTTGTACCCATGATCTCCCCATTTTATCAGAATAATGCGCAACTGCGGCGCGACGAAGCCATGCGCTCGATCGGCATCGCTGCGCAGACCCTCATGCTAACCGCCAAATCAATGGGTTACGACTCCTGCCCCATGATCGGTTTCGATCCTGAAAAAGTTGCCGAAATCATCGACCTACCTGAGAACCACGTGATCGGTATGATGCTAACTGTGGGTAAGGCACTAAAAGACGCCAATGTCCGTAGCGGACAGCTGCCTTATGACGAGGTCGTGTTTCGCAACGGTTTTTCGAGCTAAAGGTGATCCAAACTTGCGGGATCAAAATTTCGAGGCTAGGTAAATCCAAGTTTCCCCAAGCCTAGGTTCTCAAAAACGGTCTCGCCAGCTTTGCGCGATTCTTCTGAAAAATGTTTTGCTTCGCCCTGCACTGGGCAATTCAATCATACTCATGTACGAACTATCAGGAACCGTAAAACAAATCTTCGAAGAGAAAACCTTTGGCAGTGGCTTTAATCTACGCGAATTCGTTGTCACTACCGAGGCCGACAAATATCCACAGGACATCTGCCTGCAGTGCATCAAAGAGAAAGTCGAAATGGTAAACCAGTTGAAAGAAGGCGAAAAGGTGAAAGTATCTTTCGACCTCCGTGGTCGTGAGTATCAAGGCCGCTACTTCGTCAATCTGAACGCTTGGAAGGTCGAGACCGCCATTGCTGGATCTGATAGCTCCAGCAATGGCGACGAGCCGCCCCCCTTCGACCCATCCGACGAAATTTTAGACGAGGAGCCTCCGTTTTAAACCTCCAGCTTAGTCAAAACTCAGTGGTTGCGCTTCATGATCAAATTCCTTTCTATATGTGCAAATTCTAAGTAAATGAAACGCATCGTCATCATAAACGGCCCGAACCTCGATCGCCTCGGCATACGCGAGCCAGACATTTACGGCGACCAAACGCTGACCGATCTGGAGAATTTACTAACCGAAGAGGCAGAATCTTTGGGTGTGCAGGTGCAATTCTACCAGAGTAACCACGAGGGCTTTATCATCGACGAAGTTGGAGAATATTCTGACTCAGAGGTGTTTGGCCTCATTCTCAACCCTGGCGCCCTCACCCACACCAGCCTCGCGCTCCGCGACGCCATAGCTGGGAGCGACCTACCGGCAATCGAAGTTCACATTAGCAATATTTATCGACGCGAAGACATCCGCCAGCACTCACTGACAGCTCCCGCCTGCATAGGTGTCATCTCAGGTCTCGGCTTCGATGGCTATGTCGCCGCATTGCGATATCTGGCGAATCTCGATTAATTTCAAAGACATTACTCACCGCAAATAAGGCAAACCGCCTCAAAATAACAAATAAAGAAAGATAACACCATGGCAGACGAACCTAAAGGACTGAACAAACCCGTAAAACTCAAAGCCGATCTGGCTTCCTTCCTCGGAGCAAGCGAGCTCCCGCGCACAGAGATCACTAAAAAGCTCTGGGACTACATCAAAGGTCAAGGTCTCCAAACCAAGACCGAGAACGGTGCTCCTGAAAACGCCGGCAAATATATTGTAGCCGACGCGAAACTAGTTTCTATCTTCAAAAATACAAGGTCGACCAGCAAGTCTGGTAAACTAACTGACCTTACTAGTATCAGTGAAGGTGAAACTATCAACATGATGCAAATGGCGGCCGTGGTCGGCGCCAACATCGAATAAGAATTATAGAAATTCATTTCCAAGACGGCTGTCTCTTTTGGGGCAGCCGTTTTTGTAATCTCCTAGCTTCGATCTATTCTGGTGGCAAAAGCTTTGCTAATTCCTCAAGATCGCCGAAGTGCTCGGCCAGATCCTTTGCGCTTCCTAGATGGCCAAGGGTGCTTTCAAACAACTCACGCTTCTCTTTTTTAAGGTGCTGAATGCGTTCTTCAATCGTGCCTTGCGTGATCATTCGATAAACGAAGACGCGACGGTCTTGACCGATTCGGTGAACACGATCCACCGCCTGCTCCTCCACAGCGGGATTCCACCATGGGTCGATCAGGAAGACATAGTCCGCCGCATGGAGTGTAATGCCAGTGCCCCCTGCGCGTAGGCTGACGAGTATGACAGCGGGTTCTTTTGTATTTTGAAAGATTTCGACAGGTTTAGCGCGGTCTTTAGTTTCGCCACTGAGTTCGAGTAAAGCCACCTTCGGGAAGGTTGTTTTCAGCAAAGGCTTCAGACGCTTCAGGAGGCTCAAGAATTGACTAAAGATGACGACCTTGCGCGCGCCATCACCACAGAGAGCTTCTTCGAGACGTGTGAGTAGCATCTGTATTTTACCACTCTGCTGGATGTCGGTATTAACATCGGGAATCAGCCCAGGATCGCAGCAAGCTTGCCTCAATCGCGTGAGTAGGGAGAAGAAGTGCATGGACTGTGCCTGCACGGCCGATTGCAAATCGTTGCCCAGTTCATCGCGCCCTCGGTCGAGAAGCTTCTCATAGATCTGACCTTGTAAGTCAGTAACAGGACAGATCAGATCCATCTCTACTTTCCGCGGAAGGTCCTTACCTACCATATCCTTCTGGCGGCGAAGAATGAAGGGCGTCAATTGCTGCCGCACACGCTCGGTAAAGGTTTCACGAAAACCAGAGTTGTCCGACTCGACGGCATCTTCAAATCGACGGCGCGAGCCGAGCAAGCCAGGCATCAAAAAGCGAAAGAGTGTCCATAAGTCGAGCAAACGGTTTTCGATCGGTGTGCCGGTCAGCGCGAGCCGGCACTCAGCTTGGATCGCGCAACAAGCCTGCGTCACTTTCGCATCTGGGTTTTTAATCTGCTGTGCTTCGTCGAGTACCGCGTAGCCAAACTGCGTCCCCTCGAGCAAGTGCTTGTGCCGTCGTAGTTGGGTATAGCTCGCGATCCAGAGCATTGGCTGCGTCGAGCCATCGTTCGAAAAGTCGCAACTGCTGCGCAATACTTCGGTCTGAAGATTCGGATACCAGCGGCGAGCCTCTCTTTGCCAAACGGGCACCACACTTGCGGGACAAACAATTAAACTGTTTTTATTTTCGAAAGGATAGAACTTTAAAAGAGTCAGCACTTGTAAGGTCTTACCCAGCCCCATTTCATCCGCTAGCAAACCGTGGCAGCCCAAATCGCGAAGCTTAGCCATCCAATGCACGCCTTGCGCTTGATAGTCTCTCAGAAATACAGGAAGCGTTTTAGCGTCGCTTGATTCCTCCTTAAGTAATTGCGCCCTCCAGGCAGAAAGCTCTGCCTCCAAATCCAATTCAGCACCACGCTCGGCGAAGAGGGAGAATACCATATATCGTGGCCAAGTCTGCGCCTCTTTTGAATTGGCTGCAGTCGCCACGCGCCACTCGGCGAGCGCTGCCGATTGATCATTATCAATATTAACTAAGCCGATGCCCCGCACCAAATGAGTGCCCCGCCCCACTTTGGCCAAACGCTCGGCATCTTCGCGGTCGAGCCATTGGCGGCCAATTTTTAACCGCCAGTCAACGCGCATCTGCTCCTGTCCTGAAGACTCGACACGGCCGATCACTTTCACCTCTCGCACGCCTTCGGCCATGCGCTGAGCTTCGAGATCTAGGTCGATAGAATTAAAAATCTCATCCCAGCGCTTGAGTGCATGCGAGAAAAAGGGTGCGACCCGCTCAGAATCGTAGAGAATGAAGTCGTTGGATTCGCGTCGGAATTTAAAACCTACTTCACGCGCCAGACCCGTCAACCGGACTAGAACCTCGCGCTCTGCGGCGTGGATCGGAACTTCGTCACTACGGAAGGCAGACTCGTGGGATAAATCGACATTTGTCCAGTAAGCTGTGAGGCGAAGACCAGAGCTCAAACCTTCTAGCTTCGGCGTCAAACGACGAGCGGGTGCGACCTCCTGTTCCGCCTCGGACTCTGGTTCCCTGTTAGTCTCCTCTGACTCGGGTTTCGGCTCGTAGGGCAAGGGATCTATCTCATCGGCGATCAACTCTTCGACTTCGTAGAGACCACCCACGCCAACCGCCTCACCTAGAGCATTATCATCGATCGAACTGCGAACCTTAGGCCCATTACTTGTCCACTCAATCACGGCGTAGCAGGTGTCATTACGAGCAAACTTGCAATGAACAATGGCCTCGTCGTTCGCGAGTTCGACGCCAGAAATCTGCCCTTTACGGTAGATTTCGCGACCACGCAAGAGCGTCTCTCTAGAAAATGACCGCTCCCAGTCTAGACCTACATTTGCGAACCACCGCTCAAGGGCGACAGTATTATAAACACGACTAGATAAGCGGGTAGACATCGAGACAGATTGAACCTATGATGATATCTTTTGATAGGAGTAAGCCGCAAGGAGAATTGAAAAATTTGCACTCTGTGACTCGAGTAGCTTCACTTCCCATGGGATACTCGGAGTGCAGGGTATGGATCAATACCGCCCGCTAACAAAGAATCAGTGAGAGCCTCGCATACTAGCGCACCGATCCGAAATCAAGCTCACTTATATCCAGGTAGTCACCCGGATACTGGCGTGAAACAACGATACGAAAACGCACATCTTCGGCCTCATTCGGAGCGGTGAAAGGCAAGCGAATCGCAACAGGCTCGTTTCGGTGCTCGATGGGTAAGCGCAAGGGCAGTTCAGTTTCCAAATTACGACCGTCGCGATCAAGCCAGGTCACATGTATGTGAGCTCGGTTATCAAGGCTAATTTTCCAAGTGCCCGTGATGCGGAGTTCGTAAGTCTTATTGGAAACAACGGGAAAGGTGTTAAAAATCGAAACAATATCCGAGCCTGAGACACGAAGCCCCGAGTCACCCAGAACCGAGGCCTCACTCGCTTCGACCGCAAAATGCTCACTCGCCCGATAGTCGAGATGCCAATCCTCAACTTGAGGTAATAAGGGGCCTAGGAAATTTCGCATCCGATTGCCGACATGCTCCAATTTTGGATCGCGCAACTGGCTGATAAACTCTTGCGGGGCAGGCTTAATCAATCCTCTAGCCAAGCGCTCGGGATTTGATTGGCTAAGCGCAATTCGTCGGCGCTCGGGTGAGTACTTAGCATTCTCGGTGTATTCTTCAAAATAGGCACGGTAGTCACTGGCGGCTATTTTGAATTGAGCCAAAAGAGTTTCGATATTCGCTGACGACTCTGAATCAAGACAGGCCTGGACCAAAGCTCGGCGTGATTGATCGAAATCTGCGTAGAGCTCCGTCAGACGGAAAGCCTCGGAGACTACTTGCACGCGTCTTTGGAAACGTGATGCGTCTTGCTTAGCTGGGATTCCAATCTTGGCCTCAGCCAACTCAATATAGTCGCGCATCTCTGCTAGAACTTCGGGGGAAAAGAGTGCGATGCCTGACTCATCCTTGTAAAGCTTAATCCAGTCTGCTTGGCCTTCGTTGTCATTACGATGGCGCTCGGCAGTTTCGTAAAAGGCGCGTATCGGTGCGGATGCAGGGCCGAAGAAGTTATCGTAATATTCGTCGAGTAGCGCATTGGCATCTTGCTCTGGATTCCATAGCAGTTCGGCTGCAAACCAAGCTTTGGCTCCATCCAAGCCCCAGAAGGAAGGCAACTGGGAGTAAAAAACATCAATGCCTTCGTCTGACAAATGGCGAATGCTCTCGACGATCCATTGATTAAACTGTCGTGGATACAGAAGCGGCGCGCCGAAATAATAGTCCCAAGTCGCCACGCGCTCTGCACCAGAGGCTGCCCATGCTTGGATCAATGCTTTGTCCTGAGTCCGATAATCGGGGTCATGCCACTGCGCGCGGTCGGAGGTAAGCACGGGCATGACACGTGGGTGTATCGTAATGGTGGGAGCGGGCTCTGCCCAATAATATGAGAGCGCGGTGAGGTAGCGATCTTCACCGGTAGGTGTTTGCCACGCACCTCCTTCTTCGAATACACGCTTGGCCACTTGGTTCATAAAACCAAAAACCAGATCAGTATAGTTGGGACGAGTGCGAAAATAGCGCAACGGTGAGACGGCAGCCTCAGTACGCTCAGTCGTATCGAAGAGTACGTTGTCATTGATCGAGAGAGAAAAGCTCTTGCTATTTGGATTATCCGCGAAATGACTAATTGCAGCTTGCGCGGCGACCTCAATCGATTCGGGGTGAGTCAAGTCTGGCTGCGGGTCGGTGCCACAACTCCCGCGCGGCACTTTGCGTCGTCCGTTGACTTCAGAAAAAACTTCGGGCATCGTGGCGAAGACTTCCTCGCTGAAGACCTTGGCTAAATTATGGTTGAAGGAATAGATTTGGTTCAATCGATTGCGACGTGCGAAGTCTAAATTTACAGGATGGAACTTACGCTGCGTAAAGGCTGGTGTTTCACGCCATGGACGATTTGGAAAGTGAGTGATTGAAGGTTTGACGAATTCTAGACCCAGATCACCCGCCCAATAATACCGAGCGCCAAGCATCTCTTTTTCTATGGTATAGAGTGCATTTGACCAACCAGCTGGTTCACCGCTACGAATATAGACGCGCGTACGCTCACGGTGAATAGTAAAGGCGCCGCCTTTACTAAGATCATCTGTGAGTTGAAAATAGATTGCATTTTTGGGGCGACCTTCGAAGACGGCTTTAAGCGAGCGACCTCTCAGCCGTTGAAACGAGTTGGAAAAATCAATAACTGAATCGATCAGAGGCTGGGATGCCGACTCTGGCAGCACAATTGTATCAATCTGAAAGATCGAAAGTTGCGCAGAACCAACAACCCTCTGCGGCTTCCATGGTTGTGCGCGTTGATCGGGCAAGCAAATACAAGGCTCTGCGATCAGTAATGACAGAAAGATTACTTTGATTAGGTCTTTCAAAGTGAGTAGTCTATGGAAACAAATGCTCACAATTCTAGTCGAAATATTTATAGGTCCAAAATCAAGGATAAGGCAGTTAAAACAGCTACTAAAATACCAAAAAAAAGTCCCGCCGCTTTTAGCGGACGGGGCTTTGAGTGAAATTGTGATCAGCTTTACGCGACCCGTTCGACTATGAGCTCCGGTGGATTCGGGCGTTTGGGTGCAAGACGGTAAGCTGTCTTCAGGTATTCAAGTGCTTCTTCCATCTTGGCTTCGTCGTTATAGTGAATCATCATGAGCGGCTCACCTTGCTTGACTTGAGTTCCGACCTTCTTGATCTCGGAAACACCAACGGATGGATCGTATTTACCATTCTTCCTAATTGCGAGTTTGGCTACGCCTTCAGCAATGAGACCTGCGTTGATTGTATGCACATAGCCGCGCTTGGGTGCAGGGAGCTTACGAACGTGCTTCGCAGTCGGGAACTTCTCGGGATCATCAATCACGGAGGTGTCACCACCTTGTGCTTCGATCATATCTTTAAACTTCTTCAAAGCGGAACCATCCTTTAAATGGCGCTGCACGGTTTGCTTAGCCGAAAGCGTCGAGCCAGCGACGCCAGCGAGGCGCACGATTTCCATGCCGAGTTTGAGTACGAGCTCTTGCAGATCTTCAGGACCTTCGCCCTTAAGGAGCTGAATGGCTTCCTTGATTTCAAGCGCTGTACCGACGGTGTCGCCGAGCGGTTGATTCATATCTGTCACAAGTGCCACACAACGGCGCTTCATGGAGCGGCCTACGCGAGTGATAGAACGTGCAAGCTGCTTGGCTTGTTCAACATCTTTAATGAAAGAACCGTTACCCCACTTGACGTCGACAACGAGGCCTTCGGCCCCTTCGGCTAGCTTACGGCTAAGCACGCTGCCCGTGATAAGTGGCAAGCTGGGAATCGTGCCTGTTTCCGTGCGCATGTCGTAGAGAATCGCATCAACGGGTGCAATTTCGGGGTCTTTACGAATGAAAGTACAGCCGACCTTCTTGAGCTGTGCGTGAAACCCTTTGAGGTCAAGAACTGGATCGAAACCAGGGATCGCGGAAAGCTTGTCGAGGTTACTGATGACGTGCTCTTCGTCTACCCCATTCATTGTCGGCATGACAACGCCGCAAGCAGCAGCAAGCGGTGCAAGCACCAATGTAGTCTTATCACCGACACCACCAGTGGAGTATTTGTCGATCTTCGGGCGAGTAATCTTAGTAAGGTCAATGACCTCGCCAGAAAGCATCATCTCTTCGGCAAAGGTTGCTGTCTCCTGGGCAGACATGCCTTGAAAATAAACCGCCATGGCAAAAGCAGCTTGCTGGAATTTAGGCATTATTTCGTCTAATATGGAGTCGACAATGAACCGTATTTCTTCGTCGGAGAATTCGCCTCCATCGCGCTTCTTTTCGACTAAATAGCTAAACGAGGGCTTAATGAATTTGCGTGCACTTATGATCTTTTTTCTCATTGAATGAGTCTGCGTCTATAGTAAATAAAGCCGCCCGAGACGGCATAAACATTTGATATATGGGGACTAAGGTGCAAAATGTCGAGCCTTAAATATGGTAAAATAATCAAGCGCCGTGCTGCCACGCGGCCAATCAAGCTATTTCGACAGGCTTTCGGAAGCGCAAAGCCTCATAAAAAATGATCCAATACAAGTTCCTTGATTCGTTATTATTCTACCTTACTTGGCTA
>CESN01096613.1_pt1 | contig 10830 bp, 6 predicted proteins | sample 531181 | NCBI WGS metagenome assembly CESN01 (sample SAMEA2621990, study PRJEB7988) | marine metagenome | isolation source: saline water (ENVO:00002010), including
CAATGAATCAATAAGTAATAATGATATAATTCAAGTTAGAGATGATGAAAAAAATAATGAAGAAGAAAAAGAAGAAAAAGAAGATAAAGAAGATAAAGAAGATAAAGAAGATAAAGTAGAAGTAATTCCTGAAAAAAAAGATCGAATAAATGAAGATAATTTTGAAGAATTAGAAGAAAATAAACTAGATAAAGATAAAGAGTTAAAGGAGGATAAACAGGAGGATTTGAAGGACGAGAAACAAGAAAATGAATTAAAGGAAGAGAAAGAAGACACAAATGAAGAAAAATTAATAGGACAAGATATAATTCCGGATCCAAAAGAAAAAGATCAACAAGAGCTTGAAAATAAAAATGTAAAAGAAGAAAAAAAAGAAGAGGATCAAAAAATAGATATTATGGATAATCAAGATAATGTTTTAATTCCTGAATCAAAAGATGATAATAAGAATAATAAAATTGAAACTAAATCTATTAAAAAAGATAATACTGTAAAAACTAAAGAACCTTCTATTAATTTAGGTGCTTCCTTATCATTATCTAAACAACGAGCATCAAATATAACTAATAGTTTGAGAGTATCTATAGGAAATATAAGATCTGCAATTAAAGAGGTAACAGGAAATATAATAACAGGTGTAGGTATAAGCAAATCAAAAACTAAGTCCAATATATCAGAAAAAACTATTCCACAACAAATTTCATTAGAAGGATTAGATGGAGCTTTTGATATTTTAGAATATTTCGGAAATTTTGCAGAAAAATATAATTTAAGTTCAGAGAAAAGGCAAGATTTAATTTCACGTGCTTTACAAGGTGCAAGAAATAATCCTCCTTTACAATCTATTCCATTTAATATTACTTCTAGTTCTATAGATCCTATCTTACCCCAAAATAATTTACCAAAACAAAATTCACGGTCTATGCTTCCTCCAATTTTTAAAACAACGGGAAATAAACAGCAATCTAAATCTAAACCTAATTTATCTGTAGTAAACCAAACCAGTAAATCTAAAAAAGTTTTATTTAGTAAACAAGTAGATGAAGATGAAGATTCTACTGAACAAAAATTAGATCTTCCTTCTGGAAGTAAAAAGACTGAAAAATCAGTAAAATCAGCCTCTCTTCCAGCAAGTTTAAAAGCACTGATGAAAGCTCTTCAAGTAAAGGTTAAAAATCCAGAGATGGTAGGATCCAATGTAAAAAGGGCTATGAGTGAAGAAAACGAATCTGCAGAAGATAGTTTTGGAAATCCTTTTATACCTTTACACGTATCTAGTTTAATTAATAATGTTACAAGTATGTATGTAACTGGTATATTGAACGCATCACATTGTGGTTCAACTGGGGATGATATGCCAAGTATAAAAAATTATCCAAACATAATACAAAGTATTAGTAAAGGAGAGATAACAAGAGAGGCTAAAAAAATTTTAATTTATTTTTTGAAGTTATGTTTCATGATGAAATTTAAACAAAGTAAACCACTAATTAAGGTAGATACAGGAGAGGTTAAAAATATTTCGGCCGAAGAATTAAATGTTCTATTTTATGGTTTAGAAATTTGTCTTTTATATAGATTTTCTTTTCCTTATAACTTATTATGGTCACAGTTTTCAGAAGATGAACTAATAGAAATAACAGGAGATAAAGATATTAAAGATTTGACTTTTTTAATTCCTGGAGAATTAAATTTAGATGATAGATTATTAACAGGTTTTCAAGAAATTTTAGAAAGAGTCCAAGTAAATAAAATCAATGGTATTTCTTTAAGTCAACCTAAGAAACCATCTGATATGGGTATTGTATGTAAAAGTAAAAATGCATTAACATTAGAGAACTTGGAAAAAGTATATTCTAGTACTCAATCAAATAGATCATTTTATTCTGATTTTAATATTGAGAAACCATCTTCTATACCACGACCATCCTATATAGCACCTGGATGTAGAAATATAATAAATAATGCATGTTTATCACTTAATACATTTTTAATGAAAGCCTTGGAAGATAAATTGGATTCTTCTAACCCAGAATCAGAAATATGGAAAAATGTAATTAAATACTTATCATATTGTCCCGATTCTTCCATTCAAGATGCTATGACTCAATGTGCACTTAGTACAGGATTAAAAGATTTAGCTAGATGGGTACAAACAACCCATTTTAAAGAAGGAAGTAATGCTTTATTAGATAAGTTTATATTTTATGAAGGTAAAGTTAAACCGCAATTTACAATACCACCTTCTGGAAATAGCGATTTATCTATGTATAATGGTAGTAAAATTACACTAAGAGTAGGACTCAGGGAAAGGTGTCAGTATTGGATAGAAGAAATAACGGATTTAGGTAATGGTAATACTTTACAAGCAAATAATGTTTATAAAGGTGTATTAAGTATGATGTCAGATTTAGTACGTAATTTAAGAGAGAATAGTAAAATTATATGGAATGGTTTAGCTAAGATGTCTGGAACTGGATCCCCTTTTAGTAGAATAGTAAATGTAATATTATTAAAAGGAATTGGTGATATAATGCAAGAAGAAAATACATGTGTAGAAGGAGGGGGTCTTATAGGTATACCAAAAGGAGGGTGGTTAAAATCTGATTCCAATAAATATTTACCAGTAACTGCAACAAATATGGGATTTGGTAATTATACTGAACCATCAAGTAATGATGATATTAGTAGTTATAATAAATCATCATGGTATGGGTATCCTAATAAGGCCAGTAGTTTTAAAAAAGTAGGAGAGAGAGTGATAAATGGAAAAATTGCACCGGGTATTTTATTTCCACCACCTATTTCAATGTTTATAAATCCAGATAAATTATCAGATTCTCAAAGTGAAGATTCACTTGATGCAGTTAAAATATTTTTTTCTGGGGATAGACCATCAGGCTGTAGAGTAGTTCATACCTATTTAAATGCTAATTTAAGTTTAGATGATTATTCAATGTGTAAAGGTGTTAATAAGTTAGGAGGAGGTGGGTACCTTAAGGCTGGAACAGGTATAAACAAAGATAAAATAGAAACTGATACTTTAATGTTTGTACTTGGACCAAAATTATTAAAATATCCCAGTTTAGAATCTCAATCCTATGGAGGAAAAAAAAAATCAAAAAGTAAGGCCAAAAAAAAACAATTTAAAATTAGATATAAGAATGAAAGTTTAAAAGATTTTTCTAAAAGAACATCAAAAAAAGGTATTAAAAAAGGATTTTCAATGAAAAAAAATAAATTGAATCCAAAAAAAAAATAAATTATTAATATAAACAAAAGTATAATTATGGTAAATTCATTGGTAAAGCTTTTGAAAAATTTCTTGAATGAGGGTATCTTATGTTTTAATGATAAAAATATTATTGAAAATAGTATTCATGAATTATTAATTTCTAGGGAATTTACACTCAAAAATAATGAAAATAATGATACATATCAAGAATTTGTAAAAATTTTAAAAAAACATAAAAAATGTACGAATTATGATTTTACACCAGAACAAATTACTAAGATGCAAAAAATTATAAATTGTAATCAGGATATTATATGTTAAATCAATAAAAAATATTAATAAAAATTTAAAGGAAAAAATAAAAAAATTGAAAATATTTTTTTATTTTTATAGGTATTAAAATGGCCTCACAGGTTGAACAGACGGAACTAAATTCATTTGTTTATAAAAACCATAAAACATGGAGAAAATTAATTTCAGGTCGTTCTTCCTTAAATATATCTTCAGCTTCAAATAAAAATAATAATCAGGATAGAGTTATGTCGGGGTTTTGTATTGAAAAAAAATTAGATTGGTTAATTATTTGTGATGGTCATGGTTCAAATGATGTAGTAGATTTCTTAGATATGATTTTAATTGATGATATAATTTGTAGATGTAATTCTCCTGTTATGTTTATTCAAGAAATTCAAAAACAATTAAAAAATATTGATACAGGATATAGTAAATTTAAAAAAGCATCAGGTGCCTGTATAACTGTTTTATATGCCTCAGATAAATTAATAGAAATAGCATGGTTAGGAGATTGTAAAGCAATAGTGATTAAAGATAATGAAATTATTTATAAAACTAAAGATCATAATGTAAGTACGGATGAAGAGGCCGTAAATTTTCTTAAAAAAAATAAAAGTATTTATTTCGAAAATTTAGGTCCGAAGATAGTTGTAAATAAAAAAATGATTATTGAACTTAAAGAAAATAAATATGTTATTTATAATCATAAAAAGGATTTTTATGGTAATAATATAAGATTAGATGCATGTATGCTTACTAGAGCTTTAGGACATGCGGGAAGAACATTTGAAAAAATAGAAACCATTTCTATTCCTAGAGAGATTGGTAAATATAGAGTTTTCATTGCAACAGATGGATTTTGGGATATGGTTTCGCCTTTAGCAGATTCATCAGAATGGAATACAGAATTAGTTTTAGCTCGGAATAGACTCATGGAAAAAAAGAATGTTTTAATTAGTTGTAATAATGGTATTATTGATAAGAAAAATAAAATAAAATTAAGAAATTTAGAATTGGAAGATATGATATTTAAAGAACGAAATTTAGAGAGAATGATGATATTAGAAAAAGATGCAAACGAAATTATACCAATTATATTAAAACGATGGAAAAAAGAATGGGCTGTTCAAACTAAGAATGGAGTAATCAATCAGAGATTCAGTGATGGAGATGATATAGGAATTGGAATTTGGGAAGGAAAATAAGGTAGTATAAGGGTATAAAAATAGTTATATACATACATTTTTTTCTCCTAATGTTATATCTATGAATAAAAAAAATTTGGATAATTTTGATAAGATATATAGTAAAATATTTCATATAAGAAATCCCTGGGAAAAGAGTTTTAAATATAGACTAGAATTTAGTATTCCTATTAAAGATGGTCAAGCTTTTAAAGAATTTCCAGATCATAGGTTTTTTTATGATAAATTATTTATAGCTAAGAGTCAATCTTTAAAATGTGGAATATTAGATGATTTAATTGAAAAAGAAAATTGTAATAATTCTGTTATTAATTATCCAATTTTTATCAAACCAAGATATGGGCATAAGTCTGGGACAAGTAAAAATTGTTATATTGTTAAAAATTGCGATGAGCTTAGTAAATACTCAGATTTAAAAGAAATGATGTGGTCTGAGTATTTAAAAGAAAATGAGGGAATGACCGATTTTATTCTAGAAAATGGAATAATTGTATATCAAATTTCTTATAAATATTCTGAAACACTTAATGTTTTTTCTGAAGAGTGGAAATACATTAGCTCTGAAAATAAACCCCCACCAAAAGTTATTGAATGGGTAAATAAAAATAATAGAAATTATACTGGTTGTTTAAATGTTCAATATAGAGGAGATAAGATAATAGAGGTAGGTATGAGACTTTCCAGATCAGGAATGTATATTATGTCTACGAATAATAATGATATAATTAAAAGTATAAATAATTTATATTTAACTAAAACCTGGGATTATAATGCTGATTCAAATACTTATTTTGAACCATTTTATAGTTTTAAAGCATGGAGTCCTATCCCTGTGTATTATATACCACCTCAACATTTAATGGATTTTATAATGAGAATTAATGGTTGTGAGTTCCATGAATATTATTTTGAACCTACGGGTAAAAAAGGTTGTGTTTTCTATCAATTTAATCATAAAAATTTTGAAAAAGGTATGTTAATAAAAAATTTTTTAGAAAAAATGATATTAATGATGCAAATTTTAATTCTTATTTCTTTCATTTTAATTATTTATTTAATTGTAGCGGTAAAGAATAAAAATATTTCTAAAAAAAAAATTATAATTATAATAGCATTTATTGTATTATTTTATTCAACAATATCTTTAAATTCGCCAATAATTTTAAATACAATGTATAAAAATCAAAAGCAATTTAGGTAAATAATTTAATTAAATTTTTTTCTTCCATGGAATTATTACATTTATTAAATAATTTATCAATCATAGAATTATCTCTTACTCTAATTGTGTACAAATGGCCTATATTATTACGTCCTATTCTTCCTAGTGCTTGAATAGTTTTATCTCTAGTTATATTGTTTAAATCTTTTCCTAAATATAAATGATTAAACTGATAATTAGTACCATAAATATAATCAGATGCAGCAATAATTAAATACAATTGTTGATTATACGCCATTTCTTTTACAATTTCTGTATAACCAATAGGAGATGAATGTATAAAAACTCCAATTCCCATTAGTAATAGTATTTTCCATCCATCACTCACAGGTAGTATTAATATTTTTTCAGCGGTAGATGAAGGTATATTAGGACTAAATGATTTACCCAAATTATTAAGTTTATCAAATCTTTTTAAATGATCTTTTGTATTAGGAATATATGAATCAGGAAGGTTTATTGATTTAATTTGTTTTGTTTTAATATATAATTGTTGTTCATAATTTTTTAATTGTATTTTAATTTTGTTTTTATCACACTTAGTTTTTGAATTTTTTTCTTCACTTCCGCTTAATGCTAATTCTAAATCATTTATATTTTTTTCAATACTGGAAATTTCAGAAGATAAGCTAGAATTATAAATAAGAGATTCATTTATTTGATCCATTATTGTTTTGGGAATTCCTGCAGATGTAATTATAAATTGTGCTATTTTTTCTATATTCTCAGCTAGATAAATAGTAGGTCCATGTGTTAAAGACCAAGCATCATCAGATGAAATTTTAATTGAACTTTCATATAAAGGAATATTAAATTCTTTTTCAAAAAGTTTTAATTCTTCCATTCTCTCTTTAGGAAGATAAAGGATAATATTAAGATAATAAGTTTTAATATTTTCAATTGTGATATCTTCTAGAGAATTAAAATAATTTTGAATTAATAAATTATTGTCTAACCAATCTTTATTATTAATAAAATTTATAAAATTACAACATAATTTAAGATCAATATATCGTATTAAAATTGGGTTATTTATAATATTTTTAATAATTTCTTTTTGATGTAAATAATTCTTAGCAATAAAATGGGGAAGAACAGATTTATTTTCAAAATTTAAAATTTGAATATCAGATTTATAACTAGATCCTATAATAGAATAAAAGTTAGCATTAGGAAATTTAGAATTAAAATTTTGTTTTATTTGGGGCGTTAAATCAATAGAAGGTAAAGTTGCTGAAGACAAAATGATATTAGGAATTTTATTTTCATTCCAAATAGATTTGATAAAGGTATGATTATAATGATCAATATAATCTAATCCTATAGTTGGTTCATCCCAAAACATTATTATATTTTCTTTTTTATTAAAAGCTAACATATATTGCATTCCAATAATATAAGATTCTAAATCACTAATTAATATCTCTACTTTTTGACCCATAGTATTATCAACTTTTTTTATTTTACCTGATTTTTTATCTCTCGTACATTCGGATACAGAAAACCAATGTAATCTGATATCACTATGATCTTTACACCCGAAAGCAAAAGCTATTTTTTTTTCTATAGCAATACATGCCCTTGCTAATGATAATCCTACATGTTTTGCCGCACATATAAATATTATTCTAAATTCTTTTGATAGGCCTATTGGTGTTAGAGTTTTTCCTGTTCCAGTTGGTGGAGTATAGTAAACTAAATTCGCCTGAGAAGAAGTTACAAAATCATTTTCTTCATCTGATGATAATATATTTTTATTTTGATAAGCAATATTTTTAAATAACTGAAAAATATCTTTTTGATGTTTAAATAATTTAATAGGTAATTCAGTCAAGAGTTTATTGTTACACTGAATGATAGAAACAGCATTGAAAATTATTTCCTTTAGATCACTGGGAATACACAGATCTAAATATTTTTTAACAAAAGTTAGGAAAATTGTATTTACATTTTTTATATCTAATTTAGTTAAGAATTCAAGTGAATATAATTCTTTATATGCATTAATAAGATTTAATTTATTATTTTTTTTATGATTTTTTAAAAAGGCCTCCTCACATAGAGTCATAGTTTTCGCTAATAGTCCTTCATATGTTGAGTCAAATAAAATATTAGAGCTATTAAGTCTAATTTGATCAGCCTTTTTTAATATAATTTTTTTATTTTTTTTATTTAAATGATTCAAATCTATAATAGTTAGGCCTCTTTTTAGTAATGAGTGATTTATATTATCACATATTACTTTAAAGTGTAAATTAAATAAATGTATAATTAAGATTTCTGAATTTTGTATTTTTATATTTGAAATTAAACTTTCTTTTATAAAATTATGAATATTAGGGTTTGAATACCCTTCTTCTATTAATTTTAATATTTGAATCTCTTTTGATTTTAAGGGTTTCTCAATATGTTCCCATTCACTTTTAGTAAGCTTTTTATAGGATGTAGTCATTTTTTTATTTTATTTATAAAAATTATTATAACTCAATTTTATTTTTTTTTATGAATATATTTTATTTGAAATTGAATATATTTTTTAAATTAAATTAGTTTTAAAAAATGTTTCCAATTATTTTAACAATCGAAGGCAATATTGGTGCGGGTAAATCCACATTAATTACCAAACTTATTGAAAATCTTAGAAATGATATAAATTCTAATAGAAAAATAATTTATTTGCAAGAACCAGTAGATGAATGGTCTAAAATTAAAAGTAAAGATAATTTAAATATGTTAGAATTATTTTATTCTAATTCTAAAAAATATGCATTTGCTTTTCAGATGATGGCTTTTATTTCTAGAATGGCCAAATTGAAACAGGCTATGTGTAATAATAAAAATTCAATAATAATTTGTGAAAGAAGCATATTTACAGATAGAGAGGTATTCGCGAAAATGTTATATGAAGATGGTTTAATTTTGGAAGAAGAATATCAAATTTATAATAAGTGGTTTGTTCATTTTGCAAATGAAATTAAACCATCTGGAATTATTTATTTAAAAACTGATCCAAACATTACAGATGCAAGAATAAAAAAAAGAAATCGTTTGGGAGAAAATATAGACATACAATACCTTGAAAAATGTCATAAATACCATGAAGATTGGATTCAAAGCTATGAAAATATTTCACATTTATTAATTATAGATTATAGTTATTCAAAGCCTGAAGATATTATTCCCGTATTAAAAAATTATATTAAAAATATAAATACTATAATAGAAAATGATAATGAAAAATATAATGAATTTAATGAATTTGACTATTTAAATTTAAAATTTATAACATTTCTAGTAATTACAGGTATTTTGATAAGTATAATTTTATATTAAAATTTTCATAAATATTTAGATAGCGAAAATAAATCAGAAGCATACCATTATTTTGATAGAAATATTTTAAATAATTTTTTTAGTTTGTAATGTTATTAAAAGAATCTTCTATTTGTCTCTTATGATAAATCTGTTTTTCTATTTCTTGCCTTTTTCTAGCAAAAGACTTCTTATTTGCTTCACCCGGGCTACAAACTAAAAGATTATTAATATCCGAATTTAAACCATTTCCATCTTTATGGTGAATAATTGCATTTCTATTGAATAGGTCTGAATTTAAAAAGGCATAAGCAATAATTCTGCTTCTCATAAATTGTTTTCCGTTAATTAGAACTACATTATACCCTTGTTTATGATTTTGATTATTTTTGATTTCTTTCCACCTTTGAGTTTTCATCCATCTCTCTATCATTCCATTCTGATAGACTTTTAGTTTTGTTTCAAGTATTTGAATTTCTAAAACTGTAGGGCTATTCGATATTTTAGACATAATTTTTTTTCTCATTTATAATTTACCTTTTTAAGTTCAATTTTTTAATGAGATCTCAACATTTTAGAATATCTTATTTTTTCTATATTTGAATAAAGTAATTTGTTAGTCCTCAAATTATAGTTTCTAATGATAAGAAATTTATCACTTGACTATGTACTTTTGCTTTTATTAAAATTTTAAAAATTATTTAAAAATAACTTACTTTATTTTTTTATAAATGGAAAATACATTATTTTGTTCATTAATGATAATATTAGCTGGTGCTAAATCAATATTTTCTTTTTTATATCCTTTTTTAACAGTTTTCTTTTCTTTCTTTTTAAATATTAAAATTCATAAATATATAGAGATTGAAAAAGTAAATCATATATCTAGATATATTTCTAATGAAGGAATAGCAGGAACTTATAATGAAATGAATGAACCTGTAGGTTTGGTTATAGGAATTAGAAATAAATGGCCAGTTTATATTTGTTGGATGAGTGAAGATTCCTATGATAAAAACGTATTTATGTTATGTAGTGGTGGTGAGAGAAAAAGAATGTTAGATTCTTATACCAAAGATAGTGCAGGGCAAATATTTAATGATAAATATGATGAAAACGATAATATGTATATAGTTGAGCAAAATTTCAAAAAAAATAATGAAATATTAGATCCAATACCTTATTATGGGAGATCAGGTACTTATAGTTATTTTAGATATAGTGAAAGACCATTATTTGTAAATCATTTGAGTAGAGAGAATCAATCATTGATTATTCAAGAAATCAAAGAACATTATTTGTTTAAAAGATTTTTAACAGTTTTTTTACATGGAAATCCTGGCGTAGGAAAATCATATACTGGCCATTTATTAGCTAAAGAATTAAAGGGATCATTTTGTGATACATTTGAACCAAACGTACCTGGAGACTCATTTGAAAATTTATATTCTATGATTGGACCTAGTCGAAATAAACCATTAGTTATTTGTTTAGATGATGTGGATGGTTTAATAAGAGATTGTGAAAACAAGAAAATAATACAAAATGATAAAATTCCTATA
>CESN01000799.1_pt1 | contig 10794 bp, 10 predicted proteins | sample 531181 | NCBI WGS metagenome assembly CESN01 (sample SAMEA2621990, study PRJEB7988) | marine metagenome | isolation source: saline water (ENVO:00002010), including
TTTTTTTGCCACAAAATTCTTTTAGATTTTCCACGATTTGAAATTTGCTTCCATTCGTTTTTAATTGAAGTCGGAATTTTAAAAGCACCATGGTTCCAGAGTAATTTTGCTTTTGTCAATCTTGCTTCTTCTTTTCCTAGGGGGGAACCATGAACTGAGGAAAGGCCAGATTTGTTTGGAGAACCATATCCGATTATTGTTTTACAACTTATCATGGTAGGTTTGTCACAATTAATAGCAAATTCTAATGCTTTTGAAATTTGGTTATAATCATGTCCATCGATCTTTAAAGTTGACCAATTACAAGCTTCAAATCTTTTTTGGTGGTTGTCAGAACATGTTAATGACGTTGACCCATCAATGGACACACCGTTGTCATCAAAAAGCACTACTAAATTATTTAATTTCAAATGTCCCGCTAATGAAATAGCTTCGTGAGAAATTCCTTCCATTAAACATCCATCACCGGTAACCACCCAAGTCTTGTGATTAACTAAATTTTTGCCAAATTTCACATTAAGTTTTTTTTCAGCAATTGCCATTCCAACAGCATTAGCTAATCCCTGACCCAATGGACCAGTTGTTGTTTCTATTATTTTAAGCAAACCAAATTCAGGATGGCCAGCTGTTTTACTCCCCAATTGTCTAAAATTTTTAATATCTTCAATTTTACAATCCTTATAACCTAATAAATAAGCAAGAGAATATAAAAGCATTGATCCGTGTCCGGCAGATAAGATAAATCTATCTCTATCTTCCCAATTTGGAAAAGTTGGATCAAATTTCAGATATTTTGCAAATAAAACAGTAGCAACATCAGCAAAACCCAGGGGTAAGCCAGGATGACCAGAGTTGGCTTTTTCTATAGCATCAATTGACAGTGCTCTAATTGCATTAGCCATTGATTTATATTTATCCACAATTTTATCAGAAAGCATTTATTTACTCCAAAATGAAGTTACCAAATGCCCTTGGACCACCGGACATTTCAATTTTATTTATTAAACTATAATTGTCTCTATTTATTAAAATAATATTATCTTCAAACCAACAAGCAACAACAATTAAATTTTGCTTATAACTAATATTAATACCTTCCGGGTATTCGCAAATGTCATTAATTGTCTTTATTTTTTCTAATTTTTGCATATCAATAATTGAGATACTATTTCCTCTTTGATTAGTAATTAAAGCTATGTTTTTCTCTTTATCTATTACGGCTTGATATGGCCATTCTCCAACTTTAATATTTTTTTTTAATTTTAGAGTTTCTGAATCAAGAACTGAAATTGAATTTGATTGAACATTAGTAACAATAATATTTTCATTATTTGAAAAAGAAAATACACCAAAAGGCGCATTTTCTACTTTGACGTCATCAATTTTTTTATAATTATTTTCATCAATTACCGTTATTTTGTTATCTTTACGATTAGCAATAAAAATTCTTTTATTTTTCTTATCTACAGTCAAACCAGCTGGAGAATTTCCTATTTTGATTTTATGTGTAATCTTATTTTTCTTATAATCAATCAATGTTAATTGATTGTCATACCAATTAGTAACATAGATTTTTTTATTATCTGACGATAAGGCTACGCCCATAGGAGTTTTCCCTGTATTCACAAAATACCTTCTCTCGTTTTTAATATCATAAACTAAAACGTTATGGCTATCAGGATTACTTATAAAAACTATTTTATTTTTTTGATCTATATCGATGGCAGCTGGACTTGAACCAGCTTTTATTTCCGATATTTTAATTTGTTTTTTTAAGTCTACAATATCAATGAGATCACTTTCTTGATTAGTAATGAATGCCAAATCTTCGAAAACTATTTGGTTACACAAGCAAAATGATGAATAAAGTAATATACCAAAAAAAAAACTATTTTTTTTCAACAATTTCTTTTAAACCATTTAAAGATTTCATAATAAATTCTGAAACCTTTTTCTTTGAATTGGTATCATTAAGTTCTTCAGGTGGATCGTTTCCCATGAAACCTCTATAAAAACCTGCTTTATATGTCACTTCGACTGTTTCAGGTGACTTTTCTTTAATAAGAATTTTAGCGGAATAGCTATTCACAGGTAGGGCTTTATTATCTGTTTTTACAACTCTCCAACCAACCATTTTTTTTGCATTATCAACCTTTTCTAGTTTTTGCGTAACTAAACTTCCATCCACAAAGGATAAAATCCTTTCAGAACCAATATCATTACTTTTTGCATTTACGGATATAAGATCAGAGTTCCACTTAAAATTTGTGAAATCACTTACTATACTCCAGACACTATCCATTTGTGCATTTATCTCAACCGAATGTTTAACCTTTTGTCTGGACGGCCCATGACTGTCAGTTGTCATAGGAAAAAAGTTGGATATCAAGAATAAAAAAAATAAAAGTTTAAGTTTCATAAAAGCCTTTCTATTATCTACAATTTTTTAACCACTCTAAACCTACTTTTATCCGCAATTGCTGACAAGGCAAGTGTGAATACAGAACTGTCATCATTAACATTTTGGATAGTAACATGAATATTTCCAGAAATAGATTTAAAACTTGTTATCACAAACCTTTCTCCAGAAAATATACCCTCTGTAATCTTTTCTACAACATCATTGATAAGTAGTGGCATAATTAAAGTAAAAAAAAATTATTATTTATAAAAAATTAATTTAAACTCCCTAATAAACAAATGATTGCTCTTTTAGAAATATCACTAAAACAACCAAGAAAAACTGTAAGTTTTTTTCTACTAGTGAGTTTAATATTTATAATCATAACGATTAATTTTCTTCAAGTAAATACTTCTACAGACTCTTTAATTAATCCTGAATTGGATTTTAAAAAAGATTACTCTACTTACAAAAATAAATTTCCTGTTTTAGATAAGAATATACTAATAAAAATTTCAGGAAAATCTAAAGAAGAAACCCAAAAACTCTCAAAAGATGTCTTTGATATTTTGAAGAATAATAATGAATTCGCGAATTTTCTTTTTTCACCAACCCAAGATAAATTTTTTAAACAAAATTTTTTTCAATTTCTCAATAATTCAAAGAAGCAAGAGCTAATAACAAGACTATATGTTTTTCAACCTTTTATTAGTGAGCTTAATCAAAAATCTAAATTGGAAGGTCTAAATAATGTATTAGAACTGGTAAAAAAATCCCCAGAACAAAATGAAAAGATTTCAAAAAATCTAATTCAAATTTTCGACAAATTTAATGACTCAATTAATTTTGAAAAAATTTTAGACTGGAGCGACGTTCTTTCAAACAAAAAAAATACAGAATATATAAGCTTTGGTATTAATTCTGATTTTTTAGAAAGAAATAATTTTAAATTAATTTACGAAACACTTCTTGAAATTAAGAAAATGGAAACAGAAACCTTGTCTATAGATTTTACAGGAGGAGTTTTGATTGATTACGAGGAAATATCATCGGTTACAGATGGGATGAAATTAGCTGGATTGTTAAGTTTATTTCTTGTCACAATAATCTTATGGCTGGCGTTTAGAAATATTATTTTCATAATTTCTTTGGTTGTTTCGATACTTGTAGGTCTAACTATCACACTTGGCATTACTACCTTAACACTAGGCAGTCTAAATCTTATATCGGTTTCGTTTGCGGTTTTATTCATTGGCTTAACGGTAGATTTTGGAATACAAATTTGTTCAAGATTTTTAGAAAAAAACATATTATCTAAAAAAGCATATCTTTTTGAAAGTATAAAAAAAATTTCAGCTACATTATTTGTAGCTACAATTCCATCAATGGTTGGTTTCTTATCATTTGTTCCAACCAATTATACAGGGATTTCAGAGTTAGGAACTATTTCATGTATTGGCTTAACAGTTGGATTAATAACGAACATCTTTTTTTTACCCTCCTTAATAAGCATTTTTCCAAGTAAGTTTTTACGTAATCACAAAGTAATTTTTATCAACAAAATATTATACAAGACTTATATTTCTTTTTTTAGATTTAGGTTAACATTATTTGTTTTTCTCGGACTTGCAACACTTTTTGTTTTCTTAAGGTTACCCGATCTGGTCTTCGATTCTGATGCGTTAAATCTTAAAAATCAGAACCTTACTTCAGTAAAACTTGCTAAACAATTAATTGAAGAAAATCCAACCTCAGATTATATCATATCGGTAATAGTTGATGAAAATTCGAAAAAAAAAATATTAGATGTACTAAAATCTGAAAATGTTAAATCTTTTTTTTCTTACAGTCAAATAATCGAAGACTATGAATCAGAAGAATTGAATTACTTAAAGTTTCTAATAGGAGAAAAATCTGATACTTTTTATTCTAGTAATGAGGAATATGAAGAATTTAAAGAAAATCTTTATTTTTTTTCACAGGACCCAAATATTTTTTTAGCGAATAGTGCAAGTAAATTATTACTAACTATTAATAATTTAGATTCTACGCAAGAGTCACGCAAAAAATTACAAGATCTTCTATTCAGTGAATTCGATATTTTAATTAATTTTATATTTAACTTAGGTTACACAAGTGATAATTTTGAGGAAAAAATTCCTGATTTTTATAAATCAAGATATCTTACAAATGACAGATTAGAGAGATATGAATTTTTTCCTTCGAAAGATGTTTCAAATCCAAAAAATCTTGAACACTTTGTTAATGACGTCAAAACTATATTTCCTAATGCTACAGGAATGCCTGTAGTTCAGCTTGAGGCTGGAAAGATTGTAATTAATTCTTTTAAATATGCATTTATGTTTTCAATAATCTTTTTGTGTCTTTATATATGTTTTATTTTTAAATCATTTAAATATTTGTTTTTAACTTTTAGTTGCCTATTGATTGCAACAATTTTGACCCTATCAACGATTTTATTTCTCAACATAAAAATTAATTTTGCAAATATGATTGCTTTACCACTCCTCTATAGTTTAGGAATTTCTTATCCTATTTATTATATAAAACGATTTTCTGAACTTAAAAAAATAAAAAATGTTTTTGAAAGCAATACACCTAATGCAATATTGATAAGTGCTGCCACAACTATCTGCTCGTTTTCATCGTTAGCATTGTCAGAACATAATGGAACATCTTCAATGGGACTTTTACTATTTATTTCTTTAACGATGACGTTTCTTTCAGCCATAGTAATACTACCTATTTTGATAAGTTTTACAGAAAAAAATAATTAAATCTTTTCATTCTTTTCCAAACCACGGAAACATTTAAATCTTGGAAACCTCAAACTCCAAAAGTTACCATCCTGGCTTTTAGAAATAGAATCTGCTCTTACTTCAATAATTTGGCCGATTAGAGATTCTTTTTTCTCCCAAAAATCTTCTCTTTGTTTATCACTAAAGCCCGAACCAATGTTTAGTTTGAAAAATTTATCATTATCATATCCTTCAGCAATAATAGCTCCTAACTTATTTTTATTTCTTCCAGTTCCCTCTTCGTAGGCTTTGACAGACAAAGAGATTTCAATATATGGCTTGGATTTAAGCCAGCTTGTAGTTCTTTTACACTCATAGAAGGATATTGGATCTTTTATCATAATTCCTTCGTATCCATTAGATACTGATTCTTGATTAAATTTTTTTAAAAAAGCTTGACCCTTTTGACTGTCTAAATCAACCTTGTACGAACCTAGTATTTTAATTTTATTATCGATATTAGAATCAAAATTGATATCAAAAAATTTTTTTAGCTTTTCTATTCTATCCAATTGAGAAATTTCTTCGATTCCCTTCTTAAAATTTTCTAAACTTATAATGTCAAATAAATAAAGAGTTGCATCGGGGTTTTGAACTGCAGTTTTTCTGTGTATTTGCTTCATTAATTGCTGAAAATTAACACTTACAATTTCTCCATCGAGTACCACTGCTTTATCAATTTTATTCTTAAGAAAAACTTTTTGGAGTTCCTCTTTAACTAAATTAAAGTTGTTGAGTTCTTTACCATTTCTACTAAAAATATCTACATTTCCATTTGGATAGAGTATAGAAACAGCTCGAACACCATCTAGCTTAATTTGTAAAATTTTTTCTCCTGTAAGTTTTTTTTTGTGTAACTCGCAGTCCTGAGATAACTGACATGCAAATACTGGAATGAGAAATTGGCTAAAGTTATTGGCCTTTGCTACATTATTTATTGTTTTTTCAGAAACACCACATCTAAGATCTTTCATTAAAATTCGTCTAAAATAAAAATTCCATTCATCCTGAAAGGATAAATTCATACATTCTTTGATTCTGTCTCTAGCTGCATATCCTGTCAATTTTCGGTTAATTAGATCATCAGTTAGACTTTTAAAGCCATTCCATTCAAGCCCTGAACCATCAGTACTAGATTCTGGAATTTGTTTAACACCAAAAGTTAAAAGTTTGTTACATGCTAATGATAACCCCTCAAAAAAAATTGAATTATTTTTTTTCATTTCATTCAGCAAAATCTCTTCTTTGAATTTTCGTGAATTTGAAGATTCTATTTTTTTGATTATTTCATGATTTTTCATTTTGCTGAGAATTTATATTTTTTACATAATTACAAAATTTACAATTCGATGTAAACTCAGGAATTATATTACTATTTAAGATGTCATATATATTTGAAAAACATTCTTCGATCCAACTAAAATCTAATATTTTTTCAAAAAGGTGAAATTCAAAATCAATCTTACTTTGACCGCTAAGTGATTGTTTGGTATTAATATAAAAAATTAATCCGTTTCTTGAAATTTTGATATTATTTTTTTGGAGTAGATATGAATAATATGAAAGTTGTTTCCAATAACCCTCCCAAATATTTGTTGTTTGTAAAGGTTGATTTTTTGAAGTACTTTTAAATATCACACAAATATAATTATTGTTTTCTGTATCAAGCCATATATCATCAATTGAACCAAAAAAAATAAGATTTTTTTTTTTTTCGATATATCTGACTCCTTTAAATGGATTTTTCCAATTAATAATTTCTGAAAATTGTGCAGGAATTAAATTCCTTTTCAAATTCAATATTTCTGGATGTGAAGTTTTTTTCTGTCTAAAAAAATCAAATTCTTTTTTAAATTGTTCCACTATTTTATTATTAATAACAAGCGGAGTTCCATGAGGTCGCTTAACACCATATCTTAGGTCAAAGTAAAAACATCTTTTACAATCAAAAAATAAATCAATCTTTGTTCTACCTATTGGAAAAGGATTTGAGGACTTAGGATCATAAATTTTTTTTTTAAACATGTTAAATTTATTATTACCACATAATCAAAAACAATGTGTTTATGAAAAAATTAAATTTGACTTTATTTTTTTTTTTTTTAATTATTAAATAATGCGATTATTTATATTATTTTTTTTACTTCCGTATTTTGTAAGTTCTCTAGAGTTAAATCTCTTATGCACAAATAATCTTCGAGAAAACCAAAATGTTGATGTTAAGGACTTATTTGTCAATATAAATACAGATACAAATTTAATTGAACTGGGTGGGCTTTCTTTTCAAGCCGAATCCCTAAAACTAAGTAAAACAAATATTTCTTGGTTAGCTGAAGAAATACCTCTTTATTCTGATTCAGCAGGTTCAGTCAATGGAATTATTGGAAGATTTTCAGGCAACCTAGAACTTGATTTTATTAAATACAAAAATGGTCATGCAAGCACTTTGAGTTTTAACTGTAAAAAATTTAAATTCAAGGATAGACGTTTCTAATTCATAAAAACAATCTCATTTGAACAATACTTCACAATTTCCTCATAACAAAAATCCCTTATGCATCGGGTATTCAAATCATAAATTTTATTGTTTTTTAAAACCGAGTCGAAAAGATAACTTTGATCTACATTAATTTTTTTTAATTTCTCAAAGTACTTTTTGGGCATTCTAAAATCACCAAGTGTAATTGAGTGAAGTTTTTTTGAATCAATTGATTTAAATATAAATTTAAAAAAATCTCGATAAGTATCTTCATATTTATCAACCAGCAAAAGGGGATCGAATCTAAGACCTACTTTCCAACCTTTTTTTTGAAGTATTTGGATGGCATCAATTCTGTTACTCAAAGAGGCTGTTTTTAATTCATATTTTTCGACTATTTCTTCTGGATTAAGACCAATGGCGCAAATAGTATTGGGGTTGGCTTCATGTTTTAATAATGATTTTATATTAATACTTTTAGTTCGTAATTCTAGAAAAGCAGAACTATTTTTAAAAATATTAATAAAATAATTTGAAAAGTTTGTGATCTTATCTAATGCCAAGCTGTCGCATTCATAACCTGAAAAAAAACAGATTGAACCAGATGTTTTTTGAACAATTTTTTCTATCTCTTTTTTGAAATCATCGAAATTTATAAACAATACCATATTTGCTGAACTATACATTCCTTGTAAATAACAATATTTACAATCGTAGATACAATTTAACATATGAGAAAAATAAAAGTTATTTTTATAACCAATAGTAAACTTTTCTGGGGTTCGGAATATTAACTTTTCTTTTTTTTGTGCTATTATCAAACAGGGATTCATTTTTTGGATTCTAAAGTTTTGATTTGAAGGATTAAATACTTCCTTGTAGTTTTTACATAAAACAATGTGATTGAAAGCTAATTTCTTCAATATTTGATTAGTTAAATCTGAATTATACAACAATTCTTCTATGTAGATTGTGTCAAACTTCAATTTTTTATCCTTCTCTCAATTTCGTAAATGACATCATTTATATCATTACAATGTAATATTGTTTCGTAATGTGATGATAATTTATTTTTTGAAAAACAAATATAAAGCAGTTTTTTTATTTTTAATTCTTGATTGAAAGAAAGTCGAAATTTTTTTTTAAGATCGACGAGAAATGTCAAAACTTTAAGTTGATGATTATTAATACTTAAAAATGTTTGTTGAATATCTATAATTAATTTTGCCAGTTTCAGCATGTTTTGATTTATAAGTTCAAAAACATCTTTTTTTGAAAAAAAATCTATACTCTCGATTTCATTATCAGATATTATTTTCACCAAAAAAATAAATTCTCTTGAAGCAAACTTATCTGCTACCGAAAAAAATCCATATGATTCCATATCACTTAAAGAAAAATTGTAGATATCGTTTTTTTTGTGATAAGAAATACATTCCTTTTTTTTTAACTGAAAATCTTGTGCAAACATTGGAAAGTAAACCTTTTTTTTTTTATCAAAATCCGATACTTTATTCACCAGAAATATTTCTCCAATTTTTTCTTTCTTAGTTCCCGCTAGACCAAAATTAATCCAAATATGATTTTTTACTTTTTGATATTCACAATATGTGAATGAGGTGGCAGCACCCGACATAATATTTCCAATGCCAGAAATAGTAAGAGAAATATTCAATTTTTGATTTTCAAATATGTGAAACTCATTTATTGTGATCACCCTTTTTAGTTTATAAAATAAGATTACTGGCCTTGCTTCAGAATATGTAGCTACGATTATATGAATCACCTTATTTTTTGATGAATTTGAGTGTCATTCTGTCACTCTCACCAATTCTTAAATATTTTTCTTTATTTTGCTCTCCTTCAGCAAGTCTAGGTGGAAGTGTCCAAACACCTTTTGGATAGTTTTTCTCATCAAGAGAATTAGCATTTACTTCTGATTTTTCTTTTAATTTGAATCCAATTTTCTCAACAAAATCAATCAAAAAAGATTCCTTCACATACCCCTTTTTGAAATCAAAATCCGCAGTTTCATTAGCTCTATGCTGAACAATTCCTAAAGTTCCACCGTTCTTAAGTAATCTATAAAAAGATGAATATAGTTTTTCGGCTTTACCTTGATCTAAAAAGTTATGAGTATTTCGAAATGTTAAAATAATATCAAAATAGTTCTCCTTATTATTAATCTGAAAGTCCTCTTCTATAAAAATTGTTTTAAATTTTCCAAATTGTTTTTCTCTTTCATTGAAGTAAATAAAAAATTCCCTTTGAATTTTTTCAATAATTTCCCTTGCATATGAAGGTTTTTCATATACTGCGACATAAAAATTTTCTGTATCCTTAAAATAATTAGCCAGAATTTCTGTATACCATCCTCTACCGGGAATTATTTCCAAAACCCTTAGCTCTTTTTTTATTCCAAAAAATTTTAAAGTTTTCAAGGGATTTCTATATTTATCCCTAAAACTATTCTGTTCTCTGTAAGGATTATTTATTGAGTTGACTAAATCAAAATTTAACGCCTTTTTTGGCATAGTAAATATTGAAATAGTCATAATAAATACTGTAAAAATTTTTTTCATTTATGTTATCAAATTGTCTATCATATCATCCAAACCAAAATCTGAAGCTAAAACTTCCTGAAACTTTCCAAGATCTTCTTCTTTATAAATATCCCAACCTTTCGGAGCTTTTCTGGTCAAACCAGACCTACAAGAATAACAAAATGCTTTGAACTCCTGAACTGATTCTTCTATTGAATATTCTTTTTTTTTCGTACCTTCATAAGGATCTGATTTAAATATTCCTTTCTCAGTTGGTTTTATATTTAAAATTATATCATGCATGTAATGACTTATTAGAAGATAAGTATTTTCATCTATTTTCAATTCACCCAAAAAAGAAAGCATAAAATTTGCCGTACTCTCAATTTCAGATGTATCGATATCTCTGTAATTCTTCTTTAAATATGCGTCAAACTTTTTTAATGAAAAAAACATTGCTTTATCCTTAACCACATAATCGTATACAGTTACTGCAGAAATTAATTTAAACAACCATGTGGGACAAAAATTTTTTGTATCTTCGTTCATAAT
>CESN01025126.1_pt1 | contig 10793 bp, 13 predicted proteins | sample 531181 | NCBI WGS metagenome assembly CESN01 (sample SAMEA2621990, study PRJEB7988) | marine metagenome | isolation source: saline water (ENVO:00002010), including
ATGAGGACAAAATAATAAAACTTAATAAAAAAAAGATCCTTTTCATAATGATTGTTTTAATTTAAAAAAAGCGTCTTAAAAAGACGCTTTTTTTTATGAGTTTAAAGAATTTTTTACTCCTCCTCTACCGCTGGAGGTTCTGGGACTAATGCTTCATAAACAAAAAATCTATAAATTTTTCCATCCTTCACTTCTCCATCAATCATAGCATTTTTTACCACCTTTTCACCATCAACATTTGTTTCAACCCTGTGACCAACAATGAACCAATCAGCACCACTTGGAACTGATTTATACGGCATAGCCCAATAAATATCCCATTTTGGGCTTTCAGCCTCAAACCAAGCACTCAAAGCTTGTTCATGTTGTTCTTTACCAAAGATTCTGTTTCCATCAGGACCCTGAATAAAGATCGAGTCAGAATTCATAGACATGATTTTTTCCATATCTCTCTCGTTGTGTGCATCAATATATTCTGACCACAAGTTTGTTATATCATCAGATCCAGCAATAAACTTTTCTTCTGGCATAGGTGCAAAAAATCCAACTCCTTCTACTACAGGAGCATTACATGCTGAAAAAATAAGAGCGAAAATTAAAATTAGTTTTTTCATAATTGTGTGTGTTTAAGTTATTTTATATTATTCATCATCCCTTCCAATCATTTTATTAAATTGATCCCAGCTGAACTCATTGCCATAGAGTAACGTAGAAAATCTTTGGATTTCAGCAGCTATTTGAATTGCAGCTTTAATTTCTTCATCATTTGCTCCATCATTTTTAGCAAATTCTACTTGTGCTGCAATACAGTATTCACATCTCAAAGCAGCAGAGACAGCAATTGCGACCAGCCTTGCTTCTTTAGCGGCTATTGGGCTTTTATCAGAAAACAACATGTTAAACTCTTCAAAGTATTCAGCAGCTTCTTCTGCCATAAATTCTGGATACATGCTATTAAAAGAATTCTTTTCTAATAATTCCTCATAAGAACTTTTTTCCTGACTAAAAGTAAAAGAGGATGCTAATAACAGCAATAAGAATAATTTTTTCATTTTGATTATTTTGAATTATGCGTACAATATAAATAATTTAATAAAAAGAAGGTATCTTAATTTGATAATTTTTCAATACAATTTTTTATATATTTTCTATCAGTTTTTGCATTCACGTATAAAAATTTTTTCAAGCAAAATGCTTTTTTTGGTCTTAAAATCTTTTCAAATTTTCCTATACTTTTAATCCAATTTTCTGGTATTTTTTTTTCAAAAACAATCACAAGTTTTTGGCCTAATGTTTTGTCTGCAATAGAGCTGATTACAAAATTTTGATCATAACTTTCAATTAATTTTTTTTCTAATTCTTCAGGGTTAATTTTTACTCCTCCAGAATTAATTATGAAATCTTTTCGACCCATCCAGCTAAATTCCGTTTTCGAATGTAGATTAACTTCATCATTAGTCTGGATTTGCTTTTTGGATAAATGAGGAGTATTGACTAATAAACATCCTGATTTTTCCGCAAATGTTATCCCATCCAGCGCATGAAAGTTTTTTTCATTATTTGTTAAATTTTTAATTGCCACATGAGTTAATGATTCAGTCATTCCATAAGTTTCAAATATCCTATTCTTAAAACCTTGAATTTTTCTTTTTAAATCATTTTGTACAGGGCCTCCTCCAACAATTACATTTTTTATTTTTTCAATTTGATTAATTGAATTTTCTAATTGCAAAGAGGTCATCGCAATTAGATCATAATTACTTTTTAGTTTGTCAATAGGGTTAGATTTAATAGGAAAAGTATAAATATCAAAGCCTGAAACTAAAGCCCTAATGAACATCATTTTCCCAGCTATATAGTCCACAGGTAAACAATTAATTACTCTGCTTTTTTCATTGAGATCAAATGTTTTTTGTGTCAGTAAACAAGATTCAATAAAATCTTCTTTTGGGATTTTTATTTTTTTTGGATTCCCTGTAGAACCTGAAGTTTTAACTTCCAAGAAATTATTTGTATCAAACCATGATGTAATTAATCTTTTTAAAAATAAAAGATCTCTATTTGAATTTATTTTTTTTAATAGAGATTGCTCATTGTGAGAAATCCCGTTTAACTTAAAACTTTTATGAATTCTTTGGTTCATTGATTTTATCTAAAAAAAAACTTAGGTTCCATTGTTTACTATCTCCGTAAAATATTTTGCCACTTTTTACAAATAAAGGAGATTGAATATTATTAGAATAAATATTTCCAGTACCCAGCCCCTGTTGCATTTTGTAGTTTTTTGTGCTCACCCATTGTGAAATAGTATTTAGTCCAATATTGCTTTCTAATGCGCTTGTAGCCCACCAACCTATTGAATTTTGCTCAGCCAATTCAATCCACCCATTTGATTCTGCCAATCCTCCGATTAAACTTGGTTTTATAATTATATATTTTGGTTTTATATTTTTTAATAGTGATCTTTTATTTTCTTTATTGCCTATTAACTCTTCATCCAAGGCAATAGGTATTGGAGATTTTTCACATAAAAATGACATAGATTCCCATTGATTTGTCATTATTGGCTGCTCAATTGAGTGAATTCCAAAAATGCTTAGTTTTTTCAATTTTTCAAGAGCATTATCTTTAGAAAAAGCACCATTAGCATCTAGCCTAATTTCCAAATCTGCTTTTGAATATCTAGAGCGAATTGAATTTAATAAATCAATCTCTTGAGTAAAATCATGAGCTCCAATTTTTAACTTTAAGCAACTAAATCCTTGAGATAATTTTAAATCAATCTGATTGCGCATATTTCGCATGTCAGAAATCCAAATTAAACCATTTATGTCAATACCTTTTATCCCTTTAGAAAAATCTGAATCAAAAAGATCAAATGTAGTTTCTGACATCAAACTTTTTTTTGCAGTTTCAAAAGCAAATTGAATGGCAGGGAAATTATTGAATATTTTTTTATCTATTTCAGTATTATCATTTAATTTATAACATAGTTTGCTTAAAACATCATCAATTTTGGATACATTGTCAATACTCAGACCCGGTATGATACTACATTCTCCAATTCCGTATCGTTCTCCATTAGATAAAATTAAAAACCAACTTTTTTTTTCTTTCAGTGTATCTCTAGATGTTTTAGCAGGGTTAATAAAACTTAAATTATGACTAAAATATGTGGCTCTCATTAATTAAAAATATGGATATTAATATAGAAACTAAAAAAACACTAATTGCCAGCTCAGAAAGAAGAGGGTTGAAATCGGGTGAAAATTTAGTCTGAAATACTTTGTAAATATGCCTTAGTAAAATGGGAAAGGAAAAAAGGATAAGAATAAAATTCGATGTGTAATCGAATTCTGCAATCCAAATAAAAAGTAAAAAAATACTTAAACCGATCAAGAGGTAATGGTAATACTTTGCATACTTAAATCCTATCTGTGCGGGAATTGTATGTTTTGATGAATTCTTATCGTTATCGATATCTCTGATATTATTTATGTTTAAAACAGCAGTGCAAAGAAGACCCATAATAATTGCTAATAAAATTAACGAATGATCAAAAAATTTAGTGTACAAAAAATTTGAACCTACAACGCTAATTAATCCAAAAAAAATAAAGACGAAAATGTCTCCAAATCCATAGTATCCGTAGGGGATTTTGCCTATAGTGTAAGTGATTGCAGCAATAATAGAGCACATGGTCAGGCCTACAAAAATTGATATATTTAACAGACTATCATCAAATACATAAAAAATTAGTGTTAGCGAAAAGCCTAAAGAAAATACACTGGTAACAATTATCGCTCTTTTTATTTGACTTAAAGTAATCAAGCCCGATGCAACAACTCGCTCAGGACCAATCCTATTATCATCAGTCCCTTTTAAACCATCACCATAATCATTGGCAAAATTTGAAAGCACCTGAAAACAAACCGCTGTAATAAATGCTAAAATAAATATAATAAAATCAAAAAAGCCTTGATAAATAGCAAATGAAGATCCAACTAAAATCCCAGAAATTGAAAGTGGAATCGTTTTTGGTCTAGCCGCTTTAAGCCAATTGTAAAAAAGAAATTTTTTCACTAAAATATCTTTGAAATATTAAGGAAACTTTGGGAACTTTTTAAAATTTGGATCTCTTTTGCTTAAAAAAGCATTCTTGCCCTCCTGAGCTTCATCCGTCAAATAATATAGGAGAGTAGCATCTCCAGCCAATTGCATTAATCCGTGTTGTCCATCAAGTTCTGCGTTTAAACTCCTTTTAATCATTCTTAGCGCAAGAGGACTTCTTTTTTGCATTAATGAACACCACTCCAAAACAGTTTTTTCCAAATCCTCTAATGGCACAACCTTATTTACCATTCCCATTTCAAGCGCTTCTTTTGCAGTATATTGTTTACATAAAAACCAAATTTCTCTAGCTTTTTTCTGACCAACATGTCTTGCTAAATATGAAGAACCAAAACCTCCGTCAAAACTTCCAACCTTAGGGCCTGTTTGACCAAAAATTGCATTATCACTAGCGATGGTTAAATCACAAACAACATGTAATACATGGCCTCCACCAATGGCATAACCATTTACCATTGCTATTACAGGTTTTGGCAACTCCCTTATCTTTTTATGCAAGTCAAGCACATTCAGCCTGGGGACACCATCATCACCAACATATCCTCCTATTCCTTTTACGTTTTGATCTCCACCACTGCAAAAAGCTTTATCACCTGTTCCCGTGATAACAACAATATCAATTTCATTATTTTCTCTACAAATTTCAAATGCATCGAGCATTTCAGAATTTGTTTCCGGTCTAAAAGCATTATATACCCTAGGTCTATTAATAGTAATTTTTGCAACACCATTAAAAAAATCAAATTTAATATCCTTGTAATTTTTTACTTTTTTCCAGCTTACTTTCATATCAATAAAGGTTAATTATTTTTCCGACTTTGACAAATATTTAAAATATTCTTTTAAAATTTTTTCACTTTTATCTGAGTTAGTTTTTATCTCTAAAATCTTAGGTTTCTTTGACCGATTAAAAAAAGTTGCTAATGCAAAATTCAATCCAAATTTTGTTGAAACTGAATAATATTTAAAGTTGAACATTTTTGCTAAATTATATGCAGAATAATTATGTTTGGTTTCAATATATTCAGAAAAAATACTATTATTTTTATAACCTGGTAATATTTTAAAAATTCCTCCTCCCTGATTATTTATAATGATAATTCTAAAATTGTTTGGGATGTACTTTATACAAAGCGCATTCATGTCATAAAGAAAACTTAGATCACCAGTAACTAATACTACTGGGGTATCTTTTGCAGCCATACCTATCGCTGTAGAAGTACATCCATCAATACCACTAGTTCCCCTGTTACAATACATAGCATTATTATTTTTTAAATTGAACAATTGAAAATATCGCACTGGCGAACTATTCGAAACTTGTATTCTAAAATCAGATGGTATTTTATTAGATAACATTTCAAATACTTTTAAATCAGAGAACTTGGCAACTCTTAAAAACCTTTCGTGTAGAATACTAATTTTTTGTTGCAATTGTAACCAATTTTCCCTGTAAGTAAAATTTCCTTTTGGCAACTCCAAATTTTCGAAAAGATGGTTTGGATTTGCTTCAATGTGATTAGCTTTTATGTAGTAGGTGCTATTTGCTGTATTTAAGCCTATATGGAAATGATTATGTACTTTATAATTTCTTAAAAATGATTTGATTTTTTTAGAAATAATCATTCCGCCCAAGGAAATTATTATCTCTGGTGATAAATCATTAAATAACCTATCAGACTCTTTCATCAATTCTATGGGTGCAAGTAATCGGTCAATATTTGATAAAAATATTTCATCATTAACATTAGAAGTATGCTCTTTAAAAACAACAATATTAGTTAGAGAGTTGATATTACGAATTGACTTTATTGAAAGAGATTGTTCCTCTTGAACCCCAATTATCAAAAGTATTTTTTTTGTTTTTTTTATATGGCTAACAAGTTTTTCAAGTGCAGATTTTTCGGCTACAACAGGTTTTAGTTTTTTTCTCGCACTTAAAACTATCTCAGGATGATCAATAAAATTATACAATGGTTCTTCCATTGGAATATTTAAATGAACAGGTTGATTTGATTTAAGACATAATTCAAATGCTTTCTTAATTTTTATATCATTATTATGCTGAACTTTTTTCTGAAGTTTTATTATTTCTTTCTCTGAAATACTTTTTGAAATTATTTTTTGAAAATTACTTTTTATTATTTCCTCGGTTGCATGAATTGGGTCTTGCTCCAAGCTTACAGAGAAGTAAATGTTTTCTCGAAATACGTCCTGCTGATTAATTGTTTGACCATCTCCAATATTAATTTTATATGTAGGTCTATCGGCTGAAAGTACAATTAAAGGAATTCTACTAAAGTATGCTTCAGAAATTGCCGGATAATAATTTAAAAGTGCTGAACCAGAAGTACAAACTAATATTGTGGGTTTAGTTGAATTTTGAGAAAGTCCAATGGCAAAAAAAGCAGCAGATCTTTCATCAACTATACTGTAACAATTAAATTTTTCATTAGACGCGAAACCAATTGCTAAAGGCACATTTCTTGATCCTGGTGATATCACAACATTACAAAAATCGTACTGAATACATGAAAGTATTAATGTTTGTGCAACCGGAATGTCAGGATATTTCATATAGTGCAAAAATAATAATAATTAATGCTTAACAGGAACAAAAAATCCTAAGAATAGTTTTTGATTTTTCTAATATTTCATCCCACTCATTTTCTGGAATGCTTTCTGATGTAATCCCAGCCCCTACGAAAACTTTTAACTTATTTCCGATGATCTGAGCACATCTTATATTTACAAATAAATTACAATCATCTTCATTTAAAATACCCAAATAGCCTGTGTAATATTGCCTATTGTTCTTTTCATTTTTCAGTATATATTCAATAGAGCTTTGTTTAGGAGATCCTGCAACAGCTGGCGTAGGATGAAGGCTGTTTATTATTTCTGAAATTTCCCCTTTTGGTTTTGCAGTGATAGAATTCCTTAGGTGAAATAAATTTGCAGCACTTACAGTTTGTATTTCTGAGGTTGAAATATCATCACAATATTTAGCTAAATTATTAATCATATCATTTAACACAATCTGCTGTTCATTTAGTTCCTTATTATTCCATTTTTGGTGGTAATTAATTTTTGTTGCTGCTAGTGCATGTGCAGTGAGTTTATTTTTTGTAATCTCAACTAACTGCTCAGGTGATGCTCCAATCCAAATCCCAGTCTCCTCTGAAAAAAACATGTAGGAAAACGCGCTGGGGTTTAATGAAATTAACCTCATAAAAATCTCAGAAATAGAAACATATTGGATATTATATTCCAAACATGTGGAAGCTACAATCTTTCTGAGTTTATATTTTTTAAGATTACTGATTACTTGTGAAACATAAGAAATATACTCTTTTTTCTTTCTTTGAAAATTTATTTGGCTATGTTGAATGGTATTATTAAAAACAGATTGTAAAATAGATTGAGTAATGATTTTTTTTTGTGGCTTTATATATATTCCTTTTTTTGAGCAATCAAAAGGCATAAAAATAAAACCATTCTTTTTGTCTAATTCACTGCATTTAATTCTTGTAGATTTTCCTATGATACAACTTACCTTATCCTTCTCGCTAAATTTGTAAGCAACAAATGGGATTTTGCTTTTTATATTCAAATCAATTAATTCAATAAACTCTTTTTCGTTTATCATTTTGATGCAATATAAATAGTGGACGAACCTAAAAGTTTAGGTCTGATAGAAATGTTTTTGAAACCGACTTTCTCTAAAATTTTTTTAAATTTTTCGCCCGACGGAAACGATTCAGCAGAATTTAATAAATATTTATATGCCAATTTATCCTTTGAAAAAATACTTGCCATCAAAGGGATATATGTTCTTGTAAAAAAGGAGTATAATATTCTAATTATTTTATTTTCTGGCACAGATGTTTCGAGAATAATTAAAGACCCATTAGGTTTTAAAACTCTAAAGCTTTCACTGAGGCCTTTTTCTAAATCTTGAAAATTTCGAACACCAAACCCAATTGTTATTAAATCAAAAAAATTATCATTATAATTTAAATTTTCAGCATCTCCATTTTGAAGTAAAATCGATTTTTGAAGGTTTTTTTTTCTTATTTTTTTTCTACCAATATTTAGCATTTGTTCAGAAATATCTACTCCCACAACCTGACAGTTTGGAATACTTCCAAGCTTGATGGCAATGTCAGCTGTTCCTGTGGCGATGTCTAGAGCTTTTGTAGGATTTAATTTTATTGCTATTGAAAGAATATTGTTTTTCCACCTCTTGTGATTATTAAAAGTTATAATCCAATTTAGGAAATCATAATCATCAGAAATTTTGTCAAACATTTTTTCAATTTGATTTTTCTTTGAAATACGAGATTTTTGGTAAGGTTTTAACATCAAAAATTAGAGATACAAATTTACAATTAATTAACAATAACAATGCCCAGCAATTATTAAAATTGCAGCTACTATTGATTGAAACTTTAACTAATAGTATAAGGAAAGAGTTGAATAAAAAAATTAAATTTTATTCAAAAATTTGAGGTCTTATGAGATTAATAAAGCTATATTAGGGATACTTTTGTAGCGGCTTTTCCTTTTCTACCTTCACCTTCTTCATACTCTACTTTATCCCCTTCTTTGATTGTTAGGTTTCCAAGTGCTGAATAATGAACGAATAGGTCTTCTCCAGTTTCATCATTAGTGATAAAACCATAACCTTTAGACTCATTGAAAAATTTTACTGTTCCTTTCATTTATGAATTAAATTTCAGCAAATGTAGTTTATATTATTATAGTAAATGATGTTTTTTTATAATATTTTTCACTTTTTATAATTATCATATAAATATAGTGGCAACGATAATGAAAAGCCAACAATAAATAATGAAACAATATATTTAACAAAACACTTAGCTTTTATTTTTTTATTTGAGAACTGATAAATAAGAAAGACCAAAAAAGAACTGGCAGCAACTGTAATATCCATGGTAATCATGGATATTGCATGATTAGAATATAATTGATCTAAAAACCCTGTCATCGACCAATTATTTTCTTGTAAGAAATTTATCAGGTGGTAATATGGTAAAACAACGCCGAGTAAACAGAAAATAAAAAATATCTTTTTCATAACTTTTTTTCTCAATTTAATAAATACTCTTGTTCTTTGTGGTATAATTGTAGTCTAAAAAAATGTTAGAAAAATATTTTCAATGTCCGCATTGTTGGCAAGATCAGTTAAAACTGGTAGACCCTTCGATAAGGAATCAAAATTTCATTGAAGACTGTGAAATTTGCTGTAACCCGATAGATTTTCAAATTTTAATTAATCACAATAAAATTGTTGATTTTCAAATTAAAAAAATAGGTCAATAAATGAATGCTCAAAAAAAACTTGATTTGGTTATTTGGGGGGCAACCGGTTTTACCGGTCAACTAGTATGTGAGTATATTGCCAACTCATATAACAGCAAGGATTTAAATTGGACAATTGCTGGCAGAAATGAAGAAAAGCTATTAAAACTCAAGAATAGATTGAATATTGAAAATTCCATTTTAATTGGAAACAGCAATGATAAATCTAGTCTAGAAAAAATATGTGGTAAAACAAAAGTGATTTGCTCTACGGTTGGGCCATATGCATTATACGGGACTAATTTAATTCATGCTTGTATAAAAATGAAAACTAACTATTGTGATATTTCAGGTGAAACACAATGGATAAGAAAGATAATTGATACATTTCATGAAAAGGCTAAAAAACAGAAAATCAAAATAGTAAACTCTTGTGGCTTTGACTCAATACCCTCAGATATAGGTGTATATTTCTGTCAATCAAACTACATTAAAGAAAACGGAGTTTATGCTAATGAAATCAATATGCGTGTTGCTGGAACGAGAGGTGGCTTTAGCGGTGGGACATATAATAGCCTGACTAATGTTATTCATGAAGCTAGTTTGAATAAGTCTGTAAAGAAAATACTCAATAATCCTTATGGATTAAATCCTATTAATGAACAAAGTGGTCCCGATAAAAAAGATTTGAAATTTGTTGAATATGACAACGAAGCAAAATCATGGATTGCTCCTTTTATTATGGCAGGTATTAATACTAAAATTGTCAGAAGAAGTAACGCGTTACTAAATTATAAATATGGAAAGTCTTTTTTATATAGTGAAGCAGTACTTGTAGGAAAAGGAATCCTTGGAAAAATAATAGGATACCTTAGCCTAATTCCAATATTAATGGTAATTCAAAAAAAAGGGTCAATAATAAAAAGAATTGTGGACTTATTCGTTCCCAAAGCTGGCGAAGGGCCTTCAAAAAAACAAAGAGAAAATGGATTCTTTAGACTAAAATTTTACTTAAGTAATAGTGGCAAAAAGTATATAGCAAAAGTCACAGGTGATATGGACCCAGGCTATGGATCAACTTCAAAGATGTTAGCAGAATGTGCTATATGCTTGGCTTTAGACAATCCATTAAATGAAAATTATGGTGTGATTACACCATCCGTTGCATTTGAGGGAAATATTTTAGAAAGATTACAAAACAATGCTGGCCTCGAGTTTTCAATGAAAAAAATCTAAAAAACTTTTTTAAGAATAATTTTATCATTTATTTCTCCATCTTCTATTAACTTGATCTCATCATCAAATAATCTCCAGACAGAATTTTCAGCGGTTATTTT
>CESN01007765.1_pt1 | contig 10781 bp, 7 predicted proteins | sample 531181 | NCBI WGS metagenome assembly CESN01 (sample SAMEA2621990, study PRJEB7988) | marine metagenome | isolation source: saline water (ENVO:00002010), including
TCTGGTGGTGGAATATGTGGTTTTACTCGTTTTCCACAAGGTGTCTCTTCTAATTCCGATATTGTTGTTATGTCTGCGAATTGTAGTGGAAATTTATATAATACTTTTACCCACGAACTAGGACACCACTTTGGGGTAGAGCATACACATGGTCCTATTAATGGTATTCTAACCTCCGAGTTGGTAAGTGGCGCGAATTGTAATAGTGCAGGAGATTATATTTGCGATACACCCGCTGACCCACAGCTCAGTAGTGCAAATGTAAGCACTGTAAATTGTCTTTACACCCCAAATTCTAATCCGCCACCTACTGATGCGCAAGGTCAGTTTTTTGATCCGGATACATCAAATTTTATGTCATATGCCCCACAATCTTGCAGATATAGTTTTACCCCACAACAAAATGCTATTTTTTATGCAACTTTTCATTCATTAAGATCTTATTACTCATGCCCATCATTTAATATTACAATTTCAGATAATGTTAGCATTGACTGTAATAATGAATTTATTGTTGACTTGTATGATGAAAGCCAAGGTGCAATTTCATGGGAATGGGATGTCGACGGAGATAATGTAATTGATTACACAGAACAAAATGTCACACACGTTTATACTGAACCAGGAATATATGATGTGGTTCTTAATGTTTCAAATGGATCTGAAACCCTAACCAAAGCATTTCCAGCAAGGTATGATTTTAAAAATAATGTTTCTCAGGATTTAATTAATTTTTCGATAAGTGTTGTAAATCCTGGAGAAAATACATGGGAAATAATACATGAATCAGGGCATGTAGTACACTCTGGAGGTCCTTATGATGAACAATTAGTTTACGAAGAACAAATTGATTTGTATGATAATACTTGTTATGAGTTTGTAATGTTTGACAACGCTGGTAATGGAATGGAAGATTTTTATTGGCAAGTAGGTTTTGAGACATATGAAGTTTATGATAATAGCAACTCAATATTAATCGATGGAATTGGCCCTTTTGGAAACCAAAAGTCAGATCTAATCTATATTGATGGGCAAGATTATAATAACGATTTAGGTATTTTATTAATTAGTGCACCAACTTCAGGAACACTTATTGAGGAAATTCAAAATATTCAGTTTGTAGTTATAAATAGCGGTACAACTGATGTAAATAATTTTGAAGTAAGTTTTCAGTTAGACAATGGAGATATAGTTTACGAACAATTTAATCAATATATTCCTGCTAACGGTGGTTGGATTAGTCTGGAATCAGATGTGTCCTTTGACTTTTCATCTGTTGGAACCTATTTATTGACAACTAATATTACAAATCTTGATGACAATGTTCAAAATAATACAGTTTCTGTTGAAATTATAAATTCTGCTTTATGCCAGCCAGCAGGTGATTGTAATCAAGGAAATGGCAACGGTATGAAGTTGTTTGCTTTTGGTGATATCTATAATGAATCTGGTTGTGAAGGATATGCAAATTTTATGGATCAGACAACAGATCTAATTGCTGGAAATTATTATGGTATGACAATAGCATCAGGATATGGCTCACAATATTATAGAGTTTGGATTGATTATAATGATGATTACCAATTCACTAGTGATGAGCTAATTGTTGATAATCCAGTACTTGCAAATAATCAGGGCGCTGGAAATCATTCTGGAACTTTGCAAGTTCAGATCCCGGAGGATGCGACAGGGGGACAGCATATTTTGAGAATTAAGTCAAATACAGGTTCACCTGTTCCTTCTAATGCGTGTGAACAAACTACTTTCAGTGAGACTGAAGACTATTCTGTTAATATAATCAACCCTCTTTCAGTAAACGAAAATGGTGTTAGCGATTTATTTGAAATGAATTATGATGATTTAAATAAGTTTTTAACTATCAGTGTTAGGAATGATAATATAAGATCAATCAGGATTTACGATATGACAGGCAAGTTAATTATTGAAAACATTACAAATTCTCAAAACGAAGTGATTAATCTTTCAAAAACATCAGATGGAATTTATATAATGGCTATTGAATACGGTAATCATTTGAAATATCAGAAATTTATTAGGTACTAACTACCTCTGCCTACTTTTCTGATTCCCGTAGATTTATTTCTATTGACTTGATTTTTTAACTTACTTTTTTTTGAGGGCTTTTTGTTAGCACTATTTTTAGAATTTACTTTTTCAAACCTATTTCCAAAAAACTTACTTGTCATAAATATATATTTCTTTAAATTTAAGAAATAAAATTAAAAACCCATTGTTAATCAATGGGTTATAACTTTGCGGAGGAAGAGGGATTCGAACCCCCGGAGGTGTGACCCTCAACAGTTTTCAAGACTGCCGCATTCGACCACTCTGCCATTCCTCCAATAGTGGATGTAAATATAGAATGGTTTTATTAGGCCACAAAAAAATCTTATTAAAAAATTCTTATTAATCCAGTCCAGGTGAACCTTGGGATGTGTCCGACTGTACATATTTTTTTGGGGTTTAAAATTGAGATGGTTCTTATACTTAATATTTAATAATAAATGTAATAAGTATATAATATTTGTTAACTATTTTTAATATCTCATAACTTTCTTTAAAAATTATTTATGCATATGTTAATTTTATTTTAAGAATTTTTATATTAAACATTAGAAAAATATGAGAAGTATATTTATCTTTTTTACTTTACTATTTTATTGCTGTGATAACCAAATACTAGTTCCAGATTATGAGAAATTTGTTTATGGAGATGAAGTATTAGCTTATAGAATTCTTTATCCACAAAAATTTGATAAATCAAAAAAATATCCAATAAAACTTTTTTTACATGGAATTGGAGAAAGAGGCAATAATAATGAGTCACAATTAACCCATGTAGATAATGTTTTTTTAAACAAGAAAAACCACGAGAATTATCCATCTATTATAGTTTTTCCTCAAGCACCTTTATCGGATAACTGGTCATCTGTAATATGGGATGGTAATAAATTATCCTTTCCTGAAAATGATCCCCCTACAACTTCTTTGAAGTTAGTTATTAAACTCATGGATTCTCTTACTAATGAAAATTATGCTGACAAAAACAGAATTTATTTGAGTGGATTATCCAACGGTGGTATGGGATCCTTTGAAATGTTAAAGCATCGATCAAAAATGTTCGCATCTGCAGTAATAATATGCGGAGGAGGAAATCCTGCATGGGCTAAAGAATTTGCTAAATCAACTCCAGTATGGATTGCTCATGGATCTAAAGATCAAGTGGTAAAACCCAATTTTTCACTAAAAATGGTTGAAGCAATAATAAATGAGGGTGGTAGTCCAAAAGTCACTTTTTTTGAAAATGTTTATCACAACAGTTGGGATGATGTCTTTAGTGATGATGAGTACTTAAAATGGATGTACTCTTTTTCTAAAAACTAACATATTCTGAAATTTCAAGGCCATATCCAATCATGCCAACTCTTTTTTTTCCTTTAGTATTTGTAATTAGTTTAAGATTGGTGATGTTTAAGTCATGTAAAATTTGAGCCCCAATACCAAAATCTCTATCATCCATATTCAATATTGGCGCTTCTGCTATACTGTCCTTGTACTGTTTATTTTTTAAAATTTTTAATCTTTTTAAAGTTTCAATGGATTTTATCTCCGTTCCTATAAAAATAATTGCCCCTTTTTCATCTTTATTAACAATTTCAAACATTTTAGATAATGATGCACCCGTATCAAAAGTAAGAGTACCTAAAACATCATTATGAATAGATTTTGAATTAATTCTTGTTAAAACTATATCTCCTTTGTCCCAGTTACCTTTAGTTAAAGCAATGTGTATATTACTGTTAGTGGTTTGTTTGTATGCTCTAAGTCTAAATTTTCCAAAGCGTGTATTAATTTCAAAATCTTCTTCCTTTTTAATGAGAGAATCGTGTTCCATTCTGTATGCTACAAGATCCTCAATTGAAATTATTTTTAAATCAAATTTCTTTGCAACCTTTATTAAATCAGGTACTCTAGCCATAGAGCCATCTTCATTCATAATTTCTACAATAACTCCTGCAGGTTTTAAGCCTGCAAGTCGAGGGAGGTCAATAGCAGCTTCTGTGTGACCAGTTCTTCTTAATACTCCTCCATTTTTTGCTAAAAGAGGAAAAACATGCCCAGGTCTTGAAAATTGGTTTGGTTTGATTGTTTCATCAATAAGTGCTTTTATTGTCTTTGCCCTATCACTAGCAGAAATACCCGTGGTGACTCCGTTGCCCTTGAGATCAATGGATACTGTGAATGCAGTATCTTGAGGATCTGTATTGGTTCCAACCATCAAATCAAGTTTTAACCTTTTGGCAATACTATCAGTAATTGGAGCGCATATTAACCCTCTGCCGTGTGTCGCCATAAAATTAATTATCTCGGGACTTATTAATTCCGCTGATGCTAGAAAATCGCCCTCATTCTCTCTGTTTTTATCATCAACGACAATGACAATTTTTCCTTTTTTGATATCATTAACAGCTGATTCGATTGTATTTAGTACAAATTTTGACATTTACTTATTTGTATTGTATAAATTAATAAAAAAAGAATAAAGCTTATTAGAAGAACCATCATTAGTCGCCTTATGGGTTAAATAAATACTAATCGGAAGCATTACAATTGTAGACAACCAACTTGATAATATCGGACTGATACTTCCATCTTCAGCAAGATTTTTTGAAAAAATTCCTAAAAAATGATAAGCTAGAAATAACAATATAGAAATCACTAATGGTAACCCATACCCACCTTTTTTAATTATTGTTCCTAGAGGGGCACCGATAAAAAATAATATTATACAAGCAAATCCCAAAGAAAATTTATCATGTAAAGTTATAATATGTTTGTTTAAATTTTGTGTTCTGTAAAGTTGAATTGTTTTATTTGATTTAATAATACTGATTGTGCTTTTGATTGAACTTATACCAAGATCAAATAGTTGTTTTTGTTTTTTAATTTGAAATAATCTAAAAAAATCTTTGTTGTAATAATCTAAGCCTGCTTTTGGATTTAAATTATAGTCTAATGTTTTATAATTAGATCTGGTGATCATTTTGGATTCTATTACATCAATATCAATTTGTCTCTTTCTTTTAAGTGAGTCAATAGCAAAGTCAAGTTGATTTATATTCATCATGGAATATTGATTTATATCGTTAACTTCATCAAAATCTATTTGATTGATTTCTCCAATGTTAATGTTGATAATATAATCTTTAAACTTACTTTTTATAAACGGTTTATTTGTTTTGTTTTTATACTCATCTGAAATAATTTCATCATAATAATATCCATCAAATAAAACTAGCTGTAAAATATTTGAATTATCATTTGAAAGAATTTTACCTTTATTCGATTTGATCACAGTATAATTTCCTGCTTTTGGTTTTTTTTGATGAATGATAATATTTTCTAAATTTCTTCCATCAGTTCCGTATTTGTTTTTAACTTTTATGTTGTAGTTTCCAATCTGACTAAATTGACCCTCGGCTATAGCCATAGTGGGTTTTACTTTTGCAATATTCTTCCTTAGATTTCTAAAATTATATTCAGAAACAGGTATTATATAATTAGAAAATAAAAATGTTAAAAACCCTAAAAAAACGGTGAAAATAATCAGAACTCGCATTGATCTTTGTAAAGAAATTCCACTTGCTTTCATTGCAGCAAACTCATAATTTTCAGAAAGACTCCCAAAAACCATGATACTGGAAAGTAGAATGGTTAATGGTAATACTATTACAACAAGCCTGGGAGAAATATTTAAAAGAAACCTGAAAATAATCTCAAGTTCCAGATCTTTCCCAGCCAACTCTGAAATATATAGCCACACAGATTGTAGTAAGAAAATTAACATAAGAATACTGAATGTACTTATCAGTGTTTTTAGGTATGATTTAAATATGTAATAATCAAGTATTTTCAAAAAATTAATCTAATAAATTCATATAGTATCCTGCATACTTGGCTGAATCAAAGACGAATAATTTTTCATTTAAGGAAACATTAAACTCAAAATCAATAATTGATATCGTTGTAATGGTTTCGTTTTTTCCGGTTTCAACAACCTCATAAATCTGATTAAATTCAGTATCAATTCCTAAATCAATATACTTAATATCTGCTTCAGAATCCATTGGAATCAATTTAATATATTGTATTTTTTTTCTAAAGTTTGTATTACCAACATATTTTACACTTCCCATTTCAAAATAATATCCATCTTCATAAAAATAAAGCATCTTATTTGGAGTTATTGTAGTTTCATCTTCAGGGTTTTGACTTGAAATAGTCACCTCTTCATCATCTGGGCTTATTGTGTAAAGCTTATCGCCATCAAAAATTCTTGTTATTCCAAGCATTTCAAATCTCCAATTATCATTTTCAGTAATAAAACTACCTCTATTAGTATAATTAATATCCTCTTCTAAATTATTAAGTGTATATGTGTAATTAATGTAAATATTTTCATAACTCTTAATATTTTCTGAAACTTTATTTAGTAGCCTTTCCGCATCAGTATCTACTTGAGAATATGTAAGAGAGTAGAAAATTGAGAAGGTTAAAAATATATATTTTTTCATGTTGTTTTATTATTCATTTTCAAGGTGACGATCAAGCGACTGTAAATCACTGATTAAAACCTGTCTTGCTTTACTCCCCTCAAAAGGACCAACAATTCCAGCAGCCTCTAATTGATCAATCAATCTGCCTGCTCTGTTATAACCTAACTTGAGTTTCCTCTGTAAAAGAGATGCAGAGCCTTGCTGAGCGGTAACTATTACTTCAGCTGCCTCTTTAAATAAGGTATCCCTATCTTCAATACTAATATCAAAATTTGTTCCACTATCCTCAGAAATGTATTCTGGAAGTTGATAGGCTCTAGGATATGCCTTTTGAGAACCAATATAATCTGTTAACAACTCGATTTCAGGTGTATCAACAAATGCACATTGGATTCTAATCAATTCATTTCCTTGAGTAAATAGCATATCCCCTCTTCCGATCAATTGATCAGCACCTGAACTATCTAAAATCGTTCTTGAATCAATTTTTGAAGTAACTCTAAATGCAATTCTAGCTGGAAAATTTGCTTTAATCACCCCTGTTATCACATTAACTGAAGGTCTTTGTGTTGCAATAATTAAATGAATTCCAATTGCTCTGGCCAACTGTGCTAATCTCGCAATTGGAGTTTCAACTTCTTTTCCTGCTGTCATGATTAAATCAGCAAATTCATCAACAACTAAAACAACATAAGGTAAAAACCTGTGTTCATCATTTGGATTTAGTTTTCTGTCTTTAAATTTTTTGTTATACTCAACAATATTTCTACATGAGGCATTTTTCAAAAGCTCATATCTATTATCCATTTCAATGCACAATGAGTTCAAAGTATTAATAACTTTCTTATTGTCAGTTATTATTGCTTCATCAGTGTCAGGCAGTTTTGCCAAATAGTGTCTTTCAATTTTATTATACAGGGTTAATTCAACTTTTTTTGGGTCAACTAACACAAATTTGACTTCTGCAGGATGTTTTTTGAATAATAAAGATGAAAGAACAGCATTTAAACCAACAGATTTTCCTTGTCCAGTTGCTCCAGCCATTAGCAAATGAGGCATTTTAGCTAAATCAAAAACTAAAGTCTCGTTACTAATGGTTTTTCCTATGGCAACAGGTAATTCAAATTCTGATTTTTGAAATTTCTCTGAGGAAATAACAGAATGCATAGAAACCACAGTTGGTTTTTTGTTAGGTACTTCAATACCAATTGTTCCTTTACCAGGAATGGGAGCAATGATTCTAATCCCAAGTGCAGAAAGAGATAAAGCAATATCATCCTCTAGGTTCTTGATTTTTGAAATTCTAACTCCAGCTTCAGGAATGATTTCATATAGGGTAACTGTAGGCCCAATAGTTGCCTTAATATTGGAAATTGAAATATTGTAATTTGCTAAGGTCTCAACAATTCTATTTTTATTTTCTTCTAACTCTTCTTTGTCAATTTTTATCTTTTCAGAATCATACTGTTTTAAAAGTTTAAGTTTTGGAAATTGAAACTTACTTAGTTCTAGAGTTGGATCAAATTTCCCAAAATTATCTACAAGCTCATTTGAAAGATTATCAACTTCTGACTTTTCCTCAATAATTTTTTCAACTTCAATATCTAATTCATCTGTTATTTTTTTCTCTTCATTTTCAAATATTTCTGAATCAGATTTAGGTAAATCGAGTTTAGTTGAAATATCTTCATTGATTAGGTTTTTGGAAATAGTATCATTTTCATTTGATCCATTTTTTTCAATTTCACTAGAGACTTCTTCATTTTCATTAAGAAAGTTTTGATCAATGCTTGTTTTTTTAGACCGATTAAAATAATTTCTAAATTTTTTAAAATCATCAACTCCAATTTTAAGCCTGAAAGTAAAATAAATTAGTGTCATGAATATTATTAAAAATATGACTCCCAAACTGCTTATATATGTATTTAGTAATTCATTTATTTCATAGCCAATAACACCAGAAAAAATACTATCTGAATTAATAGAAGCAAAAATGATTGAAAAATAAAAAATTAAGTAAAATCCCCAAGCCCAATTTTTTAGTAAATTATTATTTTTTATATCCAGTAAAACGTGGAGAGCGCTCAAAAAAATTAAAAAAGATAAAATTATTGAACTAATTCCAAAGCCGTTATAGATAAAAAATTCGCTAATCCTTGCACCTAATTTTCCTAAAATATTTGAGTTTATTTCATTTTTATCAAAGAAATTATTTAATGAACTTTGATCAATTTTACCAGTGAATAAATATGAAACAAAAGAAGAAAAAAGGAATATTGCTAAAATAATTAATGCGCTACCAATAAATAACCTCTTTGAGCTAGATAGTTTTTTAGTTTCTTTTTGCTTTTTAAATGAAAATATATTTTTCAAAAATTAATTTTTCAATAATTATGATGCAATTTAATAATCATTTGACCAAGAATGAATTTTTTAATAAAATTTTAAAACTTGATTTTTTTAATGTTTATGTCCAGAGCAGCGTACAATAAGGTTGTTATTGGGCTAAGCCAATTAAAAATAGAGTAGATAAAATAATCAAAAACAGATACCCCTAAAACTCCATAATGATATGCTCCACACGTATTCCACGGGATTAATGCAGAAGTTACAGTTCCCGCATCTTCTAAGGTTCTACTTAAATTCTCTGAACTCAAACTCTTTTTATTAAAAGCTTTCTTGAACATTTTTCCTGGAATAACAATTGCAAGATATTGATCAGAAGCTATGAAATTAACACCTAAACAGCTGGCTGCAGTACTTAAAAATAGATCAAAATTATTTTTTACCTTACTTAGTAATGATTTTGTCAGTGCGTCAAGTGCTCCTATAGCGTCCATACATCCTCCAAATACAATCGCAGCAATGGTTAGATAAATAGTATACAACATTCCTTTCATTCCACCACCAGCATACAGTTTTTCAATTCTTGGGTTTTCTGTCTGAATCTCTGAATCAGTAAAAATGGATTGAATGATTGAGATATAATTAGATTCATTTAGAGATTGGAGTATATCATTTTGAAATAACAAGGCTAATATACTTGCACCAATAATGCCAATTAATAATACTATTACTGGTCGAAATTTTAAGAATGCAAGAAAAATCACCAAAACAGGTACAATAAAAAGTATTGGTGATATATGGAAGTCGTTTAATAAAGTAGTTGATAGAGCTGATATATCATTTAGTTCATTTGAATTAGTTGTTTTTAAATTAATTCCGATTATAATAAAGCAAATAAAGGTTATTATAAATGTTGGAAAGGTAGTATAGGTCATATATCGAATATGTGTGTACAGATTCGTTCCAGTTATCGCAGGAGCAAGATTTGTGGTATCACTCAATGGAGACATTTTATCTCCAAAATATGCCCCAGAAATCACGGCTCCTGCTGTCATTCCAGCTGGGATATTAAAAGCAATACCAACAGCAACTAAAGCAATACCAACGGTGGCTGAAGTTGTGTATGAACTTCCCGTTGTTAGGGATACTAGGGTTGAAACTACTAAGGTTATTGGTAAGAAGGCTTTGAGTGAAACCAAATCTAATCCATAGTAAACCATGGCTGGTATGATTCCGCTAACTTTCCATGTCCCGGCCAGTGCACCCACTAAGAATAAAATGATAATTGGAGTAAAGATATTTTTAATATTTTTTATAATACTCTGAATAATCTTTGAAAACTTTACATTATTAATTATTCCAATTAGTGATGCAAGGAAAGCAGATAGTAAAATAATATAATGAAATGTATATTCTCCAAACCAGTCATTATTTTCAAAAAACACGATATTAAAAAAAAGCATGAATGTCAGAAATATGACTGGAATCAAAGATTTATAAATACTAATTTTATAATCTTTTTCAGACATGCTAAATAATTTTTAAATTTTTTAAAGATTCATGAATTCCAAAGAATGTTCTTGAAATATCTTCATCAAGGCCAACGGAAAACCTAATTAACCCCTCACTTAGTCCCATTTTTTTCTGATCACCATCTGATATTTCTGATGAGGTAGAAGATCCAGGTGTACAGAATAATGTTTTATAAAAACCAAGACTAACAGCTAAATATCCTAAGTTTTTCGTTTGCATTTGTTCCATAAGTTTGTTAGCGCTCTCTTTCGAGCCTACGTCAATACTTAACATTCCGCCATAACCAAATTCTTTATTCATCATTTTTGAAAATAAATTGTGTGA
>CESN01015791.1_pt1 | contig 10743 bp, 9 predicted proteins | sample 531181 | NCBI WGS metagenome assembly CESN01 (sample SAMEA2621990, study PRJEB7988) | marine metagenome | isolation source: saline water (ENVO:00002010), including
GGTTGAGGTAAATAATAAAATATTAGGTGGTGCAGGAATTAAACCTCTAAAAGATGGTGATATTAATATTTGTGAGCTTCAAAAAATGTATTTTCATAAATCTTTAAGAGGTAGAGGGATTGGTGATAAGATAATTGAGCTTTGTTTAGATTTTGCAATTAAATCAAATTTTAGTAGATGCTACATAGAAACTATGCCAAATATGATAAATGCACAAAAATTATATTTGAAGAAAGGATTTGTCAATATAGATGAACCGCTAGGTAATACAGGCCACACTGCATGTCCTATATGGATGATAAAAACTTTAGTATGAATATTACCGAAATGAGAGATGTTTACCGAGATAAATTAGGTATCTCAATTGATGAATGTGATTTTATTTTTAAAATTCTTCTTAAAGAGCTATGTGACATAGACCCAATTAAAATTGCTTTAGACCCATGTTTTATTCTATCATCAGATTTAATTAATACGCTTCTAAAAAGCTTGAATATGATTGTTGATAATTATCCTCTTGATTACCTAATTAATAAAAAAAACTTTTATGGTAAAGACTTTTATGTAGATGAAAATGTCCTAATCCCTAGACCTGAAACTGAGGAGCTTGTAGATTGGTTGATTAATGACAATATAGATGTAAATCATCAAAAAAATGTAATCGATTTATGTTCAGGATCAGGTTGTATTGGAATATCAATAGATATCAATAATAAATATTTGAATGTTACATTATCAGATTTTTCAACCAATGTCCTCAAAATCTGTGAGATTAACAAAAAAAAACTAAACTCAAACGTTAAAATAATTCAATTTGACCTTAATTTGACTTCTACATTAAATAAAAAATTTGATATAATTGTATCAAACCCTCCATATCTATCTTTAGATGAATTAAATCATATAGGCAAAAATGTTAAATATGAACCAGAGATTGCTCTATTTGCACCAAAAGACAACCCTTTATATTTTTATGAAAAAATTTTGAAATTTGCATCAACAAATCTATCAAAAAATGGTATAATTTATCTTGAAATTAATCCAAATTTTATCTTGGAATTTAATCAATTATTAAGTAATTATACTATAAATCATATTAACTTTAGGGATGATTTTAGAGGTAAAAAAAGATTAGTAAAAATCACATTTTAATATGAATGAAATAAAATCTAGAATTATAAAGTTAAGAGAAATAATTAATGAGCATAATCATAATTATTATAATCTTGACAAAAATTTAATTAGTGATTTTGACTATGATAGATTATTAGATGAGTTAATTAATCTTGAGTCTAAATATCCTGAATACTTTGATGAAAATTCTCCATCAAACAGAGTTGGTGGTGGATTATCAGATAAGTTTAGCACTGAATCTCACATTTATCAAATGTACTCTCTTGATAATACCTATTCCAATGAGGAATTAGAGTCTTGGTATACAAGATCATCTAAAATACTAAATACTGAAGATTTTGAATTTTGCTGTGAATTAAAATATGATGGTGCATCTGTTAATTTATTATATGAAAATGGTAAACTTGTAAGAGCACTGACAAGGGGTGATGGGACTCAAGGGGATAACATTACAAACAATATAAAAACTATTGGGTCGGTACCACTAAATCTAAATAATATATTTTTGAAAAAGTTTGAAATTAGAGGTGAGATAATTATACGAAATGACTCCTTTAACCAGCTTAATAGAAAGAGGGAAGAATTAGGAGAACCAATATTTAAAAACCCCAGAAATACTGCTTCAGGAAGTATAAAACTCCTTGATTCAAATGAGGTTGCCAGAAGACCTTTACAATGTTTCCTTTATTCTATAGTATCGGATGAAGTTAAAATTAAAAGTCATTCAGAGCTTCTTAATATTGCTAGAGATATGGGATTTGATGTACCCAAATATGAAAAGGTTGTAGATGGATTGAATGGCGTTAAAGAATATATTTATTATTGGGATAAAAACAGGTCAAACTTACCATTTGAAATCGATGGAATTGTTATTAAAATAAATAATATAAATTTTCAGAAAAAATTAGGTTTTACATCTAAGTTTCCAAGGTGGGCTATTGCATATAAGTACAAAGCTGAAAATTTGGTAACAAAATTAAATTCGATTTCTTTTAACGTTGGAAGAACAGGAGCTATAACACCAGTTGCAAATTTAGAACCAGTTTTAATTTCTGGATCAACAGTTAAACGGGCCTCTTTACATAGCTTTGATCAAATGATGAAGCTTAGGCTTAGAGTTAATGATAGCGTATATGTTGAAAAGGGAGGGGAAATAATCCCTAAGATTACCGGAATTGATTATAAAAATCGGGGATCTGAAAATGATGTAATTAAATTTCCAAAAAATTGTCCCGAATGTGAAACTAAGTTGGTAAAACTTGATTCTGAAGCTAACTTCTTTTGTCCAAATACTAAGAACTGTAGGCCGCAAGTAATAGGTCGGATTCAACACTTTGTATCTAGAAAAGCTATGAATATTGATGGTTTAGGAGATGAAACAATCAAACTTCTTTATAACAGAGGGTATTTAAAAGATATATCAGATATTTATAATCTTGATTATGATTCAATTTCCTTGATTGAAGGTCATGCTGATAAATCAGTTAAAAACCTAAAAATTGGTGTTGAAGACTCTAAATCAAAACCATTTCAGAAGGTTCTTTATGGTCTTGGCATAAGATATGTTGGTGAATCTGCCTCAAAAAAAATATTAAAAAATATTAAATCTATTGATGAGCTTATGAATATGAGTATTGAATCATTATCCCAGATTGATGAAATAGGAGAAAAAACTGCAGCGAGTATTGTAGATTTTTTTCAAGAAGAAGATAATCGGGATCTAATAACTAAACTTAGATCAGCAGGTCTTATTTTTATTATTAACGATAAATCTGATTTAAGCTATTCTCTATCAAATTTAACATTCGTTATTTCAGGAGTTTTTGAAATGCACAGTAGAGAGGAAATCAAAAACCTCATAGAAATTAATGGTGGAAAAATAAGCTCATCAATAAGTTCTAAGACAAATTATTTAGTAGCAGGCAATAATATAGGTCCAGCAAAATTTTCGAAAGCAAATGATCTTGGAGTTACAATTATTAATGAAGTTTCATTAATTGATCTAATTTCATAAACTTATATTAAATTTGTCAAAACACTTAATTTTAAATGTATAGATTTTATCTACTAATATTTGCTTCATTTTTGGTTATTTCTTGTAATGATTATCAAAAATTATTAAATAGTACAGAAAATGAAGTGGATAAATATGCTGCAGCTGAGAATTATTATGAAAATGGAGAATTTAGAAGAGCCAATGCTCTTATTGAGCAAATTATTCCAAGTTACAGGGGTAAGCCTCAAGGTGAGAGGTTAGTCTTTTTTTTTGCAAATACATTTTTTGAAATAAATTCATATTATTCTGCAGCAATTCAATTTGAAAATTTTATAAAATCATACCCTAACAGTCAAAGAATTCAAGAGGCCTATTTTATGGAAGCAAAATCATACTTTATGTTATCTCCTATTTATACCCTTGATCAAGAAGACACCTTAACGGGTATTGATAAGCTCCAAGTTTTTATTAATAGATTTCCTAACAGTGAGTATATAAATGAGGCTTTGGATTTGATGGATGAGTTACAAAATAAAATTGAAAAAAAAGAATTTGAGATCTCAAAACAGTATTATACAATTAGAGATTATAACTCAGCAATTAAATCCCTTGATAATTTTATTGCAGACAATCCAGGGACAATTTTTAGAGAGGAAGCACTTTACTTTAGGTGGTTATCTCAATATGAAATAGCAGTAAATTCAATTGAGTCAAGAGTAAATGAAAGGGTTACAGAGCTTCAAAGGTCTCTTGATAATTTTTTAAGATATTACCCAGATACTATCTTTATTGAAGATTTATCTGAGAAAATTAATAATGCAAAACAACTTTTATAAATAAACTTATGAATAAATATAGAAACACTAACGCGGCAAATACAACCAAGACATATAACAAGCATGAAATTGAAGATCCTACAAATAACATTTATGAGGCTATCTCAATAATTTCAAAAAGATCAAGCCAAATTAATTCTGAGATAAAGAAAGAGCTACATGATAAGCTTGATGAGTTTGCAACACATAATGATAGTCTTGAGGAAATATTTGAGAATAAAGAGCAAATTGAGGTCTCTAGATTTTATGAGAAACTTCCTAAGCCATATGCAATTGCTGTTCAGGAATGGTTAGATAATAAAATTTACTTCAGAGATACAGAATCTGAATCTGAGCAATAAACATTCAAGATATGAGTGTTTTAGCTCAGAAAAATATTTTAATTGGAGTTTCAGGGGGTATAGCAGCTTATAAGATTCCTTTGTTGATAAGACAACTTATAAAGCTTAATTCAAGAGTAAAAGTTGTTATGACCCCTTCATCTAAAGAATTTGTTACACCTTTGACTCTATCTACAGTCTCAAAAAATGATGTTTATTCTGAGTTTACAACAAAAAAAAACAATAATCCAACTTGGAATAACCATGTAGAACTAGCAGAATGGGCTGATATTTTCATTATTGCACCTGCAACTTCAAATACAATATCCTCAATGTCTAGGGCTAGTTGTGACAACTTGCTGCTGGCATGTTATCTATCCTCTACTTGTCCTGTATTTGTTGCTCCTGCAATGGATCTGGAAATGTATAAAAACACTCTCAATCAAAAAAATATTAAAAAATTAATATTTAATAATACTGATGTTTTACCAGTAGGTTCGGGTTCACTTGCTAGTGGATTGGAAGGAGAGGGAAGGATGCTTGAACCAGACGAGATTATTGATTATGTTGAAAAAAAATTTAAAAAGACTCTACCACTTAATACTTTAAATTTTTTAATAACAGCAGGACCTACTCATGAAAAAATAGACCCAGTTAGGTATATTGGAAATAGCTCATCAGGTAAAATGGGATATTCACTGGCGAAAATTGCTAGTGAGCTTGGAGCAAATGTAAAACTTATATTAGGTCCAACTAATCTTTCGATGAATCTATCTAATATTGAATGTATAAGAGTTCAAGATTCTGATGAAATGTATGCTCAAACAACTAATCATTTTAAAGAATCTGATATTGTAATTTTTTCTGCTGCTATTTCAGATTTCAAGCCTAAAAAAATTAAAAATAGTAAAATAAAGAAAGAGTCTAGGCTAGATTCTATTGAACTTCAACCAACACTTGATATCCTTAAGGAACTAGGAAAAATTAAAACTTCTCAGTTTTTAGTTGGTTTTGCTTTAGAGACACATAATGTAATAGAAAATGCAAAAAGTAAACTAAAATCTAAAAACCTTGATGCTATAGTAGTTAATAAAATTGGAGATTTTAACCCTATTTCAAGTGACTATAATCAAATTGATTTTATAAATTCGAGTTTAGAGATAACATCCTTTGAGAAAAAACTAAAGACAGATGTTGCAAATGATATTATAAATCATATTATAAAGAATGTTAACAAAACTAAAAATTAATAATTACGCATTAATTGATTCTTTAGAAATTTCTTTTAACAAGGGAATGACTTCAATAACAGGAGAGACCGGGGCAGGTAAGTCTATTATCTTAGGAGGGTTATCAATGGTTTTAGGGTCTAGAGTTGATAATTCTAAAATTATAAATAAAGACAAAAAATGTTTTGTAGAAGCGTCATTTGATTTAACTGAAATGTACTTAAAGAATTATTTTGTAAAAAATGATTTGGACTACGATGATACAACTATAATTAGAAGAGAAGTTAATCAAAATGGAAAATCAAGAGCTTTTATTAATGACACCCCGGTAAAACTTGATCAATTATCCGAACTTACAAATAATCTTATTGATGTTCATTCTCAATTTAACAATCTGGATATACTTGACTCAAATTTTATTTTTCTGATTTTAGACTCATTATCAAAAAATCAAGATAAAATTAAAGAGTACTCAAGAAATTTTAAATTACTAAAAGTTTTAGAGAAAGAACTTAATGATAAGAAAATATTGAGGGATAAACTAAATTCTGATTTAGACTATAATAAATTCTTACATGATGAATTTAATGATCTTGAGATTAATAATATTAATCAAGAAGAGCTTCAGGACAAGATTAAAGAGGCTGATGACTTAGATCAAATTAAAGATGTGCTATCGATTACGATGGGTCACTTAGATTCTGGAGAAGTTGGAGTATTGAATAAACTTCAAGATATTTCAAGAAATCTAAATAAACTATCAAACTCTTCAGAAAGAATTAATTTGCTATGTAAAAGGATTCAATCAATTATACAGGAATTAAATATAATTTCAAGTGATATAGAATTAATATTATCTGACATTGATAATAATGAAGAAAACATTGATGATTTAAGAAGTATGCAAGATAAAATTTACTCTTTGCAGAATAAGCACCGAGTTAATACAATTGAGGAGTTATTAAGGATAAAAAATGATATTGAGTTTAAAATCTCGACACAAAATGATATAGACAATGATGTACTTAAAATTGAAAAATCCATTAGTAGTCTAATATTGAATCTTAAAGCTGAAGCTTTAAAGATTCATAATAAAAGAAGATCTGTTATAAATGATTTTGAAAAATTAATGAATAAGAATTTAATTGAATTGGGTATGGAAAAATCTAATGTAAAAATTGAACTATCAGAAACAGAAATAATTCAAAAAAATGGTATAAGTATTGGTAAACTTCTTTTTAGATCTAATAAGGGGAGTAGGTATTGTGAGTTGAAGGATATTGCCTCGGGTGGAGAAATTTCAAGAATAATGCTGTCTGTAAAGACTATTTTGTCTAAATACACAAAGTTGGCATCAATAATTTTTGATGAAATAGATACCGGAATTTCAGGTTCAGTTTCTTCTAAAGTTGGTGAACTGATGAAATTTATGGCGCAAAATATGCAAGTAATAGTTATAACGCATATTGCTCAAGTAGCATCTAAGGGTAACTTCCATTTTAAAGTTTTTAAAAGAGAGCATAATGATAAAGTTATCACTGATATCAAATTACTATCTGATAAAGAAAGAGTTAACGAAATTGCTGAAATGTTATCCGGTGATAGGTCAAACAAATCAGCAAATGAGCTTGCTAGTGAATTATTGAATTAAACTATATTTACATAATGGGAAATAATATTTTAAAAGGTAAAAAAGGAATAATTTTTGGTGCTTTAGACAACAGTTCTATTGCATGGAAAACTGCAGAACGTGTTTATGATGAAGGAGGTAAATTTATTTTAACAAATGCACCGGTCTCTATAAGAATGGGGAGTATAAATGAATTAGCAAAAAAAACAAATTCTGATGTTATACCAGCAGATGCTACTAATTTAACGGATCTTGAAAATTTAATTAACACAGCTACTACTAAATTTGGTGGTAAACTAGACTTTGTATTACACTCAATAGGAATGTCTGTTAATGTTCGAAAAGGTAAGCATTATACTGATTTAAATTACGAATGGTTGAAAAAGGGGTGGGATGTTTCTGCTGTATCTTTTCATAAATTAATGCAATCTCTATTTAAATTGGATGCAATGAATCATTGGGGAAGTATTGTTGCATTAACATATATAGCTGCGCAAAGAACATTTCCCAATTATAATGATATGGCTGACAACAAGGCATATTTAGAATCTATTGCTAGAAGTTTTGGATATTTCTTTGGAAAGGAGAAGAATGTTCGGGTTAATACCATATCTCAATCACCTACTATAACTACTGCAGGTAAGGGTGTCAAAGGACTTAATGATTTTATTAAATATGCTGATTTAACTTCACCATTAGGTAATGCAACTGCGGAAGATTGTGCTGATCTGACAGTTTCTTTATTTTCTGATTATACTAAAAGAGTCACTCTTCAAAACATTTTTAATGATGGAGGTTTCTCAAGTGTTGGTGTAAGCCAGGAGATTATAGACAAATTAAGTTTAAAATGAAAATTATTGGATTAACTGGAGGTATTGGTTCTGGTAAATCTACTATTCTAAATGAATTTAAAAATCTTGGAATTAAGACATATAGCGCAGATAATGCTGCAAAAATGCTTGTTAATTCAGATAGAGGATTAATAGATTCTATAAAAGAAGTTTTTGGTACTAATATTTATAAAAAAAATAAATTAGATACTAAGCAGTTATCCAAGATTGTTTTTCAGGATTCAGATAAATTAAAAGTTCTTAACTCAATCATACATCCTGCGGTTTTAAAAGATTTTGACACTTTCATTAAATCTAGTGATGAAATTTATATAGTTAAAGAGGTTGCATTAATTTTTGAGACAAAATCAGAGGATATATATGATAAAATTATTTTAGTTAGAGCACCATTAGATGAAAGAATAAAAAGGGTATTATTAAGAGATGATATCACAAAAGATGAAGTTATTAAAAGAATTAATAATCAAGTGGATTATTCCTCAATTATTGATAAATGTCATTATATAATAGATAATAAAAAGCTTTCGGATTTAAAAGATAAAGTATTACAAATTCATTTAGATTTAATAAGACAATAGTAATACATTAACATTTCGTTAAGAAAGTTTAATTTTAAATTTGAGATTTTTACATATATGAATAGAAGATTTTATACTTCATTGGTTTTATTGATGTCCTTTTCCTTGATTGGAATTATCTTAATGCAGGGTTATTGGATATATTCATCATGGCAAAATAAAGAAGAAGAATTTTCACTAGCTGTCAATAGAACTCTTCGTGAAGTTGTCGATGAAATTCAGAGTAGAGAACTTAACGACTACGTATATACATATCAAATGCTAATAGATTCAATTGGTACACCAAATGAAGCAAATTTTACAGATGTTTTTCTTTTTTTAGATGAAGATCAATCATCAAACCTTTCAACTTTTTTTGCATACGGTATTCTTGAAGAAGATTATAATATTAATTTACCCGATAACTTATCCAATAGGTATGGAAATGATGAAGTTAAGGATTATAAAGCTGTTAAGACAACTATAGTTAATAAAAGCATATTTGATAGAAGAGAAAATAGATTAAACGCATCTATATCTAAACTAAAAAGTGTTGAAGATATTGACATTTTTAAATTTGAAAAATATAAATCTGCTTTTCAAGAGTATGCTTCATCTCTACCCATTCACAAGCGTACCACCTCGAGAGAAATTCAAGCTTTATTAAATCAAGGTTTTAACGATAGAAATATCATTACTCCATATGAATTTGGGATATATAGTAATGATCTTTCAACTAAAGTTAAATCTAATAATTATTTAGAAGAACAATCAGGTCCTAAATACTCTATTCCCTTTCTTTATGATAGTTCTAGTCCCGTATCTTATGATTTAGTAGTTTCATTTCCAGATAAACAAGAATATGTTTTATCCGGTATAATAGGAGTTGCAACTCTCTCCTTTATGCTCACTTTAGTAATTATTGTAATCTCAACAAGTGCATTTTATCAAATAATAAAACAAAAAAAATTATCAGAAATTAAAAGCGATTTTATCAATAATATATCTCATGAATTTAAAACACCAATTGCTACAATTAATTTAGCACTAGACGCTATGTCAAGTTCAGGTTCAAATTTTAATGATAAATTTAATTCTTACATAGGTATGATTAGAGAAGAAAATTCTAGAATGCTTTCTCAAGTTGAAAATATTTTAACTATATCTCAGCTTGAAAAAAGTTCAAGTCCTTTTGAAATGGAGGATACAGATATTCATGAGGTTATTGAGGATGCTATTGAACATGTAAAGTTAATAGTAGAGAGTCGAAATGGGTATATAAAAATCTCTTTGGATGCAATCAACAGCTTTATAAGTGGGAATAGTAATCATTTAGAGAATATAATTATCAATATACTTGATAATGCTGTAAAGTACACTAAAGTTCAGCCTAACATAATTATCTCGTCATCTAACTCAGATGGAAATATTATAATTTGTATTCAGGATAACGGTATTGGGATGGATAAAAATATTCAAAAATTAATTTTTGAAAAATTTTATAGAGAACAAAATGGAAATATCCATGATATAAAGGGGCATGGATTAGGCTTATCATATGTAAAGAAAATAATTGATTTTCATAATGGTAAAATATCTTTAGAAAGTAAAAAGGGTATTGGAACTAAATTTTATTTAACATTTAAAAATATTTAATATGAAAACCAAAAAAAGTATTCTGTTGGTTGAAGATGATCCAAATTTTGGGAGGATTTTAAAAGATTATTTAACAATTAATAATTATGAAGTTACTTTAGCAGTAAACGGAATAGAGGGATTTGAAAAATTTAATAAATCAGAGTTTGATTTGTGCATATTAGATATTATGATGCCATTTAAAGATGGACTAACTCTAGCAAGAGAGATAAGAGAAATAAATGATATAATTCCATTAATATTTTTAACTGCAAAAAATTTAAAAGATGATGTGCTTAAAGGTTACAAAATTGGTGCAGATGATTATTTAACCAAACCATTCGACTCGGAAATTCTCTTAGCTAAAATAAAATCTATACTTAATAGAAAGCCTAATGTAAATGTTGATGAAAATGATGTATTTGAATTTGATTTTGGTGATTTTAGCTTCAACTCAAAACTCAGAATTTTAACTCATAAACAAGGGGAAACTTATAAATTATCTCCTAAAGAGAACCAATTATTAAAAATGCTTGTGTTAAATTTTGATGATCT
>CESN01012767.1_pt1 | contig 10676 bp, 9 predicted proteins | sample 531181 | NCBI WGS metagenome assembly CESN01 (sample SAMEA2621990, study PRJEB7988) | marine metagenome | isolation source: saline water (ENVO:00002010), including
TCCAAAAAACTGTATCTTTCAGGTAGAACTTTTGATCAGCTGGAGGCGTTGAGAGATGTTGGGAATAGATGTGGCCTCCTTCCCCTTTATGCCTACAGGCTTAAGGGAGTAAGGGGGGACAGTTGGAGAATAATGAAAGTCGAGGTAGATGGGCTGAGTGGTAAGCTACGCCATTTATCTCGTAGTATTCCTTCACTTCCTCTCACCAGGAACGGTAAAGAATATCTTGACTGGGACAAGGGAATGCCTTTGCATAGATTCTTGTCCCTTGTTTGCAGATCTGATGGTGCAGGGGCATCTGGTGATGGTTTTCCCAGTAGCTCTGTTATACCGAGCATGGAGACTGTAATTTCTAACTAACTACCTGCAAACTCTCTCTCAATCTCTGTAATTGAGTTATTGAGTTTTTCTAATTCATTGCTCAATTCTTCTAGATTTGCCTGGGATAAAATTCTCTTAATACTGTCTCGTTCTCTTCTCAGTGAGTCCAATTCTCTAGTGTAATTGCGAGCAGGAGAATCTCCGTGTAAATTGTCCGACATGGGCACGCGTATAGATTGTCATTAATGTGAGTTTTTGTAGGACGCAGGTTGAATAGGAAGGGAGTATTGAGGCATATATGGATGGGGAAGCGGGAGTCAAGATCCCCATCTATCCGATATTGATTTTATCTATTCTTCTACTGTATGGAATACTTCCGCTTTGGGCTGTTATCGCCCTTCTTGGGTGGTATTTATCACTACTTTACTTGGAAGATTATGGTTACCTGGAAATGTGGAATCTTGAAAGAGTTCTTGGTATTGTTTTGATGATAAGAACCTCAAGAGGAAGGGTTTTTCTGGAATACATATCCAAGAATAGGAAATTATGGAGGTTTTTCGGTGAGTTTTCAATTTGGTTGTGTTTCATGGTTATGTTTGCTGTGGTTTTCTTGATGATTTTTGCATTTGTATCATCTATGAACTCCCCCCCTCAGGGCTCCTTACCTGCCACGGATATTCTATTTATTCCAGGGGTAACTAGCTTTGTCCCATTCTGGTGGCCAGCACTAGCACTCGTGTTTACACTGCTGATTCACGAATACAGCCATGGAATTCAGGCTAGAGCACATGGGATGGAAGTGAAGAGTTTCGGCCTGCTTGTCGCAGGCCCTATCCCAGTCGGCGCATTCGCGGAGCCCGAACAAATGGACATGATTATGGCCCCTAGGCGGGAAAGATTGCGCCTCTTCGCCGCAGGTCCGGCAATTAATCTGGTTGCCACATTGATTTTCCTAGTTATTCTAGGATTTGTATCAACTGGATTTGTGGCATCCAACCCTGGGATCCACGCAATCGCAGTTATCGACGAGGGCGGTGCAGATGAAGCGGGTATAATGCCATATGACATAATTACTCATGTTGACGGAATTGAGGTCCCAGACTACGATTCTTTTTCACTTCAGATGGATTCACTGAAAGCTGGTGATGTCATTATCTTTACAGTTATTCCGTATTCTGCAGAAGAGGGAGAGTGGGGGATTAGTTCTGAAATTCCGGTGACAATGGGAGACAAAAGGCAGTACTATCTTGATCAATGCGATGGGGATATTGACTGTTTGTCGGAAACTAACGAGGTACTGGATTCCTATGGAATTGGAGAGGATGAGGCCTTTCTGGGTGTTAGTTATCCGAGATCTGGAACTTTCCAAACAGATCAATTCTCAGTCATTTTTGATGACAGGTATTCTAGTCTGGAAAAGATCGTGATTTTCACTCTAACTCCTCTTTCGATGCTTGGGACTCCAATGTCTTACGATGGGCAGACTATGAACATCCATGAGAGGATGATGTTGGAGGTGGATGATGATTTCATCCTGTCCCCGTTGGGTACAGGAACGGTGCTATCTCTATTTGACTTCCTTTTCTGGTTGATTTGGGTTAATTTCCTACTGGGGTTCCTAAATCTACTGCCAATAATTCCATTCGATGGAGGGCACATGGTGAAAGATGGGACGCATTCTATTCTGTCCGTTCTTATGAGGGGCAGCAATCCACTTAGAGTGGAGAAGCTGGCAGGCTCGATCAGTGGGCTTACTACGATAGTTATGCTCGTTGTAGTGGTAATCCCGATTCTGATGCTCGTTGTATGATCATTCCTCTTCAGTTGATTGCTTACTCTGGAATGCTTCAACTACACTTGGGGCAACTAAAATCGAAGCTATGAGGAAAATCAGCATTGTCCAAGTCTTTTCAGTAACGTAGGAAGCAGAAGGAGGAGGGGAGAAAAATAGCTTAGCGGCACCAATCCAAGGTATCTCCGTTGATGCAATTCCAATAACCCACTCATCTTTAACTGCGGTTACGGGATTGTTGTTCTCATCAAGCAGGCCGTTCCTGCCATCCTGTCCCGTTGCCGATAACTGGTCTATTCTACAGCCGTTACTATCCTCATTGTCGCCAGTAGTCAGATATCCATCGTGTGAAGGTACCCAATTTTCTATTCTGAGATCGTAGTCGTTACCGTGGTATGATTCGCATGGATAATCGAGAGTCCAGTTGATGCTTTGCACTCCCAACAATGTAGTGCCTGGAACATCCCAACCACCAGAGTCGTTTTCGATAGCCTTCAATAAAGCTCTGTGAATGACGGGAGTATCTGAACCCCCATTCTTTCTGAACACTATTACATCGCCTTCCATACCATGTGACTCGTATCCAAAATTATCGTTCAGTGGATCTGTGGCCTCGACAAATGTGATTATGTCCTTCCTTTCTGGATTGATCACCAGAACCAGATCACCGGGGTCTATTGCGCCTATTTGTCCGTCGTTATCGTGCATCATTGAACCAGATTCTACTACAACCATTGGAGGAAAGGTACCTGTAGATAGAAACATTGAGCCAAGTAGTAATGCCACCAGACCCGTTGCAAGAAATACTTCTCTTGCTAGTGCATTAGACATATCACTCCTCTCCGTGATAATTCTTGAGAGGCCTAGTCAAGATCAGTAATATAGCAAGGAAGGCCATTATTAGCAAGCTCACTGAATCTAAATGAGGAGGAGCAAATGTGGTATTATCCATTGAGAGGATATATGCTGAAAGATCTATGGTTCTATGGTTAATGCCATTAAACCCGACAGACAACCCAAGAATCGAGTTGAGACATAATAGGGTAATAGCGGATGCACATGAAACTATAATCGCTCTATTGGCCCTCTTAGTTCTAAGAAAGGGCAATCCGGGGAGCTGATCGGATAGTCGTGAGTTCTCTGTTCCCCACCACTCATACTCATTTTTTTCTTTTATTGCTGGCGTTACCTCACTGCGACTATTCAGTGGAGGCAGAGAAACAACCTTGAATCTCTTCCCCCCTCTTATCTGGAAGTCATCGTAAAGTCCCATCAGCCTCGATTGGTATTTAGGCCCGAGTATCTCAGCCGCTTCTTCGGCTTCCTTCCTTCTTCTGATAATCTCAGTTCTTGCATCCAATGAGAGGATGCCTTCCAAAATATTCCTTTGGGACCAATAAAAGCTGAACTCTGGGACAGCATAAATAGACGCTAATGATCCCAGAGCCAAACATAGCCAGCTGAATGGTAACATGAATTCTTGATGTTCTGGATCGGAAGCACCCCCGAGTATGAATATGAATATGAAGCCCCACAAAACAGAAGCTGTGGACAGAATTGTGGTATACGTGACTATCTGGAACTGGGTATCTTTCTTCGATTCCCACCATCTGGTGAAGAAGCCCTTCCTACTCCTGCCGCGAGCCATTGTAGTATTCGACCTAGCACATACGATTAGTTACTTCCCATGTGCGTTCATCTAATTTCAGTCTCTCTCTCCGATTGGTTCATGAGAAGTCCGTGTCATGGACATCTGATGAAGAGGCGGGTCGTACCGGTGTTAGCTGTCATTCTTATCCTCACTTCTGGATGCACTTCGGGTCCCCCAGATCTAGACGGAGATGGAATATCTGATAGTGAAGACTTGGATATTGACGGGGATGGATGGGACAATGATATCGAGCTAAATTGTAGTACAGACCAACTCATCTCCAGTAGTGTTCCATCGGATATCGATGGAGATTTGATCTGTGATTTTCTTGACAATGATGACGATGGTGACCTGTGGGGAGACTTCACAGAGTTAGATTGCTCGACTGATCCACTTGATAATAGCTCAGTTCCTGCAGATTATGATGGAGATATGATTTGTGATTCACTAGATTTGGATGCTGATGGAGACGGTCTCCCCAACGATTGGGAGCAATCCAGGGGTTTCGACCACCTGGATAGGGAAGACTACATCTCGTGTCACGGAAAGGCTGAGTATTGTCTCAGAACATATGATGATTTCACATTTGCAGAGGCACACAACGCCTATTCAACTCCTGAAGATGGGGTCCTGGCTGGGATAAACCATCTAACTGGGTTACAAAGTCAGTGGGAAGGCGGAATTAGATCATTTATGTTAGATCCTCATCACCAAATGGGATCGCAAAATGAAAAGGAGGATGTGGTATTTTGTCACGGTATAGGAGTTTTAGGCATGCACCCCTGCTTGTTTGGTAGTGTTGATGCTTTCTCGTGGCTTAGAACCCTTAATTCCCTTCATAATAACAGTAGTGGCGATGTAGTAAGCTTTCTTTTCGAAAACCAGATTCCGGGGGATCATCTCGAATATCTGCTAAATGTTACTGGTATTCTAGAAAAGGCCTACGTGCATGAGCTGGGAGATCCATGGCCGTCGATCGGAGACTTGTCCCTCTCTGGAAAAAATATGGTTGTATTCATTCAATATGAATACCAAGAGAATTATACCGAGTTGATGTCAGCGTGGAGGCATACCTGGGATACTCCTTATGGGGAGGAAAACGCTGAGGATATGACTTGTAGTGTCGGGAGAGGAGATTCAGAACAGCCCGTTTGGCATTTGAATAATTGGCTGAATACTTTCGGTGTATCTGACGCTACAAAGGCGGAAGAAGTCAATGAGTACAGTACACTATTGGATAGAGCGTTAGTATGCTGGGAAGAAGTTGGGGATAGACCAACCTTCATAGGAGTAGATTACTGGGAGCAAGGTGAAGTTACAAATGTTACCAAGACTCTCAATAGCATGGCACACTGGTCTGATGATATCCCTGCCCACCCATGAATCATTCATGGTCATCAATTAACAATAACGGAGTTACCAGTATGGATCATCTTCACCCTGAGGTCAGGAAGCTAATTGAGATTAGAGGTTGGTCTCTATCTTCTATACAGGAGTCCTCCATGGAGGACTTAGTATATGGGTACGATAGAGTGTTGGTTTCACCTACAGGTAGCGGGAAAACAGAAGCTGCCATACTGCCTCTCGCATCGAGATTCATCACAGAGGAGTGGGAGGGGCTATCAATTCTCTATATCACACCACTAAGAGCTCTAAACAGAGATATCGACAGAAGACTCGCAGAAATGCTCGAACCGCTTGGAATAACTGTAGGCCTGAGGCATGGAGATACATCGAAGCGAGAAAGAGCGAAGCAGTCGAAGAATCCTCCTAATGTACTAGTGACCACTCCTGAGACAGCTCAAATTATGCTACTTGGAAGTAGATTGAGGAGGCATCTTTCTGGTTTGAACGCGGTAGTTTTAGATGAGGTGCATGAGCTAGCTTCTTCAGAGAGAGGGGCACAGCTACTTGTCGGTCTTGAGAGGATTGCTGAATACTGTCCTAAGAAGTTCCAGAGGGTTGGATTATCGGCGACCGTTGGAAATCCATTAGAGACCGCAAAATGGCTTTCAGATGAGGCGCTTCCCATTATTGGCCCATCACCTAGATTTACTGAGGTTCTAGTTCACAGGGAGGTTCCAACACCATCTGATGAGGCCGAGTCGATTGTATGGTCTAGTTCCCCTCACTCCGTGGCGGCACATAGGAGGCTAGCACAATCTCTTTCTGAGGACTATCCTGCTCTAGTTTTCGTAAACTCACGTAATGCTGCTGAGTCTGTTTCTCAAAGGCTTCGTAGTATGAATGAAGATATTTTGCTAGGAGTGCATCACGGAAGTCTAGCGGCTGAAACCAGGAAGGAGATGGAGGATGGGCTGAGGAAAGGGGAGCTGAATGCGATCGTTTGCACTAGTAGTCTTGAGCTGGGCATAGATATTGGAAGCATAAGAAGAGTGCATCAAATGCAGAGTCCGAGAGCTGTTGATAGGTTACTTCAGAGGATGGGTAGAGCCGAGCATGTCATTGGAGGGACTGGTAGAGGTGAGCTTTTGGCTTGGGAGACAGATGAGGTTGCAGAGGGTGCAGTTATTGCAAGGAGAGCGATGTCGGGAGAGCTTGAAGGGGTGGAATGGAGGAATAATCCGGGGATAGTTGCCGCGAATCAGTTCCTCCAGATGTCAATTGAGAGAGGCGTTGTTCCGATTGATTTGGCTACGAAGATAATTGGGAGATGCTCTATTTTCAGAGATTGGGAAAGGAAGGATAGTATCTCCCTGCTAAAAGTACTGAGTGACAGGTGGATGGTAAACTTCGTTGAAGACCCGTCTGAGTCAGATGTTACTTCTTGGCCGAGAAGGCTTTGGCAGGAATTGTCAGAAAGGACAGACGGAGATGCACCAGTAGAGAGACCATCATGGGAAATTGAACATTCTGAAACTGATAAGATTAGATGGAGAAATCAATTGATTAGTGGCCTTCCGGACGTATTGAAGAATGGATGGTTCTCACCTTCCGGCAGACTTGGTAGAAATAGGATAGATCATATTTCCATGATTCCTGATGAGTTATCTTACAGAGTCAGAGATGCAGTTGGCAGGAGTGTCCTGGGTTCTGTAGATGAGGCATTTGTTCTTTCATTGGGAGGAGAAGATGATGGAGGGAAGAGAAGAAATAGGACATTTGTAATGGCAGGTAGAACATGGCAGATAGTTGATGCTGATCCTGACCAGGAAGAGATTCTGGTTATTCCGATAAAAGACTCTGGGGAAGTTCCCGTTTGGTCCGGGGAGTTACCTCCCGTGCCGATGGAAGTAGCGATGGAAGTTGGGAAACTCAGGAGGTCTATCGCAGTGACCATAGGTGCTATGGAAGGAGATGTGAGAGATTTGTCTGACTACCCCCTTTCAGATGAGGCTCGTAATCATCTGATTAGTACTGTTACAGAACATTATGATTCCTCCGGCATAATTCCTGATGACAAGACCGTAACAGTCTCAGAGAGTGATGGTGCCATAATTGTGAATACTTGTAGAGGCTCCAGAGTAAATGAGACTCTCGGGCACTTCTTACAGGCTATGGGTTCCTTGAAAGATGGTAAGATGGGTAGATCGACAATAGATGCGTATAGAATCTCCCTACAGGTTCCTTCATTGACACCGAGTGAAGTTGTTAGCCTTCTTTCTGGGACCTCGCCCTCGTCAATACCGTCTATAATGTGGATGACTATACCTAATGGAAGGGCGATAAGATGGAGAGTCGTACAAGTCGCCAGAAAAATGGGAATTCTAGAGAAGGGTACCGATCCGAGGAAAGTAAATCTCGAAGGACTTATGCAGAGATATAGAGGGACTCCAGTTATCGAGGAGTCCCTGGAAAAGCTATTTCATGAGAGGATGGATATTGAGGGGACTCAAGACCTTCTTAGAGATATCAAAAATGGTGATGTTCGGGTCCATCAAACCCCACCGGGAAGACTGGGCAGATCTCCTAAAGCGGAAATGGACTTACTACTACCGGCTTGGAGTGATACTGAGATTCGTGAGAGGTTGGAAACCAGACTACTCAACGAAAGGGCAGTGCTTGTTTGTCTAAACTGCGGAGGAAAAAGAAGAAGGAGAGTGGAGAGGATAGGCATTGTGGAACCCTGTTCATCCTGCGGAGGCACCATGCAGGCTTGTGCTCCCGAGAGAATGGAGAAGATGCTCTTGGAAAGGATAGGGAGTACAGATCAGAAAATTTCTGGAAGAGTCCAGAGAAATGCCGAGCTTGTAAAAACACATGGTCAGGATGCGATTTTATGCCTGATGGGAAGAGGCGTTGGGGAGGATACTGCAACCAGAATACTGAGAGGACCGCCTGGTGATAGGGTTAGATTACTCAGAGCAATCCACAATGCAGAGTTACAATATGCGAGGACAAGGCCATTTTGGCGCTAGAAAGCCCTATCCCTGATATGCCTTCCCAATCACATGCTTGTGGGACTTACCGGGCGTAACGCCTCAGGGAAAACTACAGTAGTGAACTGGTTTTCCTCAAAAGGAGTAAGGACTACGTCCTGCTCTGATTCCATAAGAAACTGGTTATCCGAACAAGGCATCCCTGAGAGTAGAGATTCTCTAATAGAAGGAGGCAGGGAGCTTCGGCGTAGAGGGGGAGCTGGAGTACTCGCAGAAATGCTTCTAGCTAACCTAGACGGAGAAGACGCTGTGATAGACTCAATTAGAACTCCTGGGGAGGTCGAAGTGCTGAGGCAAAGGAGTGATTTCCTTCTGATTGAGATAAGAGCTGGCGTAGACTCCAGATGGAATAGGTCACAGAATCGAGGAAGGACGGGAGATCCAGACAAGAAGGAGATCTTCCTTGCTCAGGAGAAGTCTGAAGAGGTCGCTCAAGATGATGCAGGTCAGGCCCTAAATGCTACAGCAGAGATGGCAGACATGGTAATTGTGAACGACGGTGGGCTGGATGATCTATATTCTGAGCTGGACGATTTATGGGTTAGGATAACTAAATCTGCCTAACAGTTATATTCGCTTCTGACATCATTGACATTGCTATAGAGAAATCCTCTTGCCACCTTTCTGGAATTTCCAAAACCTTGGGAAAAACTACCTCATTTACTCCCGCTTGAATCAATGATCTGGTACATCTAGAGCAAGGCGGCCATGTAACGTAAGCAGTAGTTCCCTTGAGAGAAACACCAACTCTGGCTGCGTGCATTATGGCATTCTCTTCGGCATGACAGATCAGAGGGTACTTCTGAGACCGATCTGACAATCTGGTTTCATCGTCCTTTATTCCCCTGGGGAATCCGTTGAATCCTGTAGATCTAATCTCCCTATCGTCACCTACAACCACGCAACCCACCTTCGTCGAGGGATCTTTGCTCCACGATGAAATATGACTGGCCAGCTCTAAAAATCTCTCATCCCACTTGTCTCCCATTTAATCACCACTATTTCGCACCGGGTGGGTCGTTATCTCGGTTCGCCTCTGATCTGTCTTCATCATAACCCTCCCATAGCTCTGGATTGTTGTAACAATCAGGGTCGTCTTCATCGGCTTGCCCTCCATTATCGTTGTCTATCCCATCGCCGCAGTTTCCTGACGAGTCGATAGCCGAACCAAGGATATTTTCTCCGGCTTCTGTGGTTAATAGAGCCATCAGTAAACCTGATAGGACGATCAATAAAGCTATCAGAATCACTTTCGAGGCTGTATCTTTCGACTCTACAACCACCTTAATCTCAGGCCTAGGTTCACTCTTATCCGTCATTTGATATATACCGAGGAGAGGTCATTGTACTTGGCTTCTTAGTGGATGGTCATTGTATCAATAAGGTCAAGTCCTCTACTGGAAATAATCTCCGACATGATTTCTCCGATAAGGAAAATACTCCCGATGACCAGCAAATTTCCGTGTCCATTACGCGCGGTCATGACGCCCTCATGAAATGCCTCATGTGAGTCGACTATACATCTGGAGGATATGATATCTGGATAATGTGAGTGTAGCATTTCTCTCAGTAAATTCGCCCTTACTGATGGTTTCCTTCCATTCTTTACCTCTGTGAAGATGAGCTTTGGTTTAGTCTTCCTCAATCTGATAGAGTCGGCTAGAGATTTTATCGAATCTTGGATCTCTTTCTTCTCTATCATAGCAAACAGTATCACTTCGACTTGTTTAGTTTCTTCGATGTCGTTTTCAATACTCTCAGGGTTATGTGCGGCGCTGAATTTTAGATCAATACCCTCAATCCAAGAAGCTCCAAAATTAGGGGATCTGCCCGGCCAAACACATTCGTGTTTTGTGACAGGCCAACCAAGGTTCTCAGCAACTATTGATGTAATTGCGGAATATGCGTCCCACTTGGTCCGTTCCTTTTCTAGCTCGACCCATACCAAATCTTCTCCAGCCTTTTCGCTAATTATTCTCTGAACATCCGTATCTTGAGGCTTGATCGCTATCAGTGGACATCCACGTCGGTGGATCGCAACTTTCTCAGACGCTATTTCACCAATCGTCTGACCTAGATATTCTGAGTGGTCCATTGAGATTGTAGTCAAGATTGCCAAATCAGCTTCTACAAGGATTGTTGCATCCAATCTCCCGCCCATTCCTGTTTCTATTATGGCCCTCTGAACTCCACATTCTCTGAACGCCACCATGGCAGCTAAAAATGTCGTTTCAAAAAATGTGGGAGAGCGTGGTGGATGCTCCTCGGAAGCGATACGCACCTTCTCTATCGCATCATCGAATTGATCTGTTTCTATCGGTCTGCCATCAATCCTAATTCTCTCCTCTAGGAAGATAAGATGAGGTGAAGTAAACAGTCCTGTCTTGAGTCCGTTTGCTGATGAAATAGAGGATAATTGAGCACAGAGTGAACCTTTTCCATTGGTACCGGCGACGTGTATAGACGGAAATGAGTACTGTGGGCTATCTAGTCTAGTCAGAATTTCCTTACA
>CESN01099023.1_pt1 | contig 10669 bp, 8 predicted proteins | sample 531181 | NCBI WGS metagenome assembly CESN01 (sample SAMEA2621990, study PRJEB7988) | marine metagenome | isolation source: saline water (ENVO:00002010), including
TTCTCGGACAGCCTCACGAGGTATTTCTGGAAGACCCCGTCTAGGACGATTACATCCAGAGTCCCCTTTAGATCAACGTGGCCAAGACGAATTTGTACTGGGTCACCCTTTGAAAGCCTGTGCAACTGATCAATCTGACCCTTTGGAATCGCCGCGTTCCATTCGTGACTACTCGCTACATCAAGCTCTTTTATCAGAAGCGCTACCTCTTCCGGATTCTTCGGTACAAACCGATTCGAAGAGCTTGAACCGACCGCCTGGGGTAGATCCTGGTTTTTGGGGCTAGGCTTAGGATCGCGCGCTACTTGATCAAGCGCCGCTACTTGAACCTCGGGCACAACCTCGCTGGGCTCAAACACGTCATCATTACTCTGTCTCAAGCCGAGGTAGGCAAGCAACGCTATAAAGAAAGCTGCCCCCACTAGCCCCAATCTGAGATTTTTCTTCATGGGTTAACTCGGAGCGTTCTTCGAAAAGCCCGCTCTAAGTGAGCGGGCTTTGGCATAGGAACAAATAGGTCGTAGACTACTCGGCGTTCGCTTCGATCGAACGATTCACACTACCCGATGGAGTCATAATCGTTGGATTTTGGAAAAGTGAGTTGGCGTTGACATTGCGATAACTCTGACGTGCGGGCGAACCGCCAGGACTGACCAGATTCGCAGTAACGAAGATGAGCAAGTTGCGCTTTTGGCGAGTCTCGCCTTCTGAGCGGAAGATACGACCAAGACCGGGGATGTCGCCTAGAAGTGGAACAGAGTCATTGACCGACTTCACCTCATCACGAGTGAGACCACCCATGACTACAGTAGCGCCGTCGAATATAGTGACTTCTGTCGACATTTCACGGGTTGAAAAGATCGGTTGATAGAAGCCAGCGGGCACCGTGACCACCGTTCCATCTGTGCCAAGCGCAACGCTGGGGCCGCCATATTCCACGAAGCCTTCAAACTCGGTCACACGTGGCTCTAGAATCAGGCTGATAGTATCGTCGTTTTCTACATTTGGAGTAACTGACATTTCAACACCTACATTGCGAGTGACGAAGTCCTGCGGTGTGCCCGCCGTAATTGAGATTGAAGAACCGCCACCTCCATTGTTATTATTGTTGTTATTGTTACCGGACGAAACCTGAGACTCGATATCGCCATAGCTTTCGGGGTAGCGAAGTTCCTGAGCAACTGTGATTGAGGCTCGCTTACCAGATAGAACAGTCACTTTAGGAGCACTCATTAGATCACTGCCTGTCTTGCGCGAAAGTGCTCGAAGTGCGAAACCAACATCAGTACCGTTAATGGTCCAACCCGTTGCAGTAAAAAGACTAGTTGCATTTGCCGCGACATCAATTGCGCTATTTAGAGAAGGTGGCGTATTTGGGAATAATTGCGGTTGTGCACCTACTCTTTGGATTCGGATCGACGATGCTGCCTCGTCGGTGGAGAAAGTGCCACCTAAGGTGCGACCCTGTGTCGAACCCTGACGCTGATTACTGAAGGTCGGGTTGCCAAACTGGTCTAAGACCGGAGCGCCGAACTCATCAAGAATGAATTGTCTACCATCACCTGCCGACCAATCAAAACCTACTTCTTCAAGGTCGTTTTGGCTGACTTCAAGGAACTTCGCTTCAATCTCAACTTGCTTCACTTCATTGTAATTGCGAAGGATGGTGCGCATGCGCTCCAAGTTACGGCGTGACTGAGTGACGATCAATTGCTCACCGTCGAAGGCGAGGCTGGCACCGGGGATCTCAAAATTGACACCCGCACTTTGGAAAAAGGATTGCAGTGCTTCGACTTCGTCATTTTGGGAAGGTCCAGAAGAGCCGCCACCGGAAGGAGCCGCGAAAGGATCGACAGGCCCAGAAGAAATGCCGCCGCCATCCCTGAAACCAGTGAGACGAATCACTGTGGCGCGAGAGATGGGAAAAAATTCGGTAACCGAAGTCGCGCTCCCACCAAGGCTGTCACTTGGTTGAATTGTGACCGCATCGCCACCCACATCGTAAGCGAAGTTCACCTGCTGCGTGACGAATTGAAGGATACGATCCAAATTTAGATTACGCAGGCTAATATTAACCCGCGGGTTGGAATCGTTTGAATTGAACAGGGGTATAATATTCACACCAATACGTTCTGGGTCGTATTCGACCGACAGTTCGGAAAGTGTCTCAACTACGCGGGTCAGTTCCATGCCCGAGAAATTAACCTGTGGGATGACGATGGCATTAAGTTTGTCCTTAATCCGCCCGCCTTCATCGACTTCGACAACATTTGAGGCGGAGATATCAAAGACCTTAGGACGCTCCCATTGCTGATCGACTTCGGTCAGCATTTGCCCGCGTGTCTTGTAAAGATTTTGGCTATGGATACCACCGAGGAGCTCTGCGATCTTAGTTTGAAAGAGCTTAGCGTCGGGGTTATTGGCATCGCGAGCTTCGACTTCTTTAAAAGTAGCGGAAGCGCCATCGTAGTCACCGTTCAAATATTGGGCACGCCCACGTGTAAGGAGATCACGGATGATCTTAGCCTGTGCCACATATTCTGGACTGATTTCGCTAATATCGAGCCCGTCAGGATCTGAAATTTGCTTATCGAGCTGTCGCGAAAGGCGATTTGCGGCCGCAGAATCTGCGCCGGCACCAGCTGATCGGTATTGATCGACCAATGCTTCAGCACCTTTAGCATCACCAGATTTGGCCAGTGCTTTGGCCTCTACAAGCACGATTTCAGCCTTGGCCGCTTCGATTGCTTCGATTGTGCCGGCCGTTGCAATGTTTAAAGTAAGGCTGGCACTAGCGGCGTTTAACAAATTGGAGGCATCGCTGTAGGCGCCCAACATAGCCAGCTGTCGAGCATCGGCGATGGCATCTTTGGCGGCGGCAATTTTGGCATCCTGATCGGCCGCCGCTTCAGCCACGACTGCATCCGCAGGATTTACAGTTGATTGCAGATCCATAGCAAGCTCGACAACTTGATTGCTCGCTTGACCGTAAACGACAGGTGCAGTTCTATTGCCGCGGCGATCGAGATCACGGTTGATCGAGGCAAGTAGGCGTTGAATATTCTCATCGTTAGGAGCGACCTTGATTAACGCTTCGGCCTTTTCCTTGGCTAGATCCAAATTCCCAGAGTCGCGGGCACGAAGCGTATCTGCCATTAGGCGAATCTTTTCTGACGTGCTTTGCGCCTCAACCAAATGAGGCGTCACAAGAGCTAAGGTTACTAGCGCTCCCACTATAGTTAGTGCTGAAAGGCGCATGCGAGTTGCGAGGTATTTTTTCATAATTTTAGATGATAAATAATTGTGCGATGAAGTCTCTTAGTAAATTATAAGAGGCTGGGAATTAGAACATTTCAAAGGTGTTACCTGACTTCTCGGGAGCGTTTGTTTCTAGCTTTGTGATTGGGAGAGTTAGAGAAAGATTTCCTTCACGAGCCTTTAAAGTCCGTGTTTCTCCTTCTTCTGTATCAATCCCATGTTTGATAACTTTTATTGAAGATTCTTCAAGACTAATTTCCAGTAGAGTATATTGCCCTATCGGCCCTTCAAACTCAGACGCTGCTTCCGCCAATTCGATATTGTAGCTAGCATCTTCATCAGAACGGATGACGACAGTTAAACCAGAATAGTAGTGGCGCTCTCCGTGGATAAGCACAACCTCTTCTCCTGATCGCTGGTCGTGAATGGTAGCTCTGGCAATTTTTTTTATATTGTTATCTTCGTCGCGAAGGCGTTCGATATCGAAGCTAAGAAGCTTAAATTCTGCATCGGGCTTTTCGTCACCAGGCCGCACGCGAACCTGTTTTTGAGCTTCCTCATTAAACATAAGAAGGAGTGTCTTGGAAGGGTCTGAGGGGTCTTCTTGCATGTAGCCTTCGATTTGTATGCGGTAGGGCTTACGCTCGATCTGTGCCAAATAAACGCCGAAGGGCGCTGGCGGCGCTGGCGGCTCCCAGCCTTCTTCAGAGAACTGACCATTTTCATCAATGAATATTTTGGGAGGCGTGAACACATCATAACGCCATCCAGTCGATTGCTTGGAAGCTTCTGGCCAATTTACCTCCATGGGGGTCGGGGAGGAAACTACTACAGGAATGTAAGGGTTGTTATCAATCTGAACATTCGTGGGCACCTTGAGTGAATGCACAACACCCAACTTCTGCATATAAAGAAAACCCCCGCCCGCGAGAACGAGCACGGCGATGACAAGTAAAATTTTATCGTAAATCTTAATCATTCGAAATTAAACGCTGTCTACAGCAGATTCGGCTGGTAGAACGATCTCGATAAATTCGAGAACGACAGTAAAAGTGGAAATGTTTTCTGAAATAACAGGCTTCTGTGCCTCTTCGGGAGCTCCCACTTCCGTATTAGTTCCACCTTCAAAGACTCCAAAAAAAGCATCTAGATTGTTGTTGGCAGGCACTTTCATAGTCGTGCGACTGCCTGAGGGGCGCTCGACCTCAATACTACGCACGACAATTGGAAGATCGAATTTAGCAAGATCGTTGAGTAGTTCGCGCAGCGAGTCGGTGTAGCCTGTAAAGGTCAACCCGAAGGCAAGGGTGTCGATGGCACCAGGTACTTTTGCGGTGATCGCAGGGTTTATTGCAAAGCCTTTTATGCTACCAGTGCCTTCGGCTTCTAGCTCTAGGACCTCACGCTTAACGGAAACAATACTCTCTGGTTCGGCGCCATACAACTTATCGAGCAAGTAGCTAAGAATTTGGCGTTGCTTATCGAGAACTGGGATCAGCTCTTCATCGTCAAGCATCCTAGCTTCATTGAGGTATTGCTCAAAACCAAATGCAAAGTCGTCTGGAACGATGATTTCAACTGGCTCGCCGCCTTTGTCAGTATGCATGACTGCTTCACGCTGATACTCAGATATAAACTGCTGTATACCCGCCATGACGCCGATGCCATCAGTCGATGTCGTCATGCGAGCGCCCTGCTCCAAGTCTGCGCGGATTTTCCTGAGCTCTGCTTTGAGCTTGGATACATTTTCGGCGGAAGCTTCCACATTTTCTTGGGTGGGCGCGGGATTAGCAAAGCGCATCTTATCAAGCTCAGATTCAGCTGAAGTGATTCTTTGCTTTCTTTGATCAATTTTGCCAGCCTCCACAAATACCAGGTAGACACCCGCGGCAAATGCCAAAATGCAAACGACTAAAATCATCGTAAAAGTGAGATTTTTCTTAATGAAACCCATGGTATCTAGAGTGGTTTTGCGGTATCCACAACCAAGCTGATAGTGAAAGTTAATACGTTGAGCCCGTTACGTAGATCGCTCCAATTGATATTAGGCGGCATGGAAGATGTAATAAATTTAGAATCTTCAAAACTAGACTGCATTCCTCTAATTCGACGGGATATGACCTCTTGATCGATGCCGCCAGTCTCATCTGCAGTTTCTCGGATAAGCATTTGCCCTTCGATGACAACCTCGTAAGAAGCCTCGCCCTGATCGGGCATTTCACGTTGGACTTCTAGTGAGTCGAGCCAGACATCTTCGGCCTTCGTCAGGCTAGCTTGTAGCTCTGCAAAGAATTGTATCCAATTGGTCTTTGAGTTGACTAGGCCTTCGACACGGCGGATGGACTCGCTAATTTTTACGGCCTTATCGGTATTGTCACGAATTTGCGACTGGCGAGTCTGCAGGGGAGCAATCTGAGCTTGAGTAGCTTGACCTACTTTTTCGTAAGCACTCGCTAACTGCTTATGTCCGACGAATACTGGCCAAGGGGCAAGCGCCAAACACATTGCAGCTAAGATGAGATACGGCTTTTTAGAGCCAAACTCCATTTCAAGCTTAACTTCGTCGGGCAGCAAATTAACACCGGCACTGTCCGCAACCATGTGCTGAGCGGCTGCTCCTATAATCTCGCTAATCTCTAGGCTAAGTAAGGCGGGATCTAAGGCAAGCTCAGCGTCAAGGGAGACATTTTGCAGCGGATCAAAAAAATCAACACCAAGCTTTTGCGAAGTAGACAGACGCTCGGAAAGGCCCTCAAGTAATGCCCCGCGTCCGCTGAGGAGGATGCGCTTCGGGGCGCCAGCGCCCTTTTGTCGGCGGTAATTGACAATCGAACGGGTAATCTCCTGCCCCATGCGGCGCATAAATGAGTCGGAGCATGTGGTTAATAGCTTTGTCCCAGAATCATCGTTAGAGTAGTCGAGCTCGCCGCAGAAAAATTTATGTTTAATCTCTTCTGCCTTAGCGAAGGGTTTACCGAGGCTGTCCGCAATATTCTGAGTGAGCGAGTTGCCGCCGAGCTGGATATTGCGGACGAAGAAGCCGTCAGGATTCTTGAAAAGTAAATTCGTGGAACGTGCACCAATGTTGATGAGTAGCACGTCCTCGTCTAGCGTAGGGTATGCAAATTGGATTGCATTGTAGTCGAGCACCGTAGCAGCATTGATCGTGTCGACTGAAAAACCTGCGCGGAAAACCTCTGCGCAGAACTCATCGATTGTATTCGACTTACATGCGATGAAGAGCACTTCAGTCTCGACGCCATCATCGCCTAGGACTTGACTATCCCAAACAACCTCATGGAGGGGATAGGGAATATTCTGTTGCGCTTCAAATGCAATAATCTGCGCCCGTTTGCTCTCTTCGACATGGGGAATACGGATTGTCTTGGTCAGCACTTGATTACCAGGAATGATAAAAGAGGCCTTGCCTGAAAACTTGTGGAGATTGTGCAGCGCGTCCAGTGCGACGCCGACTGCGCCCAACCAAGCATCGTCATTGGAATAGTCGTACTGCAGGCTTTCCGTTACGAGCTTCTCGACTTGAAGTGTGCCTGCACTAGAGAAAACCATCGCAGCGGTCACACGGCTTGCGCCACAGTTGATGATAAGTTGCTTAGAGCTGCTCATGTAATAATTTCTGAAGGTAGCTAATCAGTAAATAGGCCTGTGGACTTATGCTCAATCACGCACTTCGCGACGAAGGATAGCAGGCAGTTGACTAATTCGCCCAAGATCAATTCCGGAGACGAGGTAATAAGGCATGAGCACATGCTCATTGTCCGCACCTTCTGAATCGGCTTTGGAAATAAAAGAATTAAGAATGTCCAGATTCGGGATGTTACTACTCATTGCGGCTTTTTGCGGCTTCTGCGTGTCACCATTAACCGATACCTCTACATAGTAAAAATCAGGGTCTGTTTTTAGCTGGTCACGGTCGACGATTAGACCTGGAAGGTAGAAATAGACATTATTATCGTCTCCTTTTTCCATAATTAAAATTTCGATTTCGCTCGTGTAATAATCGAAAGAGCGTGTCGAGGCTTCACGTATGTATCCCAAGTAGGCCTTAACTTTAATCTTTTCAACGTAATCTTTGTCGCGTGCTTGCTCTGCGGAATTACCCTCACAAGAAAGTTCGATTTCCATCTGAATCCAATCATCGCGAAGCGAATTAAAGTCGATACGATCGACGCGTATATCCTCTTGCGCAGGCAGTGTTAGCGATACAGCCACAAGAGCTAATATGGAGACAAAGTAATTCTTCATTTAAATGGGGAGTAAACTGAATGGCTGATCTAGCAAATAGAAAACTAAAGTGGTATGTACTGGCTGAGCGCAAAGCAACCCCTTTTTGATAGAAATTCACCTTTAGACCTAACTCAGACTGCGTTTACGTAATGGGCAGGATTATAGAGTTCCTTTACTCTGGAACAGCTTGGTTTCCCCTAAAAATATAGAAGAAATTCGCTTGCAGAAATCATCTTTACTACAAGCGTCAGCAGGTATGAATACAAAGCTTCCATTCAAGATTAGTACGCTCATTTTTACACATAATTCACAAGGGCAACAGCTACTAATCAAGCGCAAGAAAGCACCCAATCTCGGATGCTGGAGCCCGATCGGCGGCAAGCTTGACATGCCAGTTGGCGAATCTCCCTACGAGTGCGCCCGCCGCGAGACCGAGGAAGAGATTGGGCTCAGGCTCGACGATGGCGACCTTCATTGCTTTGGCTACATCTCAGAGAAGAGTTACGAGGGCGAGGGGCACTGGTTGATGTTTTTATTTGAGTGTAAAAAGGTGGTCAATGAACTGCCTAGTGCGATCAATGAGGGCCATTTTAAATTTTTCGAGCGTGCCGAAGTCGATGAATTGCCGATCCCCGAAACAGACCGCACCCTGCTCTGGCCATACTACGACCAGTATAAAGACGGATTCATTGGACTGCGAGCTAGCTGCGATCCATTAGGGCAACTAGCAATCATAGAGGAGCTGAAAATCTAGGAACTGCGACCTTAGAGCAGAGCATTAAGGGGCGCAATTTCTCAAGAAGAGTTTTGATCTTACATGGATTTAGAGCTATCAGCCTCGCGCTTAATCGCTTATCCAACCTGACCATTCAACACTTTGCAAATCGACCACCTCTCAGGCTCTGCGGGCAACTCCGTCCCCGTAGCCACAACCTGGACATCCTCGGGGCAGGCGCGCCAAAAGCCTTGGCGACGAATCGGATCGAGCTCGCCCAGCACATCGTCCGCCAGCAAGACAGGCACGAGCCCAAGCTGTTGACGATAAAAACTAGCTTGTGCAATTTGCAGAGCCACGCAGAGACCTCGCTGTTGTCCGTCCGAAGCATACTCACGAGCACCGCCGACTTGGAGCGAGAAATTGAAATCGTCGCGGTGTGGTCCCCGCTGGGTAGCGCCTATCATTCGATCGCGCTTGCGACTCTCATACAACAGGCGGCAATAAGCTTCCGTATCATGACAATCCACATTAGGGCGGAAGCTCAGCTCCGGGCCCTCGTCCGCCTCAGCGATACGATCATAGGTGCGGCATAAGACTTCGCTCAAGGTCCTCATGCCCACCTCGCGGTAGTTAGCTATCTGGCTGGCATGCGGTGCGATTTCCGCTTCAAAGGCCGAAAGCTCGGCTGCGCTGCCATTGTTTTTTAACAGGCGGTTTCGCCCAGCGATCCCACGGTGTAAATCCCGTATAGCGGTGTAGTAATCACGGTTAACGACCGAGAGCGTCAAATCCATGAAACGCCGACGCTCGCTAGGACTGCCGCGAAGTAACATCAAGTCACTGGAGCAGAGCGTCACTGAAGGGAAGCGACCTATAAACTCGACCAAGCGCGACACCTTCTCGCCATCGACCCAGACACTACGCCCCTTGGCATGGGAGTGGATCTCCAAAGTAGTCAATCCTTGTGTGTCATGCTCGAGCTCGTAAGCCAGCTTGTATTCTTTACCCCCTTTGCGAGGGAGAGCCGCCAACGTTTGCGTGCGAAAAGACCGAAGCGCAGTCGCCAACCCGAGAGCTTCCAGCAAATTAGATTTTCCCTGCCCGTTTGCACCCAAAAGGAAAATACGTGAATTTCCTAGAGGCAATTCCGTGAACTCGATGTTACGGAAATTCTGTAGGCGTAAGTTTAAAAAGCGCATGTCTTTTGTAAATCTTCGATCAGTCAATCGAGACAACCTGACTTTTCATCGAATCGGCTTCTTCGTTGAGCAAATTGTAAGTAACCAAAAGTGCATCCGCCAGCGCCTGCCAATCCTCGGCAGTCGTTTCTGAGTCCGCACTGATTCGCAAGATTCGTCCGGCGGTTGCGGCATCGATCCCCATTGCCAGTAGCACTTCTGAAACGCTTGTCTTTCCTGTCGAACACGCGGAACCAGCCGAAAGAAGGAAGCCCTCCTTTTCTAATGCGCGTATCCAGCGCACACTTTGGTGACGGGGCATACTCATCGATACGGTATTCCATAGCCGATCCGTGCCTGCCCCGATCAACGCGACTCCTGGAATTGCCTGAACAATTTGTTCGATAAATGCGTCGCGCGCCTCGGCCTTACCTGGCCTAGAATTCTCCAGTGCGGCGCTCATAGCGAATACTCCAGCCACATCTTCGGTGCCTGCACGGTGCGCCGCCTCTTGCTCCCCTCCATCCAATAAACGAAAATCAACTACGCCCTCTGGTAGAAGCATGAAGCCAACACCCTTTGGACCTCCAAACTTGTGCCCACAGGCTGTGACGTAAGTACAAGCACTCAACCCTTCCACTGGCAGCTTACCAACCCACTGTGCCGCGTCGCAATGGTATGGGATCTGTGCCTCTGCGCAGAGCTTAGCGATAGCCTGCCAGGGCTGGATCACGCCTGTCTCGTTATTAGCTGCCATCACAGAGACTGCCGCCAGTGTGCCCGACTCGATGCGACCACGCAAGGTATCCATATCAACGACCCCCTCTTTGGAAAGTGGCAACCAGAACACACGCGAACCGAGTAGCGCCCTGGCTACTGCGATGACACTAGGATGCTCCGTCGGATTGATACCGACACAAGCATCGCTCGACAGAGAACTAGCCCAATATCGGATCACGGCGTTGTTTGATTCAGTCGCGCCAGAGGTAAAGATCACCCGTTCCGCAGAGACGCCAAAGTGTCGTGCTAGCGACTCACGCGCCGCTTCATAACGCACCTTGACTGCCGCGGCACTACGATAGGGGCTTGATGGGTTAAGCCACTGCGCTTCCGAGGCCGAAATCCACGCCGCTTTAGCCGCTTCGCACAGAGGCGTCGTTGCATTGTGATCAAAATAGCGCAATTCCATAATTGAGTTAATCTAAGCGGCCTTGGGGCTAGGTCAAACGAAGTACGGGCAAGCCTAGTAGGTAAAATAGATACAAAT
>CESN01016969.1_pt1 | contig 10622 bp, 9 predicted proteins | sample 531181 | NCBI WGS metagenome assembly CESN01 (sample SAMEA2621990, study PRJEB7988) | marine metagenome | isolation source: saline water (ENVO:00002010), including
ATAAGTCTTTGATTTCAACTTATAATCTATGGATTATTTGCTCTGTAGGAGTTGTAAAATTAAAGAAGGTACATATATATAATCTCATGAAAAATACACCTAGTAAAATGGATATTGCAAATTTTGCAGATAAAACCTTATTAATCGTTGATGACGATGATCCATTTAGGAACAGGCTCGGTAGAGCGATGGAAACCAAAGGTTTTAAAATTTCCCTGGCGAAAAGCGTTGAAGAAGGCTTGATATCAACAAGAAAATCGCCTCCTGCTTTTGCTGTAGTTGACTTAAGACTACTAGATGGAAGTGGCCTTGATGTTATTGAAGAAATTCATAAATTAAATCCAGAAAGCAGGGTTGTAATGTTAACGGGCTATGGGAACTTACCAACTGCAGTATCAGCTGTTAAAGCTGGAGCAATTGATTATTTAGCAAAACCAGCAGACGCAGAAGATATCGAAGCAGCTTTGTTAGCAGAACCTAATAGTAAAGCGCAACCACCAGAAAATCCAATGTCAGCAGATAGGGTTAAATGGGAACATATTCAAAGAGTATTTGAATTATGTAATAGAAATGTTTCTGAAACTGCAAGGCGTTTGAAAATGCACAGAAGAACATTACAAAGAATTTTATCTAAAAGATCTCCTAGATAGTCCTGTAATACTTTGCAAGTATATTATATTTTTTTTTTGGTCCTTTTATTTTAGTTTGGATCATAAAAAAATTTTGTGAAACGATATTTAGTGTCATCAAGTAAAAATCTTTTTTACAAAAAAAGTAAGATATGTATCTCTCTCTTTTTTTAAAATTTTGATATATATCTTTTTTATCATTATCTAAATAAAAAAAAATATCATAATTAGTTTCATGAATTTGAAATTTTTTAAACCCTGTTATTAAATTCAAATTAAAATTAGAAACAACATTTTCTTCAAAAGAAAAATAATCTTTGCTAGTTCTATTTAAATTCAACACACCTTTTATAATAATTTTGTTATTAGTGGTTTTTTTAACTTTCCATGTACCTAATAAATAAGAAAAAATATTCAAAAAATTAATATAATTTATAAAAAAATAAAGTTACTAATGAAATTTTAAAAAATTCGCCTAAGATAAAAGGATAAAAACCATACTCTAAAATTGGTTTATCCCAACCAAGAACAATACCAAGCCATAACAATCCAATTAGGAACGTTGGAATTAAAGCTAATGTCAATTTAATAAATATGACAAACAAATTTTTAACTAATAAGTATCTGGATTTAGAATTCTTTTTATAAATTTTTCTATTTGAAAATAGTAACCCTGAGAGAAAAGCTGTAAAAGCAAATCCCAATATGTAACCTCCAGTAGGTCCTAACATATAAGTTAAACCAATTCCTTTTTCGGGTGTACCTGAAAAAACCGGCAAACCTATCATACCTTCAATTATATAAAAAATAAGAGTTAGACATCCATATTTTGAACCTAGAATTATTCCACTTAAAAGAACTAGCATTGTTTGCATAGTCATTGGAACTGGATAAAATGGAACACTAATTTTTGAACTTAATGCTATGAGTATTGAAAATAAAAAAGAAATTAAAATTTTACTAGAGTGATCTTCAACTCTATTTTTTTTTAATATATTAATCATTTACATTACTAACTAGTTCAAGAAATACTTCTTCTAAATCTGAGTTATTTCTTAACAGTTCTTTGGTGGAATTTAAAGCTACTAATTTACCTTTATTGATAATTGCAATTCTATCACATAAATCGGAAGCTTCTTTAAGATAGTGAGTAGTGTAGATTATGGTAACACCTTGTCTATTAAGTTCACGTACTGAGTCGAGCAATTTCCTTCTAAGATCTACATCTACGCCCGCTGTTGGCTCATCTAAAATCAATATTGGCGGCTGGTGTACCAGAGCTTTAGCAACAAGTAATCTTCTTTTCATTCCACCAGATAAATTTCTGGCATAAGCATCAGCTTTATCTGATAAATTTGTCAGCTTTAATATTTCGTCGGTTATACGTTCACTGTTTTTAACACCATACAATCCTGCTTGAATATCCAATAATTTTTTTGGAGAAAAAAAAGGATCAACATTTATCTCCTGTGGCACTATTCCAAGAGATGCTCTAACTTGTCTCGGATTCTTGTCCAAATTGAAACCCCAAACATTTACAATCCCATTTGTTTTATTTACCGTTCCAGCGAGAATATTAATGAATGTTGACTTACCAGCGCCATTTGGACCAAGTAAACCAAAAATTTCACCTGTTTTTACTTCAAATGAAATATTTTCTAGAGCTTTGGTTTTTTTATTTTTTTGATCATAAATTTTATTCACATTCTCAACTTTTAAAGCAATTGAACTATTCATGATAGGTCGCATGTAATAACATTAATAAAAATAATTTATAGAAAAATTTATGAAAAAACAAAAACATTTATTTTTAATAGATGGGTCAGGTTATATTTTTAGAGCCTACTATGCTCTACCGCCGTTAACTCGAAAAAGTGATGGACTTCCAGTTGGGGCCGTAAGTGGTTTTTGTAATATGCTTTACAGTTTTTTGGAAAAATCTAAAGCTGGGAATGAAATAGACATACCTACTCATCTTGCAGTTATATTTGATAGTGCCAGGAAAAATTTTAGAAATAATATTTATAAAGATTACAAAGGAAATAGATCAGATGCACCTGAAGACTTAGTTCCTCAATTTGAATATATAAGAAAAGCTGTTAAAGCTTTCAATTTACCTTCAGTTGAAATGTTAAATTATGAGGCAGATGATTTGATTGCTACATATAAAGTTCTAGCAAAGAAAAAAAATATCAAAGTAACCATTGTTTCATCAGATAAAGATTTAATGCAACTAGTTGATGAAGATACATTCATGTTAGACACAATGAAAGATCGTCATATTGGAATCAACGAGGTTAAAGAAAAGTTTGGTGTATTTCCAGATAAAGTAATTGATGTTCAATCACTAGCCGGGGATTCTGTAGACAATATTCCTGGAGTCCCTGGGATTGGTATAAAAACTGCTGCTGAATTAATAAATCAGTTTGAAGATTTGGATAAACTTTTAGATAGTGTAGACTCAATTAAACAACCCAAAAGAAGACAAGCCTTAATCGATAACAAAAAAAATGCTATAATTAGTAGGGAGCTTGTCACGCTTAAACAAAATGTTCCAGTAAAAGATAATATTGAAGATTTTATTTTAAAACCATTAGATAAAAATATGATTTTTGATTTCCTTGATGAAATGGAGTTCACAAAAATAAAAAAAAGAATTGAAAAAAATTATGGCAAGCCTGTAACAGGCTCAGATTTATTAAAAAAAGTACAGTTAAATACAGGTAAATCAAAAGAGACACAGTCCGATATAGGAAAAAAAGAAAGAGGATTTCATATAATATACGATATAAAGGAGTTACAAAGCTTACTGAAACAAGGAGATAATCAAGGTTATTTTGTCATTGATACTGAGACCAATTCTTTGAACACTCAAATTGCTAAACTTGTAGGTATTTCATTATCTATTACAGAAAATCAGGCTTTTTATGTACCAGTAGGTCACAAAAATCATCAAGATGCAGATGTAAAAAAACAAATTAAAATGGATGATTTGATTAAAACTATAAAGCCATATCTCGAAGATAATACAATTAAAAAAGTTGGACAGAACATTAAATATGATTTAAAAATTTTATTAAAATATGGCATTAAATTAGTATCGTTTGAAGATACAATGCTCATGTCGTATACCTTGGACACAGGTTTAAATAGACATAATCTAGATATATTATCCAAAACTCATTTAAATCATCAAAATATCAAGTATAAAGATGTTGTTGGTAGTGGTAAGTCTGAAATCACTTTTGATCAAGTTAAAATTACAGATGCGTATGAATATGCCTGTGAAGATGCAGATATAACTTTAAAACTTTATAATTTATTTAAAGATAGAATAATTAATGAAAAATGTTTTTATGTATATGATCTATTAGAAATACCAATGATTAATGTTTTAACTAGGATGGAAAATAATGGAATTAAAATTGATAAAAAAATCTTAAAAAAACTGTCATCATCTTTTGAAAAAGATTTAAAAATTTTAGAAAAAAAAATATATAATATTTCAGGTGAAGAGTTTAATATTGCTTCAACCAAACAACTTGGTGATATTTTATATGAAAAATTGAAAATTTCAGGAACAAAAAAAACAAAAAAAGGAAATTTTGCTACTAATGTCAATATTCTTGAAGATCTAGCAAACAAAGGTAACGAATTTCCAAGGTTTGTTTTAGAGTGGAGACAAAAATCAAAGTTAAAAAATACGTATTCAGATTCTTTGCCAGAATTTATCGATAAAAAAACTGAAAGAGTACATACTTCATTTTTGCTGGCGGCAACTAATACTGGAAGATTAGCATCATCAGATCCAAATCTACAAAATATTCCAATTAAATCTAAAGAGGGGAAAGAAATTAGATCTGCTTTTATTGCAGAAAGAGGCAAGTCTATTATTTCAGCTGATTATAGTCAAATTGAAATGAGAGTGTTAGCACATGTTGCAGGAGTTCGAGAGTTAAAAAAAGCTTTTAAAAATAATGAGGACATTCATAGTATTACAGCCTCTCAAATTTTTGCATGTGATGTTGAAAAGATAACAGATGATATGAGAAGAAAAGCTAAAGCTATTAATTTTGGTATAATTTATGGTATCTCGTCGTTTGGTCTAGCTAAACAAATTTCAGTAAGTAACACAGAAGCAGAAAAATTTTTATTTTCGTATTTTAAAAAGTTTCCTGAGATAAAAGAGTATATGAAAGAAACACTCAATTTTTGCCGAAAAAATGGTTTTGTTAAAAATATGTTTGAAAGAAAGTGTCATTTTCCAAATATCAACGATAGAAATCATACTTTGAAATCATTTCAAGAAAGAGCAGCTATAAATGCGCCCATACAAGGCGCTGCAGCAGACATTATTAGATTTGCAATGATCAATATTGATGAAAAAATATTATTAAAAAAAATCAAGTCTACGCTATTGGTGCAGATACACGATGAATTGTTATTTGAAGCTAAAGATAACGATTTAGAATCAGAAATGATGATTATAAAAAAAGAGATGGAAAATGCTATTGATAGCGAATATAATTTTTCAGTTCCTTTAATTGTAGATATTAATAGCGCTAAAAATTGGAATGATGCTCATTAGTTTTTAGTCTAATTTTAGACTTTTTTTGATAATATAGAAAAGTATATGAGTAAGACAATTGCATTAGTAGACGATGATAGAAATATTCTAACAAGTGTATCTATCGCTCTTGAAAATGAGGGATACAAAGTTCAAAGTTATGTAGATGGCGAAAGTGCATATATTGGGATAACAAGGACTCCACCAGATCTTGCTATTATTGATATTAAAATGCCAAGAATGAATGGTGAAGAGCTTTTAAAAAAATTACGAAAAAAAACTAATATGCCGATAATATTTTTAACGTCAAAAGATGAAGAAGTAGATGAGTTGTTGGGTTTAAAATTAGGAGCTGATGACTACGTAAAAAAATCTGGGGGGTTTTCAATAAATGTTTTAATTGAGAGAATAAGAGTTCAGTTTAGAAAGAAAGATCAAATCACTCCAGATAGTAAAAATATTATTAAGCAAGGTAAATTAATGTTAGATCCTGAACAATTAGAATGTACTTGGAATAATCAGAATCTACCTGATAAATTGACTACAACTGAATTTCAGATTGTTTATGAACTTGCGAAAAGACCAGGAGTGATAAAAGAGAGATCACATCTTATGACTATTGCCTATAAAGAAAACAATGATATTGAGGACAGAACTATTGATAGCCATGTGAAAAGAATAAGAAAAAAATTTAAGAAAGTTGATAAAGAGTTTTGTGCGATAGAAACTCGTTATGGAAGTGGATATCGGTGGAATGCTAGCCAATAATGATTACAAACTTGTTATCATCAAAATCTTTACTCAGAAAATTCTTAGCATTTAATCTTTTTGTATTCATTATATTAGGTTTTTTTACATTTCTGTATTTATTAGCAATTGAGCCTGAGTTAATAAGTAAAAAAAGTAGAAAACACCAAAATATTATTCAAAACATAAGTTTAAATTTAAAAAATCAAAAAATTAATTATGATCAAAATACATTAAAAAATTTTTTATATAAATCAAATTTTATTTTAGATGAAGTAGATCAAATTCGTTTTTTTAATTTAGAAAAAAAATTAATAATAGATAGTTCATTAATTGATATTGATAGAAAATCTTTTTTTGCTACAGAGAGAATAGAAACATTAGCTATAAATGAAAAAATAAATCAAAAAGAAAATATTGAAGACAATAAAAATATATTGAAAACTGATTATCCATTTTTAAAGGAGATTAATTCTAAACTAAATCAAAAGTTTTATATTTATCCCGAAGGTAAAAATAATAATTTAGTGTTACACACAAGTTCAATTTTAAATCTTAGTAATAAAAAGGTAATAATAACTATAAGCGAAATTTCAAATGAAATTAGTATAGCAGTACAAGAGAGAAAAAATTTTGTTCTTAGATCAGTATTAATTGCTACCGTGGTATTATCAATTTTCTCTTTTTTTTTAAACAATTACATTATAAGACCAATTAGATCTCTTAATATTTTTGCAAACCAAATTTCTTATGACAACCCAAAAAGCAAAAATGATGTAAGTATTCACTTTGACAAGAGAGACGATGAAATTGGAAGTTTATCAAAATCATTGAGCCATATGACAAATAAACTTTATCAAAGAATTGAATTAGCAGAAAGATTTGCTTCAGATTTGACACATGAAATAAGAAATCCTCTAGCATCTTTGAAAGGTGCATCAGATTTATTAAATCAGACAAAAGATGAAAATCAGAAACTAAAGCTTCTAAGAATTTTGTCAAATGATGTTGAGAGAATAGAAAGATTAATAACTGATTATTCACAAGTTTTAAAAGACGAAGCTACTCAGTCAAGAGCTGTTGCTAAAAATTTTAATTTAATAAATTTGATAGAAAGTATAACTGAAGATTTTAATCTTGATTCAATTAATCAAAAAAAAAATATCAGATTTACTTTTAAAAATAATAAAAAACTAAACAAAGCAATTATATTTGGAATAGAAAGTCGTATTGAGCAGGTTATTGCTAATTTGTTAGAAAATGCAGTATCTTTTAGTCCTGATAACTCTGTAATTGTAATTAACTTAGCGTTAGAAAAAAAACAATTTAAAATTTTAATAATAGATGAAGGACCTGGTTTTGATGAAAATAATTTAGAGAGAGTTTTTGATAGATTTTATAGCGATAGGCCAAATGATCAAGGAGGGTCACATTCGGGATTAGGTCTGAATATTGTTAAAAATATAATCGAGTCGCATAAAGGTATCATAAGAGTATATAACAACTTCAATAAGAAAGGTGGAGTTGTAGATATAACTTTGCCATCAACATAATTTAATTGATTAAATTATTTAATACTGCTAGTTCAATAATTCATGACTGATTATAAAGTTAAAGATCTTAAAGAAGCGGATTTTGGAGATAAAGAAATTTCATTAGCAGAGTCAGAAATGCCAGGTTTGATGGCTCTGAGAGAAGAGTACAAAAATCAAAAACCATTAAAAGGTGCAAATATTGTTGGTTGTCTTCATATGACAATTCAAACAGCAGTTTTGATTGAAACATTAGTTCACCTAGGTGCAAGTGTGAGATGGTCGTCTTGTAATATATTTTCAACTCAGGACCATGCAGCAGCTGCTATTGCAAAGAAAGGCATTCCAGTTTTCGCATGGAAAGGTGAAACAGAAAAAGAATATTGGTGGTGTATAAAGCAAACAATTGAAGGTAATAGTGAATGGAAACCAAATATGATATTAGATGACGGTGGTGATTTAACAAGCTTAATGCACAAGCAATACAAACATCTATTAATGAATGTAAAAGGTGTTTCGGAAGAAACTACAACCGGCGTTAAGGAGTTAAAAATAATGGAGAAAAATAACTCACTTTTAATACCAGCATTTAATGTAAATGATTCTGTAACAAAATCTAAATTTGATAATTTATATGGGTGTCGAGAAAGTCTCGTTGATTCTATTAGGAGGGCCACAGATATTATGATGTCAGGAAAAGTTGCAATCGTTGCTGGTTTTGGTGATGTTGGAAAAGGAAGTGCCGCGTCGTTGCAGCAAGCAGGTGCGAGAGTTATGATAACTGAGACTGATCCTATATGCGCATTACAGGCTTCGATGGAGGGTTATGAGGTAGTTTTAATGGATGAAATGATTGGCAAAGCTGACATAATTGTTACAGCTACGGGAAACAAGGATATAGTTACAGCAGACCATATGCGAAAAATGAAAGATAGGTCTATTTTATGCAACATTGGACATTTTGATAACGAGATACAAGTGGATGCACTCAGAAATTATAAATGGAATGAAATAAAACCACAAGTGCATGAAATTGAATTTCCAGATAAAAAAAGAATAATATTATTAGCTGAGGGTAGATTAGTTAACCTAGGTTGTGCAACAGGTCATCCAAGTTTTGTAATGAGTGCCTCATTTACCAATCAGGTTATGGCACAAATAGAATTATGGAATAATTCATCAAGATATAAAAATAAAGTGTATGTGCTACCTAAACATCTTGACGAAAAAGTAGCAGAGTTACATTTAACAAAAGTTGGGGCAAAATTAACGAAGCTTTCTAATGAGCAGGCAGATTATATTAATGTATCTCCGGATGGCCCCTTCAAAAGTGATGCTTATAGATATTAGAGTATGGAATATACTCTTCTAGAGTTAAATAACCTTACCAATAAAATGTCAAAAAAGATTAAGCTAGGGTTTTCTATTTATTTAAGTGGAGATCTTGGAAGTGGAAAAACAACTTTTTCAAGATTTTTAATTCAAAATTTATTTAAAAGTAAGGGTAAAAGAAAACCAGAAGTTACGAGTCCAACATATAATATTGTTCAATATTATAATGTCAGTAATAAATTTATCATTGCACATTATGATTTATATAGAATGAAAAATTCAATAGACATAGACCAGGTAGGTTTGTATGAACTTGAGGAAAAAGTATGCAGTATTATTGAATGGCCAAAATTAATTAAACAAAAAAACAAAAATCGTATAGAAATTAATTTTATGTATACAAAATTTAAAAACAAAAGAAATGTCAAAATTAAATATTTTGGATCAGCTAAAGAATAAGCTCTTTTTAATTGCTGGAGATGCTTCGCCTCGAAAATTTTATGGATATAAAAATAAAAAAAAACAAATTTTAGTGTATTGCGAAACTGATAAAAAAAATAATTTAGAAAATTATGTTAAAATCAATAATTTTTTAATATCAAATAAAATTAAGGCACCAAAGATAATAGATAAGGATATTAAAAAAAATTATATTGTCATTGAACATTTAGGAAATAAATTACTTAAAAATTTAGTTAAAAATAAAAAAAAAAGACTCGGTTACTTTAAAAATAGTATTGATGAACTAATAAAATTACAAAAACTTGATATTAAAAAAGGTTTTCGATTTTATTCATTAAAACTTTTGAAAAATGAATTAAATTTATTTTATCAATGGTATTTACCTGAATTTTTTTTACTAAACAAAATAGTTAAAATTAAAAAAGAAATAGATGAAGAATTAATCAAATTTCTTAAAAAAACATTAAAGTTGAGTAATGTTTTTGTACATAGAGATTTTCATATTGAAAACTTAATTTTATGTAAAAAAAAAATAGGATTTATCGACAATCAGGATGCCGTAATTGGTCATCCTGCTTATGATTTAATGTCGTTGATTGATGATGTGAGATTATTTATAAGCAAAGAAGAACAAAATAAGCTTTATAATTATTATTTATTTAAAATAGGAAAGGTTGATAAAGATTTTGATACACACTTTCATATATTATCTATTCAAAGATCTTTAAAAATCTTAGGTATATTTTTAAGGTTATATAAAAGAGATGGTAAAAAAAAGTATTTAAAATATCTTCCTCGAACTTGGGTTCTTATTGATCAGAGATTACAACATAAACAATTTAAGAAGTTAAAAATAATATTTAACAAGTATTTTAATAATAAAATTAAAAAAAAAAAATGGAAATAAATAAAGCGTTTATATTATGCGCTGGTTTCGGTAAAAGGGTATTACCTCTTACTGAAACAATTCCAAAACCACTATTAAAGATAAATGAGATATCTTTAATAGAATATTCAATTAGAATCTTAAAACAAATTGGTATTAAAAAAATTGCTGTAAACGTTCATCATCTGAAACACAAGATTAAAGAATATTTGCACCATAAACATCCAAATATTTTAATATTCGACGAAGAAATTATATTAGATACTGGTGGTGCACTTGTTAATGCAAAAAAATTTTTATCTGACAAATATTTTGTAGTTTTGAACTCAGATACGATTTGGCAAAAGAATTATATACCATTTATGAAAAATCTTATAAAAAAAACCTTAGATAATAAATTTTTAGCAGGTTTGTTACTTGCAAGAAAGGAAAAAAGTTTTGATAAAACATTACCTTTGGATTTTTCT
>CESN01017374.1_pt1 | contig 10565 bp, 10 predicted proteins | sample 531181 | NCBI WGS metagenome assembly CESN01 (sample SAMEA2621990, study PRJEB7988) | marine metagenome | isolation source: saline water (ENVO:00002010), including
ACTGATAAAATAGGTGACAAAGTGCCGCTGGAGTCAGAGAGAGGATATCATTTAGTTAATCCAGAATTAGAAAATATTGTTGATCGCCCAATTTCTTGGCAAGAAAGAGGAACCTATTTTACACCAATGACTGACGGACTAAGAACTGGCGGAATTGTTGAATTTGGTGCTTTAGACGATAAAAAAAATGATAAAGTTTTGAAATTTTTAAATAGAACACTGAAAATGGTTTTTCCAGAAGCTGGCCCTCCTCAAAAAACATGGGTAGGGTTCAGACCTTCAGTTCCAGACTCACTTCCTGTGATTGGACAATCGTTAAAAAACCCTTATATTTATTATAATTTTGGTCATCAACATATTGGGTGGTCATTGGGTGGCATTTCAGGGAAATTGATTGCTCAAGAAATTTGTGCAAATAATACTGATATTGATTTGTCTCCTTATTCTGTTGAGAGGTTTTAATTATGAAATACTCATTATTTAATTTGATAAAGAATTCCTTTTCTTATCATGAGAATTGGGAGAAAGCGTGGAGTAGTCCTGAATTAAAATCAGAGTATGATGTAGTTATCGTTGGCGGCGGCGGTCATGGTCTTGGAACAGCATATTACTTAGCAAAAGAATTTGGTGTTAAAAATATAGCAGTTCTTGAAAAAGGTTGGATTGGTGGAGGCAATACAGGCCGAAACACAACAATAATAAGATCGAATTATTTATGGGATGAGAGTGCGGCATTATACAACCATGCTGTTAATTTATGGGAAGGCCTTTCTAGTGAACTTAATTTTAATGTTATGTTTTCACAAAGAGGATTATTTCACCTAGCACATTCAGTTCATGACATGCAGGAAATATCAAGAAGAGGTTATTCAAATTATTTAAATGGTATTGATGCTGAAATTCTTAATCAAGAGCAAGTTGCAAAGAAAATACCTCATATAAATGTTAATGGCAGATATCCAGTTCTAGGTGCATTGCTGCAGAGAAGAGCCGGAACAGCGCGGCATGATGCTGTAGCCTGGGGATACGCAAGAGCTGCTGAGAATCTTGGAGTTGATATTATTCAAAATTGTGAAGTTAAAGGTATTGATGTTTCAAATGGTAAGGTAGTAGGTCTTCAAACTACAAAGGGTGCTGTGAAAGTAGACAAGGTTGGTCTTGTACCTGCAGGACATTCTTCAGTGCTAGCAAATATGGCTGGATTTTCTCTACCAATAAATTCTGTTCCTTTACAGGCTTTGGTAAGTGAGCCTGTTAAGCCAATTTTAGATTGTGTAATCATGTCAAATTCTGTTCATGTTTATGTCAGCCAATCTGATAAAGGTGAACTAGTGGTTGGAGCAGGCTCCGACGCATATAATTCATATTCGCAAAGAGGATCATTTGATATGATTGAGCATATGATGGCCCCTCTTGTTGAATTATTTCCAATATTTTCGAGACTTAAAATGCTACGTAGCTGGGGTGGGATAGTAGACGTGACACCCGACAGAAGTCCAATTATTGGCAAAACACCAGTTAAAGATTTATTTATTAATTGTGGCTGGGGAACTGGTGGGTTCAAAGCAACCCCGGGATCTGCTCACGTGTTTGCAGAGACAGTTTTCAAGGGCGAACCAAATGACATTGCTGCACCATTCTCAATTGATCGACATTTCTCAGGAGCATTGGTTGATGAAGCTGCAGCTGCAGCAGTTGCTCATTAAATATTATTTTTATGTTTATAATTAATTGCCCATATTGTGGAGAGAGAGATCAGACAGAATTCACATGTCATGGCGAAGCGCATATTGCAAGACCAGAAAAACCCTCTGAAGTTACTGATGAAGAATGGGGTAAATATCTTTTTTTTAGAAGTAATCCAAAGGGAATGCACTTTGAGAGATGGACCCACGATCACGGATGTAGAAGGTGGTTTAATGTAATGAGAAATACAGTGACTGATAATATTATAAAAACATATAAAATGGGCGAGCCTAGGCCAGAGATTCCCAATGAGTAATCAAAATAGAACAACTTATGGAGGTAAAGTAGATCGTAATAAGCCGATTAACTTTACCTTTAATGGCAAATCGTACACTGGCTATCAGGGTGATACATTAGCTTCTGCATTAATAGCCAATGATGTGCATTTAGTGGGACGAAGTTTTAAATATCATCGAGCAAGAGGAATATTAACTGCTGGCTCAGAGGAGCCTAATGCAATTGTGCAGCTTGGAATAGGAGCAAGAACAGAACCAAATATTCGCGCAACAGAAATAGAACTCTATGAAGGTTTGGAAGCAGCAAGTCAAAATTGCTGGCCATCAGTGAATTTTGACATCGGCGCAATGAACAATATTCTTTCAAGAATATTTCCGGCTGGTTTTTACTATAAAACGTTTAAATGGCCTCCCAGCATGTGGTTGTTTTATGAACACTTCATCAGAAAAGCAGCTGGCCTTGGGCAATCACCGACTGCAAAAAATCCAGATAGATACGAGCAAAAATTTTTTCACACTGATTTAACGATTGTAGGCGCGGGTATTTCTGGATTACTTGCGGCACTAGGAGCTGGTCGATCTGGTTGCAAAGTTTTATTAATCGACGAAAACCCTGTGTTAGGAGGGTATCTCTTAGATTATGATTTTTCTATAAATGAAAAAGACGGAAAAAAATGGATCAAAAATATTACTGAAGAATTAAACGGTTTATCAAATGTTACAATACTTAAAAGAACGACAGCAATGGGCTACTATGATTATAATTACTTAACTGCTCTTGAGAAAGTAACCAATCATCACGCTGAATTATCAAATACTTTACCCAGAGAGAGGTATTGGAGAATACGTTCCAAAAAAGTAATTTTAGCACAAGGAGCTTTTGAACGACCTCTAGTCTTTGCAGATAATGATCGGCCAGGGATTATGATGGCATCCGCAGGCCAAAAATATTTAGCTCGTTTTGGAGTACTGCCAGGAAAGTCAGTTGTTCTTTTTACAAATAATGATCACGCTTATATGACAGCCTATGCATTTGTCAAAAAGGGTGCCAAAGTTACCGTTATAGATACAAGAGAAAGCGTAAATACTAAAATTACAGAAAAATGTATTTCGCTCAATATAAAGATTTATAAATCTTATTCTATTATAAAGACTTACGGAGATAGGAAAGTAAATAAAATTGAATTGCAAAAAGTTGACAAAGATCAGGGACAATTAATTGGTGAAATCGAGTCAATTTCTACAGATTGTATTTTAATGTCAGGTGGATGGAACCCAGCGGTACAATTATTTAGCCAATCAAGAGGAAAATTAAAATATGATCTAAAGCTCAATACTTTTGTTCCTGATAAACTTGTAAAAGATCAAAAAATTATTGGTTCGAATAATGGACAGTTTAATTTAGAAGAAAATCTAAATGAATCATATCAGGCTGGATTCATGCTTGCAAAAGAGCTTAATTTTAACAGCGTTGAAAATATAAAATGGACCGGTCAAGAAGAAATAGGTTTTACTCATTCTGATGTTGAACCCTATATGCTTGGAAAGAAAAAGATAACTCAAGGCTCAAAACATTTTATAGATTTTCAAAATGACGTAACAGCAGCAGACATTTTTTTAGCTCAAAGAGAAGGATATATCAGTGTGGAACATACCAAAAGATACACCACAACTGGAATGGGGACTGATCAAGGTAAAACTTCTAACGTTAATGCTTTAGCTTTAATGTCTCACATACATAACAAGCCAGTTGATGAAATTGGACATACAACTTTCCGGCCACCATACGCGCCTCAAACCATCGGAGCTATTGCAGGAAGAAGTGTGAATAAACTTTTTGATCCAGAGCGAAAAACATCAATACATGAGTGGCATGTTGAAAATAAAGCTGTCTTTGAAGATGTTGGTCAATGGAAAAGACCCTATTATTATCCAAAAAACAAAGAGAATATGCACGATGCTGTCAAAAGGGAATGTCTTGCGGTAAGAGAAAGTCTGGGCATTTTGGATGCATCAACTCTAGGCAAGATTGATCTTCAGGGTCCAGATACTGTTAAGTTTTTAAACATGATTTACACAAATGCCTGGTCCCAACTTGATATAGGGTCTTGTAGATATGGAATTATGTGTAATGAACATGGAATGATATTTGATGATGGTGTGACGACGAGAATAGGTGAACACCATTATCACATGACAACAACTACAGGTGGCGCAGCCAGAGTGATGTCATGGTTAGAAGAGTTCCTACAAACAGAGTGGCTGGATATGAAAGTATTTTGTACCTCTGTTACAGAACAATGGTCGGTACTGTCTATATCTGGTCCAAATTCAAGAGCTTTCTTACAAGATTTAACAGATATTAATTTATCAAAAGAGTCGTTTCCTTTTATGAAATTTAGGGAAGGGCAAGTATGCGGAATCAAAGCAAGAGTTTTTAGAATTAGTTTTACTGGCGAGCTCAGTTATGAGGTTAACGTACCTGCACGTTATGGAAAATTTGTTTGGGAACAATTCATTGAACATGGAAAGAAATATAATATCACACCATATGGCACTGAGACAATGCATGTACTAAGAGCTGAAAAAGGATTTATTATTGTAGGACAAGATACAGATGGTAGCGCTACACCAATTGATATGAATATGGATTGGATAGTTTCAAAAAAGAAAGAAGACTTCTTAGGAAAAAGATCTTTTACAAGACCGGATACTATAAGGCCTGACAGAAAAAAATTTGTTGGCTTACTGGTAAATGATAAAAAAACAGTTCTTCCTGAAGGTTCTCATATTGTTGAAAAAGCTCTAAAGCAACCACCTATGAAAATGTTAGGTCACGTAACATCAAGTTATTATAGCCCTACTCTTGGGCACCCAATTGCACTAGCTATGTTGCAAGATGGCTTAAATAGAATGGGGGAACAAGTTCTCATTCCATTAATGAGTGGAAAAGTAGTTGAGGCAACAGTCTCAGACACAATTTTTTATGATAAGGAAGGTATGAGAAATAATGAATAGTCAAGAACAATCATATTCTCCACTTTCTCAAAAAGAAAAGATCACCTCAAACAACATTGGATTACAGCAAATAGAGTTTCTAGGAAAATTAAACTTAAGGTTGCAAGAAGACGACGCTGAAGTTAGGCAAATAGTAGAAGAATATCTTAATTACAATTTACCTAAAATAGCTGGAGAGGTAACGGGTAACAATGAAACTCGAGTATTATGGCTTGGACCAAATGAGTACTTAATACTGTGCGAAAATGAAAAAAAAGATAATATAATCAATGAATTAAACATATCTCTTACAAACTCATTTTACTCAATTGTTGATGTGTCTGATTATTATTTAACAATGAGATTAAGTGGCCCGAAAAGTATTGATGTATTAACCAAGGCATGTCCACTCAATTTCGAGCAAGCTCTTACAAAAGGAAATACGTGTGCTCAATCTTATATTAGTAAGGCTACTGTTTTAATTGATAGATTATCTGATGATTTAGTTTTTGATATTTCAGTCAGGTGGAGTTTTGCTGATTACTTATGGGATTGGCTGGCCGATTCAAGTAATGAATTTATCTTACACGAAGACTAAAAATTGTGAAAATTTCTTTACTGTTAGCTTTATATCGATCTTTTCTAAAAAAATGTCCTAGCTGCGGTAAGGAAAGTATTTATATTCGATATTTAAAACTGAAGACCAATTGTGGTAATTGTAATGAAGAATTATCTATTTATAGAACTGATGATTTTGGGCCTTGGCTCACGATCATTATTGTAGGACATATTATTGTTCCATTAGTTTTGTATATTGAACAAAGCTATTCTCCTCAATTATGGTTACAGGCTACAGTTTGGATACCAATTACAATTCTGTCTGTTCTTTATGTGCTTCCAATTTCAAAAAGTATTTGTTTGGCTATTTTGTGGAAACTCAAAGAAAAATGACGATTCGATTAGCTATATTATTTTTTTGTATATTATTTAATACTTCTGTCTTTTCAGAAAATACAAATTCTCCAACTCATCATTTACCTGATGGTACTTATTCAAATACCAATGGCATACCTTATGAAAGCAGTTTTAAAAAACTGTTGAAGTGGAGTTGGGAAAGGAGAAGTAAAGAATTAGATACCTACAAGTTTGAAATAACTAAGCCTAATTTTGAGGAAATTTATAAAAACGAAAACATAGCTATTACCTGGATTGGACATGAAACATTTTTGTATCAAAATAAAGAATTAAATATATTAACTGATCCACATTTTACAGAACGTGCTTCGCCGTTTACCTTTGCTGGACCAAAACGTTATACAGCGCCAGGAATGAGTATTGATGATTTACCAGATATTGATGTAGTGACCATTTCCCATAGTCACTACGACCATCTTGATTATAAAAGTGTTAAATTGTTGTCTAATAAATTTGAAAATATTATATTTTTAGTACCATTAGGTCTAAAAGAATGGTTTGAAGGTAAGGGCATATTAAATGTTCGAGAATTTGATTGGTGGGAAACAACTAGAGTAAAGAATACTGAAATCACATTTGCCCCAGTTCAGCATTGGTCAGCTCGAGGCTTATTTGACAGAAATGAAACCTTATGGGGAGCTTGGCATTTTAAAAATTATTTTCATAGTTTCATACATTTAGGTGATACAGGTTATTCTGAAGATTTTAAGGAGATTAGAGCTAGACTGGGAAAAGTTGATTTGGCAGCTATTCCAATAGGCGCTTATGAACCTAGATGGATAATGAAAGTTTCTCATATGAATCCTGAAGAAGCAGTGAGGTCTTTTCTTGATTTAGAGGCAAGCAAAGCTATTGGAATGAATTGGGGAACTTTTAGACTTACTGATGAACCAGCAGCAGAACCACCAAAAAAATTAACTGAAGCAACAAAAAAGTTTGGCGTATCTAATGAAGTGTTTTTTACCGTTAAACACGGTCAAACTTACCTTGATGATTGAAGCTTTATTTTTGATAAAAGATATAATCCAATAAAAGAAATATATAGGCCAAGAATAAGTGAACTAACACTAGACTCAAACCATGTAGGTAAACTCATTAGTTCAAAACCTAGCTCTAAAAATTCATTTAATAAAATAAAAATAGTTAAAGCGAAGAAACACGAGAAATAGTGAAAATAAGTGTTTGGTATTCTTTTGAAATTAAAATATTTATAGTCAATATTTTTTCCAATAAAGAAACCAATTATTAAACCACCGATACCGGTGACGATTGTGGTTTCATGATCAGAAGGCCAAAGGAAGTATAATATTATAAAAATAATTATTAGCCCTGCATATTGAGTAAAGATCGTAAAATTTATTTTTCCTATTTCGATATTTTTATAGACTATGGATGCCAAGTACAAAGTGATCAATCCAAATATCATTCCTCCCAAAACATCCCCAATATCGTGAACACCTAAGTAAATACGGCTTAAGGGAACACCTAATAAAAAAAGAATGGAAACTGTCCTTACTATTGAATTCTTAGCTACTAAGGCAATGTAAAGCCAAATTACCACTGCAATTTGAGTATGACCACTTGGAAAGCCAAATGATGCTTCAGTTTGAAGCCAAGGATCAATATTGAGGGAGAAGTCAGGCCTCGGATCTTGGAAGATATCTTTCAACAAAGAGTTTATAATTGCAGTAAAGAATACAATGATAACCAATCTTCCAAAAATTTTTCTATCAAAACACCAATAAACGAAAGGAATAAACATGAAAAGAAAGTCTCGATATCCTAACCAAGTAAAAAACTCAAATAAAGGAGTTAAGTATGGAGTTCTTAGATTAACAACCCAAGAAATGTCATTGAGAAAGCTATAAAGCATTTATATATTGTATTCACTATTTTATGTACTATATATCAGAAAATTATTACAAAGAAATTTAAATGAAAGCACTAGGATATAATACTTACGGAGATATTGACAATCTGGAAATACTTGAAGTAAAGGAACCAAGGATAAAGAAAACTGAAGTAATTGTTAAAGTTGCTGCAATTTCTCTAAACCCAGTTGACATTAAAAAAATGCAAGGGGGATTCAAACCTATTACAAATATAAATAAATTTCCAATAATTACAGCTTGTGATTTTAGTGGAGAAATAACTGAAATTGGCCGTGACGTTGGTGCTTTTAAGGTAGGTGATAAAGTATTTGGAATGACAGATATTCTATTTGGTGGAAGCGCAGCAGAAAAAATAAGAATCTCACAAAAATTTATTTCGCTTGTTCCAAAAAATACTAATCTTAATGAAGCTGCAGCAATACCCCAGGTAGGTAATACTTCCCTGCTCGCATTGAGAAATATTGCCTCAATAAGGAAGGGGCATAAAATTTTGATTAACGGTGCATCTGGTGGAGTTGGTACATTTGCTCTTCAAATGGCAAAAATATATGAAGCAGATATTACTGCAGTTACAAGCGAGAGAAATAGTGACTGGATTAAAAATGATTTTAAAATTAATGATGTAATTGATTATACAAAAGATGATATCTTATCCACTGACAATAAGTATGACATAATTTTTGATGCAAATGGAAATCTGTCATTTCCAAAAGTATCTAAAATTCTCTCAGCTAACGGTATTTATGTCAGTACAAAAAATAATATTTATAATAATATTGATGTAGCCAAACAACTATTTCAAAGAAAAAAATCAAGAGTCGTTTTATCAGGGCGAACTTCAACAGCTAATTTAGATTTGTTCAGAATGTGGATCGAGGATGGAAAAATAAAGCCTATAATCGACAAAATTTTCTCCTTTGATAAATATCTTGACGCATATAAACATCTTAGTTCTGGACGTGCTAAAGGCAAAATCATTCTTACTATTGATTAGAATGACAGATATCGAGATCAAGCAAATAATTAAACCGATACCCGCAACTGACGGTGCTGGTGTTAAACTAAAAAGAAGTATCGGAGTGGAACCTCACTATTTTGATCCTTTCCTAATGCTTGATGAGTTTGGTTCAGAAGATAGTAAGGATTATATTGCTGGTTTTCCCTCTCATCCACACAGAGGTATTGAGACAGTAACTTACATGCTTGCAGGAGAATTTGAACACAAAGATAGTACTGGCGGGGAAGGCAAGATGATGGCGGGAGATGTTCAATGGATGAAAACAGGAAGTGGCATAATTCATTCTGAAATGCCTGCAATGAAAGAGGGTAAACTACATGGATTTCAACTTTGGATTAATATGCCAGCAAGCCTTAAGATGAGCAAGCCCGAATACCACTACTTGGATGCTGACGAGATAAGTAAATACAGCGATTCAGATAAAATGATTAAAGTAATTGCTGGTAGATATAAAGATACAGAAGGTCCGATCAACAAACATAACGTCGAACCTATATATTTAGATGTTGAACTACATAAAGAAAAAGAATTTCAATTTTCAATCCCTGAAACTCATAACAGCTTTATTTACTTAATTAATGGAATAATTAAAATCGGCAACAATACTAACGATATTATTGAAGGATCAACACTCATACTATTAACAAAAGGAGAGATGTTGAAAGTATCAGCAGTCAAAGATGCTAAGTTTTTAGTAATTGCGGGCAAACCTATTGGTGAGACAATAGCACGTGGCGGCCCCTTTGTGATGAATACAAAAAGTGAAATTATTCAGGCCATCAATGACTATAACAATGGAAAATTTGTAAGATAACAACTATGAAAACGCATATTTATGACCTGGAGGTTAAAGACATTGATTTGAATCTTATCAAAATGAGTAAATTTAAAGGTAAAACATTATTAATTGTAAATGTTGCTAGCGCTTGCGGTTTTACTCCGCAGTATACAGGCCTACAAAGTCTTTACGAAAAGTACAAGGATAAGGGTTTAGAAATCTTAGCATTTCCATGTAATCAATTTGGAGCTCAAGAAAAAGGGACAAATAATGATATAAAAAATTTTTGTGACGATAAGTATAGTATTTCATTCCCGTTATTCGATAAGGTTGAGGTTAAAGGAGAAAATGCCTCACCTCTTTTTGCAATGCTTACGAAGGCTGCGGGCAGAGAGATTAAATGGAATTTTACAAAATTCTTGATTAATAAAGATGGTGAATTTGTGAGAGGTTTTGGTACACAAAAAACACCAGAAGAAATTGAAGAACACATTATGGAAGCACTTTGAGATGTCAGATACAATTAAAAAAATATTTATAGATCCTCAAACTTGTTACAAATTTACTGACAAAGAAGTGTCAAATGAGACTCTTCATGAGCTCTATAATCTTACAAAGTGGGGGCCTACTTCGTTCAATTGTAGTCCCATGCGGTTAAAATTTTTAAAAAGTAAATCATCTAAAGAGAAACTCTCTAAACTTGTTAGTGACGACAATATCAATAAAATCATAAATGCACCAGTGTGTGCAATAATTGGCATGGATATAGAATTTTGGCGTGACCTTCCAAAAAATTATTTACGTGAAGATGCTAAGCAATATTTTGAAAATGATATTGAAAAATCCAGAGTCACTGCATTTCGAAATTCCTCTCTTCAGGGTGGATATTTTATCAAGGCAGCAAATTCACTCGGTTTATCCGT
>CESN01042306.1_pt1 | contig 10536 bp, 8 predicted proteins | sample 531181 | NCBI WGS metagenome assembly CESN01 (sample SAMEA2621990, study PRJEB7988) | marine metagenome | isolation source: saline water (ENVO:00002010), including
CGGCTCTTCACTTCAAGCTTGGGGCGCGAGTTTTCAAGCGCCCCCATAACAAGGTCGACAGGATCGCCTTTTTCAAGCTTTTCGCTTACGCGCTCAAACGCTGAATAGACTATCTTCTGAGCCACGGTGCGCTTACCGCGTTCCATGATCATGTTTACAAGGTTGGCTACCAGGGTGCTGTTGTAGCGAGGATCTGGTATGAGAGGGCGTTTGACGGCTTGGCGACGACGTGACATATATATGAGAATTAAAAATTAGAAATAAAAGAATAAGTCGTTCGCTTATGAAGCGTCTTTAGGACGTTTTACGCCATATTTAGAGCGACTACGGCGACGTTTCTCAACACCCACGCAGTCAAGTGTGCCACGAACAATGTGATAACGGACACCAGGAAGGTCTTTAACACGACCGCCACGAACGAGCACAATACTGTGCTCTTGCAGATTGTGGCCTTCATCAGGGATGTAAGCGATTATTTCGTGCCCATTAGTCAGGCGAACCTTGGCCACCTTACGGATAGCAGAATTCGGCTTTTTAGGGGTGCGAGTCATTACTTGAACACAGACTCCACGACGGAATGGGTTCTTATCCAGGTGACGAGACTTTGATTTCACCTTCTGAACAACACGAGGGTTGCGGACTAGTTGGTTAATTGTTGGCATTGAGAATTGATCGCTGGAAATAGAGAAAGCCGGTGAAGGTAGCGGGTCGCCTTTCCTGTGCAAGTACCTTTTTGCATTTTTTTGGGGCGTCGGAATGGGCGTTTCTGTATTATGCATGTGGGCTACAGAGCAGTAAACAGCCAAATGATCATCTCGTTCCAAGACTAGCTACCAAGGGCAGGTCGGAAGGCTTGCAAATGGTGCCTACCCCTTTAATCTCCTTATGTATGATAACAAGTCTATTCGGTTACTGCGCCCTAATCACGATCGCCTGGTTATTGTCTAGTTCGAGAAAAAACATCAACTGGCGCACGGTAATTGGGGCGATCGGAATCCAGTTTGGCTTCGGACTTTTAGTACTCTACGTCCCGATCGGTAAGATAGCTCTGGAGAAACTCTCCGTAATTGTCAGCACAGTGATTGCCTACGGAGACGATGGAATTAGTTTTATATTTGGAGTACTTAGTGATCCATCTGCTAGTCTCGGTTTCATCTTCGCGTTTAAAGTGCTCCCGGTAATTATCTTTTTCTCTTCCCTAATTTCCGTGCTCTATTATCTCAAAGTGATGCCATTTATCGTGATGATCATCGGTGGAGGCATACGTAAACTTTTGGGCACAAGCCGCGCAGAATCGCTCAGCGCCACAGCCAATATCTTTGTTGGGCAAACAGAGGCGCCACTTGCAATTAAACCCTATCTCGGGCGGATGACAAAGTCGGAATTTTTTGCTGTTATGGTCGGTGGACTGGCTTCGATTGCGGGTAGCGTACTAGCTGGTTATGCTGCGATGGGGATCGACTTGCGTTTCTTGCTGGCGGCCTGCTTCATGGCCGCACCTGCCGGACTACTTTTTGCCAAACTTTTGATCCCTGAAACCGAGACCACTGATAATAGCGAACTAAAAGAAGATCCTGCTAACAAACCAACAAACGTCTTTGATGCAGCCGCAGGTGGGGCCTCTGACGGACTTAAACTAGCGCTTAATGTGGGCGCCATGCTCCTTGCCTTTATCGGTTTAATCGCCCTGCTCAACGGCCTGCTCGGATTAATCGGCGGACTCTTCAACTACGATAGTTTAACGCTACAACTGCTCCTAGGGTGGATGTTCAGCCCGATCGCATGGTTGCTTGGTATCCCTTGGGAAAATGCCGTGATGGGTGGATCTTTCATTGGTCAAAAACTGGTGATCAATGAATTCGTCGCCTTTATTGAATTCGGCTTGATCCAAGAGACTTTCAGCTCTCGTTCGCAGGCAATCATTACATTTGCGCTCTGCGGGTTTGCCAATTTCTCTTCGATCGCTATTCTGCTAGGCGGCCTAGGTAGCCTTGTTCCAAGTCGCCGACAAGAAATCGCAAGGCTTGGTCTCAAGGCGGTGCTAGCGGGTACGCTCGCAAATCTGTCCAGTGCCGCTATCGCCGGCATCCTGATACAATAAGCGCCAAACTTAAAACGAAGAGGGAATTCTAGAGTTGCCAAATTAGGAGGGCTTCGCGTTGCTTGAGGACATGAAACTCATCGACGGCAACGCTATCGCAAAATCCATAATTGAAGAACTCGCCATAGAGGTCGGCCAACTCTCAGGAAAGAAGCCCGTCGTTGCCTTTATTCGAGTGGGCGACGATCCCGCATCCATCTCCTATGTCCGCAAGAAGGAAAAGACGGCTGAACGGATCGGCATCGAAAGCCGCCTTTATTTATTGGCTGAAGATGTGGGCAGAGAAGAGCTCTTTGCCCAAATTGACACCCTTAATGCCGACCACAACGTGAACGGCATCCTGATCCAAGCGCCGCTTCCAAAGCATATCGACGAAACTGAGACCTTCAACCGTGTGCTGCCCGGTAAGGACGTCGATGGCTTCAACACTTTAAACATCGGTAAGCTTTGCCAAGATGACAAGAACGGCTTCGTGGCTTGCACGCCTGCAGGTATTGTCGAACTGATAAAACGAAGCGGTATAGAGACTGAGGGTAAACACGTCGTTGTGCTCGGTCGTAGCCAGATCGTGGGTAAACCCGCCGCACTGCTCATGATGCGCAAGGCACTCCCTGGCAATGCGACTGTGACGGTTTGTCACTCGCGCACTACCAATCTACCCAGCATTACTCGACAAGCCGATGTGCTCATCGCCGCGATCGGTCGTGCTAATTTTGTGAAGGGCGACATGGTTAAGGAGGGCGTCGCCATAATCGACGTGGGCATCAATCGCGTCGAAGACGCTACTAAAAAACGCGGCTACCGCCTAGTCGGCGATGTCGAGTTTGAAGCAGTCGCACCGAAATCTTCTCACATCACACCCGTGCCTGGCGGAGTCGGTCCGATGACGGTAGCGATGCTCATGCACAATACACTACGTGCCTTCAAAGTCTCCCAAGCCACATGAGTTCGCCTGAGCCAAGTCCGTCCAACGATCTGAGCAAGCGCCCGAACGAAGACCCGCAGCATGTAACGCCCAGAGCGGGCAACCTGCTCGACTCCGTCTTTCGCAAGGATGGTCCCATGCCCCCAGCGAGCATCGGCCTACGTGCCTTAGCATTCTTCCTCGACTTTATCCTCATCTCAGCCGTCGCATCGATCATTATTTGGAAGATCGCCCTTCCTCAGTCGCATCCCGCCGCATTCACTGAGCTGACGGAGTGGACACAAGCAGTCGGCACCTGGTGGGGCGATCGAGACACTGCAGTCGATGCGCCCCTTCCTGAGCCAAGTAAAAGCCTCGCCGAAGCTATCGCCATCGCCAACGAGCTACAAATGCTCTGCTTTTGGCTCTACTTCGCCCTAGGCGAGGCCTTTTTTGCCGGTAGCTCTCTTGGCAAACGCATTTGCCGCATTCGCAGCGTAAGCACAGTCACCCTCGGCAAGCCCCCAATTATGGCAGGCATTATACGTGGTGGCTTGAAAACGCTCACAATCTATTTCTTTTTCCCAATCGGCATGATCGCCACACTGGTAACGCTGTTTTTCAACAAACGCCGGCAGATGGGACATGACATGGTGAGCCGTACTGCCGTGATTGATGAGAAATTGGTTAATAGCAGCAAAAGCTGACCTTCATTAATCACACTAAACGTAACACGCATTTTCTGTTTTGCCTAAATTAGAATCATAAGTGATTTTGTTTATCTTCTAAAAAACACTGCCTAAATCAGAAAAAATTTCGGTACGAGACACGCACATTTTGAGCAAAAAACAAGAGCCTAGAATACTTGTTGTCGACGACCACCCGATCAACATCAAGCTGCTTCAACTAAAACTTGAACGCCAAGGAATGCACGTCAGCGTGGCTTACAGTGGCCGCGAGTGCTTAGACATCGTCGAGGAGGCAGATCCTGACCTCATTTTGCTCGACATCATGATGCCAGAAATGGACGGCATTGAGGTCTGTCAACGCCTCAAGTCGAACCCAGCGACCGAGACGATACCCATCATATTCATAACAGCCAAAGTCTCGAAGGAAGGAAAGCTCGAAGGTCTGGATGCTGGCGCGGTCGACTACATTACCAAGCCCGTCGATCTCGACGAAACCCTCGCCCGTATACATACTCAACTACGCTTGCAGGAAATGTTTCACGAAAACATACTGCTACAAAAGCGACTCGGTGACGCCCGCAAGGCCGCAGCCGTCGGTGCGATTACCAAGGGTATCACGCATAATTTGAACAACCTGCTAGGCGTCGTCGTGGGTTACCTCGACCTGCTGAAAAATGGACATGACAGTCCCGACATGATCAAACGGAACGTCGGACTCATCGATAAGGCTATCACACGCATGGTCAACATCATCGGTCAACTTGGCACGATCGCTAACAATGAACGCCATGAGTTGGCAGTGATATCAGTGTCTGATCTAATCGAGAGCAGTATCATGCGCTTTAAAGAAGAATACAAAATCGATACCGAGGTCCTCATCGACTCATCAGTCGAAGCCAGTACACGTATATCTGCTAACGCTGAAACCTTTGAGATCATCCTTGGTAAGCTATTAATCAACGCATGGGAGAGCTATCACATAGATACCCCGCCGAACAATCGCACGATTTCGCTTCTGGCTAGCGTCCAGGATAAAAGTGGTATCGACACGCTCCAGTTAAAAGTCGCCGACAAGGGCGAGGGTATCGACTCAAAAGTTATCGATACACTCTTTGAGCCATTTATTACGACCAAGACCTCAGTTGGTCGTGGCATGGGTTTAACCATAGCTCGTCATACCATTCGTAACCTCAAAGGAGACATTCATCTCAAAGACAACGCCGATAGCGGCGTCACCGCGATACTCACTTACCCACTTTGATTTATCAGGTTGCGGTGATTGTCCTCAACCGTCACGACTCAATCCGTCCTCTCTAACCGCACTGAAAACATGTCCATAAAAATTACATTTATCGGCGCTGGTCGCATGGCCTCCGCCATCGTCCGAGGCCTCCTCGAAAAAGAGCACTATACACCCGAAGAGATCGCCTGCACTTGCGGTGATGATCCCACAGGTCCCGCACTCGCCAAGGCCAGCGGTATCCGATTTCTACCCGATATTACCCCCGTGCTCCACGAGACAGAGACCGTTATACTAGCCTGCAAGCCGCAACAGTTTGCCGAGATTGATGCTGAGCTCGCTGAAGCCGGACGCGACAAGCTCATTCTCTCCATTCTCGCAGGCATCCCACTCGCACGCCTCAGCGAAAAATTTGCCCACGCTCGCAACGTCGTGCGGACTATGCCCAACACTCCCGGCCAGATCGGTGCAGGTGTTACCGCATTCGCCCCACTGCGTGAGCTTTCCAAAAAGGACGTGGAAATCGTTGAAAATGCCCTTAGTTCCTTGGGTAATTTCCACGAAGTTGAAGAAGAAGACCTCGATGCTGTCACCGCACTCAGCGGCAGTGGTCCCGCCTACGTGTTTGAATTTGCTGCCGCATTGCGCGAGGCTGGGGTAAATTGCGGACTAGACGAAGGTCTCGCCGATGCACTCGCCGTCGACACGCTGCTCGGAGCTGCCATGCTCCTTGCCGAGAGCGGAGAAACCCCCGAAGCCCTACGTAACGCCGTCACCTCCCCCGAAGGCACCACAGCAGCCGCACTAAAAGTCCTCGAAGAAGGGAACTTACGCAGACTCGTCGATCAAGCACTCTCAGCCGCCAAAGCCCGGTCTATCGAGTTGGCCAGCGAGTAAGCAGGCGTAAACTTGATCCTAGCAGAACCGGGAACCGATTTCGAACTCTGTAATGGAAAATCTAATACTGACAATCGCTCCCAGTAACAGAAGAATTGATTTGTAGCTTGCTCGCGCACTTATCCGCCATCGCAAAAAATTTCAAAAATCACCTATGAACGCTCTAATCTACACAAACGAATACCCTCCTTGTAATTACGGTGGTGCCGGCGTGCACGTAGAGTATCTAACTCGAGAACTTGCTAAACTACCCGACGTCGATGTCGATGTACGCGCTTTTGGCAATCTAGAGACCGAAAGTAACTACCCGCTTAAAGTCAAAGGCTACCCCATCGACACGGCTAATTTCGATGCACCTAAACATTTACACTCCATCTTCGGAAGTTCGCAGCGCGCAATCAGCTACAATACCGATGGCAACGAGGCCGACGTCGTGCACTGTCATACATGGTATACTCACCTCGCCGGCATCATGACCAAGATCAACTACGGCATTCCCCTCGTCATAACTAGTCACTCGCTCGAACCCCTTCGCCCATGGAAGCGTGAGCAACTAAAAGGTGGTTACGATTTCAGCTCTTGGGTCGAAAAATCTGCCCTCGAAATGGCTGATGCGGTAGTCGCTGTTTCTGAAGGCACTAAGACCGACCTCTTAAAGCACTTCAACGTCGCGCCCGAAAAGATTCACGTTATCTACAACGGCATCGACACCGAAGAATACAAGTCAGTCGATCCCACTCCGGCACTAAGTAAGTTCAAGATCCCCAACGACAAGCCCTTCGTCCTCTTTGTCGGCCGTATCACTCGCCAGAAGGGCATCATCCACCTGGTGGAGGCAATCAAGTCTATGAACGATGGCTATAATGTCGTTCTCTGCGCAGGAGCTCCCGACACCAAAGAGATCAGTACTGAAATGAAAGCCGCCGTGGCTCAAGCCAGCGCAGAGCGCGATGGCATTTATTGGATCGACGAGATGGTCAACAAGACCGACGTCATCCAACTTTACTCTGGTGCAGCCGTCTTCTGTTGCCCATCAATCTACGAGCCATTCGGCATCATTAACCTTGAAGCCATGGCCTGCGAAACCCCCGTCGTTAGCTCCATGGTCGGCGGTATCCCTGAGGTCGTTGTTCACGATGAGACAGGCTTCCTCGTCCCTGTCGCCCAGAAAGCGGATAGCCCATTTGCCCCACTCCACCCAAATAACTACGCCAAGGATCTCGCCCACCAAGTGAACCGACTTATGAAAGACCCCGAGAAACGCAAGCGTTTCGCTAGGGCCGGTCGCAAACGGGCGGTCGAGCGCTTCAGCTGGACAAGCATCGCCAAGCAAACAAGGGATCTCTACGCCACGCTTAAAAAATCCTAATCCTTAATTCAAAAAGATGTCTTTTCTCGCCAAACCCACTGGCACTCGTCGTGTCGTCATTGATCAAATCACCCCGTCTATCGACGACGGAAGCAATCCCTTCAAGCGCGTCATCGGCGATTGGATACCCTTCACCGCCCATGCCTTCGCTGATTCACATGAGCTGATCCAAGTCGAGTTACGTATCCGAAAAATTGATACGGAATCCTGGCAAGTGTTCCCCATGGCGCCACTAGGTAACGACGAGTTCGAAGCCACTTACCGCACCGACTCAATCGGTCTTTTCCAGTATGAAATTGCTGGAGTAGTTGACCACTACGGCAGCTGGTATGAAGGCTTCCAAAAGAAACATCAAGAAGGCGTACCCCTCGACCTCGAATGCCGCATCGGGGCTAAGCTACTCGAACAAGCCGCCAAGCACGCGGACAAAAAGCATGCCCCAAAGCTCCGTGAATGGGCCGCGCATCTGGCAGACTCCACGGCCGACATCGAGGCGCGCATCAACCTCGCTAGCAGCCGACATGTGGCTGGCATCGCCCGCATTTATCCAAATCGTGATAGTGAGACCAAGAGCACAACTTCCCTCCTGCTCGTCGAGCGTGAGTTAGCCGCATTTAGCACATGGTATGAATACTTTCCGCGCTCATGCATTCATGACGGCAAAACTCACGGTACTTTCAAGGACGCCGCTAAGCAGCTACCCCTCATTCATAAAATGGGCTTCAACATAGTCTATTTCCCCCCGATCCATCCTGTCGGTCGCGAATTTCGCAAAGGTAAAAACAATACCCTTAGCCCCAGTAGCGAAGACGTAGGTAGCCCTTGGGCAGTCGGTGCCAAAGAAGGTGGCCATAAATCAATCCTCCCCGCACTTGGCAGCCTTAAAGACTTCAAGCACTTTCTAGATGAAGCCGAAACGCGCGGGATGGAAGTCGCGCTTGACATCGCCTTTCAATGTGCGCCCGACCACCCATGGGTCAAAAAACACCCGAGGTGGTTCTGCTGGCGCCCTGACGGCACCGTCCAATATGCCGAAAATCCGCCCAAGAAATATCAAGATATTTTACCAATCAACTTCGAATCCGACGACTGGAAAAATCTCTGGGATGAGCTCAAATCCGTCTTCGAATATTGGATCAAGCAAGGCGTCAAAGTCTTCCGCGTCGACAATCCCCATACCAAATCGATGGAGTTTTGGCGCTGGTGTATCCTTAACATCAAAGCCAAGCATCCTGAGGTCATTTTCCTGGCCGAAGCCTTCACCCGTCCGAAGCGTAAATACTTCCTCGCCAAAAGCGGCTTCACCCATGGCTACACCTACTTCACATGGCGCAACACTGCTACTGAGCTCCAGCAATATGTCGAAGAGCTCACCCAAAGCGAGTCGAAGGAATACTTCTGGCCAAACTTCTGGCCAAATACACCAGACATCCTCCACGCTGACCTGCAGACAGGTAATCGAGCCACCTTCATTGGCCGCTACGTGCTCGCAGCCACGCTCTCGTCCAACGTCGGCCTCTATGGTCCCGCCTACGAACTGCTCGACCATGAGCCTTACCCCGGCAAGGAGGAAAACAACCATAGCGAAAAATATCAGCTTAAGGCCTGGGATCTCGATAAGCCTGGCAACATCCGCTCGGAGATCGCCCGCATGAACGCCATCCGCAACAAGCACGAAGCCTTCCAGCGCACCTTCAACATCAACTTTATTCCCTGCTCCAATAGCCACATTATCGCATATCTAAAGCAGAATTTTGAAAAGACCGACCGTTTTATCATCGTCGTGAATATGGACTGGGAAAACCAACAAGGCGGCAAGCTCGACCTGACAGCAAAAGCCCTAGAACTAGGCCACACAGGCACCCTCCGCTTAGTCGATCATTTCGCTGACACCCCTAAAGAATATCTCTGGGACGATAAGAAGCCCTACTTGGAGCTCAAGCCACAAACCTGCCCCGCTCACATCTTTCAGATCATCGATTAAAGATACACGCTCGTACCGGTATAAAAAGCACTCCAGGGCTAATTATAATTCTAGCTTTAAAATGGCGCCAGTTTGAGAAAGCCGAATTGCCCATTATCCACCGCAATTATTGCGCCACCATCGCTCGTAAGATCAATGTCTTCTGCCGCCCAACTATCCTCTTGGCCAAAATCACTACTGTTATAGGTCGCTTGCCATTCCATATTACCATTAGCGTCGTATTTCACGATATAGGCTTCCCATTGGTCTGAACTGACTCCGCCAATCTGTGCAGAATAGCGATATTCATCGCCCGTCCCAGCCGAGATGATGCACCCGCCATCACAGCTTGCTTTGATGCCCCATGTTTCGTCATGAATCCATTGTGGGTTAAATCCTCTTGGGTTACCCGCTACCTGCTCCCATAGTTTCACCCCGTTCGCGTCAAGCTTGATGGTGTAAGTATCCCAGTTCGCGGTTCCCGAGAGAGTATGCCCTGTCAGGAAGATTGACCCGTCTTGGCCTAAATCAAGTCCAAAGCAATGATCTTCACGGTCACCTCCGAAGGTCTTATTCCAAAGAATCGCCCCCGTTGATGTCATTTTGATAAGACTGTATTCAAGAGCATCTTCAGTTTGACCCGCGATTATATAATCAAGACCTGCTTGCTTAATCCGATAGCCTTGCGACATATAATTATTAATACTCTGCGAGCTGAGGAAGCCTCCGTCATTATCAAGGAAAGTAATATGCCCCTGCGCATAGGTGAAGAAAGTATTATCGGGATCCTCAGCGTTACGGTATCCCACTGCTAAGATTCCAGCAGGCGTTTGCGCAAGATGTTCAAATGCATCTACACCTCCATTATCATGTGTCTTCTGAAAGATAGCTACTCCTGTTTCCTTGTCTAATTTTAAAATGGCACTATCGCGATTAATTGCACCCGCAATAAGATAGCCATCCGAAACCTCCAAGGAAGAATTACCCAAATTATGCCCCCCGCTATAAAATTCTTTCTTCCAAATTAATTGGCCCAAACTGTTAGTTTTCACGACTAAGATCCGAGCGGTATTCGGCAAGAAGCCAGTCTCGCCAACCTGCAAAAATCCCCCGTCTTCGCACTCCATGATATAATGCCCGTGCGACTCTTCCCTAGTTCCACCATGGGAACCCAGCCAAGTAGCGTTGGGCGCTTCAAGTTTCTCTTGAATCTTAAAAAAATACTGATCCTCACCAGCAGAAGGCGCGGCCACAGTAGTCTGCACAACCTCGCTCGCGCCCGCAACATCAGTCACTGGACTGAAACCCGCCAAATCAGGACTTCCCTGCACTTCATATATTTTTCCTGGCTTACTGGTAAATGTCATTGCCAG
>CESN01037096.1_pt1 | contig 10518 bp, 7 predicted proteins | sample 531181 | NCBI WGS metagenome assembly CESN01 (sample SAMEA2621990, study PRJEB7988) | marine metagenome | isolation source: saline water (ENVO:00002010), including
TTATTTAATGCCTTGGATACCAATGAATTTGCTGCTGTTGGCTATTCGTTAAGTGGTGGTTCTGTTCAATTAGCTGCTGTTTTAAATTCCTCACTTTCTGCTGTAATAGCATTAAATCCAACAATCATTGTTGAGGATTGTGATTTATGTGCGGGTTCAGAATATTGTATATGCTTAGTTCCTGAATTTTTAGATCATTCTGTGCCCACTTTAATCATTGCTGGACAAAATGAGGTTAATGAACTTCCAGATTACGATGGCCTTTTAGGCCAAGATCAATATTACAACACACCTGAAACCACGACCAAATTATTGTATGAAATTGGAGGTGGCGGTCATAGTTCCATCGAGTGGCCCGGTGCTTCTGAAGGTATTCCAGGCAGATTAGCTTTAAACTGGCTTAATTATTTTATTCAAAATAAAGAGGAATATTGTGACTCATTACTTATTGCACCTGAAAATGCTTCACAGTTTCTCACGACTTTAGATTGTGAGCAAGGCCCGCCTCCGCCTCCTTTGCCTCAAAATATGGGCTATTTACGTCAAACAGAGACTTCTTTTTGTATGGATGATTGTGGTAATTATTTTTTAGAATCAGAAAATGGTGAATTCTTATATAATGTTGCTAATCAAAATGATATACCAAACTTTGAATATTTCATTGATAGGTTTGTAGAAATTGAAGGTGATACGATACAGTGCGTAGAATGCAGCGCGGTTAACGTAGAATCAGTATTCCTTTCTAGTGATTGTGAGCAACCAGTAAGCTGTTTTGTGGAACCATGTACTGTTTCTAATTGCACTTCAAGTGACAATGCTGATTGTATCAATAATTATTGTGGGGGCTGTTATGCCGATTATTACTATGAGGATTCATTATTTATCTGTGAAAATCCCGGTAGCATATTAGACCTTAGCAATATCGACTTTGGTATGTGTGAAATGGTTTTAGGATTTGGTTGGATAAATAATCATTGTAGCCTAATCAATGGATGTGGGTTCATAGTAGATGATGTAAACTATTCAGATTTTGTATATAGTTCATTGTTTGATTGTATTAGTGCATCTACGCTTGATGTGAAAGAGAAAATTAGTCCGTCAACTTTTTATTTATATCAGAATCATCCTAATCCATTCAACCCAATTACTCAGATAAATTATCAATTATCAAAAAATAGCTACATAAAAATAGAGGTTTATGATATGATGGGTAAACTTGTTAAAACACTTGTAGATGAATTTCAATCTCCTGGCTATAGATCCATAAAGTGGAATGGTCAGAATTTTGAAAACCAAAAAGTATCCTCAGGAGTATATTTTTATTCGTTACAATCCGAATCATTCAGCGCTACAAAAAAGATGATACTTTTAGATTAATTTCTAAAAAAATAGATAACCTTTCTGGTTTATTTAGTAATAAAAATTTCAGTTTTATTTAAGTATTTTTATAGATGGAAACTCCACTTATCGCTATTGTAGGTCGTCCTAATGTTGGAAAATCGACATTTTTTAATAGAGTTCTAAGCCAAAGGCAAGCCATAGTAGATCCAACTGAGGGTATTACTAGAGACAGGATTTATGGAGAAACAGAATGGTGCGGGCAAAGGCTTAGGTTTATTGACACTGGAGGTTTCATTCCTGAGGATACTGATATTTTTAATGCTGCCGTACGAGAGCAAGCTAAATTGGCTATTAAAGAGGCGGACCTTATATTACTCATGATTGATGGTAGGGAAGATGCGACTTCGAGTGATATTACGCTTGCTCAGTTTGTGCGTGAGAGCAGTCAACCCCGCTTACTGGTGATTAATAAGATTGATACGATGAAATATGACCCTCAGGTACAAAATTATTACAGCTTAGGATTTGGCGATCCCTACCCAATTTCTGCGCTGAACGGTCGTATGACTGGAGATTTATTGGATGCTATCCTATCAAACTTAGGCTTGGGAGTATCAGCCGAGGAGCATCAGGCTCCAGAAAGTTTAAGATTAGCGATAGTAGGCATGCCAAATGTTGGAAAATCATCACTAACCAACGCCCTGCTTCAAAGAGAACAGACCATAGTGACTCCAATAGCTGGAACTACTCGGGACGCTATAGATTCATATGTAAAATGGCATGGTAACAAGATCACTTTGGTCGATACAGCTGGTTTACGAAAACTATCAAAAATAAAGGACAAAATAGAATACTACAGTACAGTCAGAACTCAAAACGCAATTTTTAATTGCAATGTAGCACTCGTTCTTATTGATGCAGAAAAAGGATTCGGGAAGCAAGATAAAACAATAGTAGATCAAGTAATTAGTAAAGGAAAGGCACTTATTTTCATTGTTAATAAGTGGGATAAAATTGAAAAATCAACAAGTACAATGAAAGAATTTAAAGAAGAGATAAGATTGCAATACAAGGAACTGGATCATTTTCCAATTCTTTTTATTTCTTCCACAACAAAGCAAAGAGTCAATAAAGTTTTAGAAACTGCATGGTCAGTTTATGAAAGATCAAATAAAATCATTCCCACCAATAAATTAAATGTCTTGATTGAGAAAGCAATGAATGATAATCCGCCTCCTGCTGAAAAAGGGAAAGTAATCAAAATAAATTATTGTGTCCAGGTTCACAAGCAACCGGCAGTGATCGCGCTTTTTACAAATTATCCAAAATTGATAAAAGTCTCCTACCAGCGTTTTCTAATGAATCAAATAAGATCTAATTTTGATTTAAAAGGCATACCGATACGATTATCATTTAGAAAAAAATAATAGGAGCAGGCAAGGGTGAAACCAAAGAGGAGGACGGGTATCCTTTAAAATAAGCCTGCTCCTATTATCATTAACAAAAAATCGAAGATGAAGTTCCAACTTTTTTAAATAGTTAATCCTTTTGATTAATAATAAAAGTATCTACCGTTCCTTTTCCTTTTAATTCAATGTTTTCTTTCTTTTCATATTGATAGGATTTTGAAAGAAATGATTTTGTTTCTTCTGAACAATTAACTCTCATTTTTTCACCGCTATTTTCTAACCTTGCAGCAATATTAACCGAGTCTCCCCAAATATCAAATTCACTAGATGTCTTACCAGCTATTACTGGTCCAGTATGAACCCCTACTCGTATTTCCCATGGCTCATTGCCAAGGGCTTTTTGCTGAAAATTTATGCCTCTTACATAATTGATCATTTCTAATGCTGCCTGAACAGTTCTATCTGCATGATCTGAATTTAGGTCTGGAATACCTCCTACAGCCATGTAGGCATCTCCTATCGTTTTAATTTTTTTTACGGAAAATCTATCCATTATTTTATCGAAACCACTAAAAAACGAGTCTAATATTTCAATTAACTGTCCTGGGTCAAGTTCTTCAGTCTTTTTTGTAAAACCAACAAAATCAGAAAATAAAATTGAGGCTGATGAAAAGTATTCGCCTTCAATCTTTTCAGAAATAAGAGTGCTTTCTGAAAAATTTGTTGATGCATCCACAGTAGATTCATAAACATTTATAAATTGATCAGCAAGCATTCTTAGCCCATCTATTTTAGAGTGTTCAAGCTCTTTTGGCGTATCATCAAATACGCAAAATGTACCGAGGGTATATCCATTATTTGAAATTATTGGACTGCCTGCATAAAACCTCGGAAAGTTAGGAGCTAACTCAAAAGCATGTTTTGTTCTTTCATCTAAAGAAACATCATTTATAACTAGTGGCTTAGAGTTATTGTTTAATACATGTGAGCAGATAGCTAGTTGCCTTGGTATTTTTTTTGTCATCTGCTCGGTAGGCAAATCTTTACCATAGCTTACTTTACAATGCTGAGTGTCGTCATCAATAATATGAATTGCAGACTGACTGCAACCGGTCAATGTTGCAGCGAGTTTTGGAAAGCTGGAGAAACGTTTATCTTTCTCGATATTTTCTTCAATCAGTTTTAAACGCTTTAAATCTTTTAATCTATCTTCCTCATTTGAAGGTATCTTTGCAGGAACATGGCCAGCTTTTATAGCGGCTTTTACAATTTTTTCACCAATGAAATTTCTAATTATTCCCATAAAATATTCTCGATAAAGATAATGGTAGTGTATGTATTATGAATTTATTGCGCCCAAGGAATAGTTGCTGACTTAGTCCATGCCTCCAAATTTTCGGAGGTGTAAATTTTACCATTATCTGTAACTGCGGTAAAAAATTGTTTTATATCATCACCATATGTAGTCCTGCCGAATGATATAAATCTCTGATTTTTTGATAGTTGAGTGACAAGCTTTACCTCATTGCCTAATTTTTGAGGGTTTTTGTTTTCAAATTTATAGAGCTTACCCGAGGTTGTTAGATAAGCAAATCCAGTAATGCGGGGTGCAATTCCAAAGCTGTAAGCAACCGTGCCGACGACTGATTCATTTTCTTTTGATTTTAAAGAATTATCAATTTGAATAAGTAATTCTTTTGAAATACTTTTTCCATCTCTGCCCTTAGGACCTCTAGCGCCTTTGGGACCTTGCGGGCCTGCTGGTCCAGGTTCTCCCTGAGGACCAGGAGTTCCTATTGGAATGCATCCAATCGAAAAGCTTAGAATGAAGATAAACCAAATTTTGATCATATATTTAATGATTTTCTTATCTTTGTAATTACGTCATATCTGGAAAAAGTAATTGCAATCACGCTAAGTATAATTATACCGTAAATGAATTGGTATATTCTGTCATCTAAGTAAGAATAAGCTCTTAAATACGCAAGATACATAATGATCATAAGTTCAGAGGTAAGTGCGGTCACAAAAAATACCATAGATTTGCGTAGGCTATTATTTTTCCTCTGGTTTATTAATCCCAGAGAAAAAACCTGTGCAGAGAACATTTTATAAAGCTTTTTTTCATCATTAGCTATGGATTTTAAGTATTTTGCATACTCGCTTGGAGTATTGAACTGGCTTATACCTGCAAAGAATGTTGGGTTTATATCTTCGGTTTGCTCTTCGTCAGGATTATCATTTAGCTCTTTCGCACCACGAACCCTTGGAATGAGTACGCGAACCAAAAAATAAATTGTGCCCATAGCAGCAGGGAAATAGATCATAATCAAGGAAAAAATGACCATATCAAGTTGCATTTTTGTGAAGTGTACAATGAAGAACACCATAAATGCTCCAAGAATAGATAAAAGGGTAAACGCCTTTTGATCTGTTCTTTGAATTATTGTTTGTTCACCAGATAAAATCTGTAACAGAGCATCAAGCTCTTTATTATTTGCCATATTTAAACTCCAAATCCTCGGGCCAAATCTTATGAATGTAAGTTCATTTATCCTAAAATTTTATGATCAATAGAAAATACATCATTTTGCAAAATTTTAACGAAACTGTTGGATATATTTTTAACCTAGGTTATTTTTCAACCCCTAATTTGATACAGATAAAAAATTAAAGATCGCGGGGTGGAGCAGTCTGGTAGCTCGTTGGGCTCATAACCCAAAGGTCGGAGGTTCGAATCCTTCCCCCGCTACTACAAAAACCCTCTTCATTGAGGGTTTTTTTGTATTTTGTAAACCTCATTTAGCATTTGTGGAGAATAAGTTGAGAAAAGATAATTTTAGAAATATTGCAATTATTGCTCACGTTGATCATGGAAAAACTACTTTAGTTGATGGTTTATTGAAACAAAGTGGAACCTTCCAGGAGCATCAAGAAGTTGAAGACCGCGTGATGGACTCAATGGATTTAGAGAAAGAAAGAGGTATTACTATAACAGCAAAAAATACCGCTATTACTTATAACGGAGTAAAAATAAACATAATGGACACACCTGGCCATGCTGATTTTGGCGGAGAGGTTGAAAGAAGTTTGAACCTTGTTGATGGCGCCTTGCTATTAGTGGATTCTAGTGAAGGCCCGCTTCCTCAAACTAGGTTTGTACTTAAAAAAGCTCTGGACAGGGACCTTCCTATTATTCTTGTTATCAATAAAATTGATAGAGCTGACGCTCGGGTTGAAGATGTGATAAATGAGGTCTATGACTTGTTTATTGATTTGGGGGCAAACGAAGAGCAAATTGAATTTCCTATCATTTACACTAATGCAAAAGAGGGTTTTGCTCAGTATGCATTAGATAAACCGTCTTCAAATTTGGAACCATTATTTGATACGGTTTTAAAAGAATTCAAGGGGCCAGTAGCTGATGATAAAAAAGGAGCTCAGTTTTTGATAACAAGCCTTGACTATGACTCATATGTTGGACAAATTGCTATTGGAAGGCTAAATAATGGTAAATTAAAATTGAGTGAGTTTTATGCACTTTGCAGCGAAAACGGGGTCAAGGCTCAGCAAAAATTTTCCGCATTATACACATTTGAAGGTTTAAATAGAATACAAGTTGATGAACTTGAAGCAGGAGATATCATTGCTGTAGCTGGTATAGACAACATCACAATTGGCGATACAATAGCAAATAATGATGAACCCGAACCATTGCCAAGGATCAAGGTAGATGAGCCAACAGTATCAATGCTTTTTTATGTCAACGATAGTCCATTTGCTGGCAAAGAGGGTAAATATCTTACAACCAGACATTTGAAGGATAGGTTGGAAAAAGAAATACTATCAAATGTATCCATTCAAGTAATAGGGACCGAAAGAACAGATGTATTTGAGGTTAGGGGTCGGGGGGAACTGCAAATGGCCGTTCTTATTGAGACAATGCGTAGAGAGGGATATGAATTGATGGTTTCTAAACCCAGAGTAATAACAAAAGAAGAGGGTGGCAAAATTCTCGAGCCAATGGAAAAGGTGTTTCTAGATATTCCAGAGGATAAAGTGGGAACGGTCACTGAAAAATTATCTACAAGAAAAGGAAGAATGACTAACCTTCAAAATCATGGAAGTGGTAGAGTAAATATAGAGTTTTCCATACCATCAAGAGGATTAATAGGATTTAGATCTCAATTTTTAACTGACACTCAGGGTGCAGGAATCATGAACAAATTATTTAATGGTTATCAGCCTTGGTTTGGGATGATTCCGCAAAGAAATAGTGGTGCAATTGTGGCTGATAGGCCAGGTAAAGTTACCACGTATGCTTGCCTTGGCATGGTTGATAGAGGAGAGCTGTTTTTAGATGTTGGTTATGAGGTGTATACTGGTATGATTTTGGGTGAAAGAAACAGACCTGAAGATCTAAATGTAAATATTACAAAAGAAAAAAAATTAACCAACATGAGGGCTTCTGGATCAGATAATACTGTTAATTTAAGACCTCCAAAAAAACTTTCTCTGGATCAGTCAATAGAGTTTATCGCTGAAGATGAACTCGTTGAGATAACACCAGAATCAATCAGGCTTAGGAAAATGGAACTAGATCAAAACAAGCGTTTAGCAGCAAGAAAAAAAGAAAAATACGCGGGATAAATATGATTTCAGGCAAGCAGATATTGTGGGGAACCTTAGGTTGGGCATTTGGCGGTCCAATAGGAGGAATTTTAGGTGTCATTTTTGCAGGTACAAGCGATAGTTCATACAAAACAGTAAAACAGTCCCAAGCAGGAGATTTTATGGTCTCGCTCCTTGTTCTTTTTGCAAAAATCATGAAGGCCGATGGGAAACTTCTTAAATCTGAGCTGGATTACATAAAAAATTTTTTAAAGCGAAACTTGAATCAAAAACAGGCTAAAGTATTTATTAAGATGTTCCAAGAGATATTAAAGCAGGATTACAGCACTGCAGATGTATGTAAACAGATTCAACAATCAATGGATCACCCTAGCAGGCTAGAGCTAATGCATGTCCTGTTTGGCCTATCTGCATCTGATGGGGAAATACATCCAGAGGAAATTAAAGTTATACTTACAATAGCAAATTATTTGAACATAAGCAAAAAAGATTATGAATCAATAAAAGCCATTTTTATTAAAGATATTGATAGCGCATTTAAAATTCTTGAAATCAGTTCATCCGCTTCAGATTCAGAGGTCAAAAAAGCCTACAGAAAAATGGCAGTAAAATATCATCCAGATAAAGTTGCACACTTAGGAAAAGAAATACAAAAAACAGCTGAAGAAAAATTTAAAGCTGTAAGTGATGCCTACAATGAAATAAAGAAGCAAAGAAATATCTCCTAAGCAATTTTATTAAATTTTAGAAAACATATACATATAATAATTCTGACTTTAAAATAATAAAATCCTTACTTTCTGAATATATCCCATGAAGGTATTTTTATATATTATTTGTTCGATTGGTTATCTTTTTGCCTGGGGCAATACTGGGCATCGTGTAGTAGGTAAAATAGCTGAAGAAAGGCTTTCAAATAAAGCTAAAAGACAAATTAAAAATATCATAGGTCATCATGATCTGGCTTATTTAAGTATTTGGGCAGATAGAATCAAATCAGATCCTAATTGGAATCATGCTTATGATTGGCATTGGGCTACTATTCCTGATGGAGAAGTTTATGAAATTGGAAAGTATTCTGGGAAATTAGTAGATAAAATAAATGAGTTCTCTAAAAATGCTAACTCTGCTGACTTAAGTTTGGAAGAAAAAAAACAGGCTATTAAGTGGCTAGTTCATCTTGTTGGTGATTTACATCAGCCTTTACATGTTGGTAATGGTAAGGATAGAGGCGGAAACGATGTAAAAGTAAAATGGTTTGGCGATGAAACCAATTTACATGAGGTTTGGGATGAAAAATTATTTGATTTGCAAAATTTAAGTTATACTGAATATGCTAATTTTCTAAATTTAGAATTTGATGAAAGTACGTGCTTAAAATGGTCTAGTGGCGACATAGAATCATATGCTCAAGAGTCTAGTATTTATAGAAAATCTTGCTATGACTACTCCAATGAAAATCTAAGCTATGGTTATTTATTTAATGTTAAACCAATCCTTGATATTAGGCTTATGCAAGCAGGTGTGAGACTTGCAAATTTATTTAATGAAATATTTAAATAAATGAGGTTCATTGCCGCATTTTTTATTTTTTCTATTACATTTATAAGGACTGAAATATATTTTCAACAAGATATTGAATATGACATTGAGGTCACTCTCAGCGACACAGATAAAACCTTAACAGCATATGAAATAATTAACTATAAAAATAATAGTCCTGACACTTTAGAATTTATTTGGTTTCATTTATGGCCAAATGCATATAAAAATGATTCTAGTGCACTTGCCAAACAATTTTTTCGATTAGGGAGTACTAGATTTTTAAATACAAAAGAAAAAAATAGGGGTTACATTGATAGTCTGGATTTTTCGGTAGATGGTGTTAAAGCAGAATGGCAAATTCATAGTGAATATATTGATGTAGCAAAAATTTTCTTACCAGAGCCACTTTTTCCTGGAGCTCAAATAAAAATTGAAACACCTTTTTTTGTAAAATTACCTAGAGTTATATCACGGCTAGGGCATATGGGTAAACATTTTGAAATAACCCAATGGTACCCTAAGCCAGCAGTGTATGACAGAAATGGATGGCACGCTATGCCATATTTAAATATGGGAGAATTTTACAGTGAGTATGGAACCTTTGATGTAAAGATTACACTTCCTGAAAATTATCGATTAATGGCTACTGGTGATATGGTAAACGGGCAAAAAGAATTATTATGGTTAGATTCATTGGCCATTGTCGGAGATTCCTTAAAAAACCTATCAAAGAAGGAACTAGAGGAGCATTTAAAAAAGATTAATGGTAAAAAAGAAAAACTCAAAAAAGCGAAAGAGAAAGATTCATTAAAAATTTATAAAAATAAAACCATTCATTTTAGACAAAAGGATGTTCACGATTTTGCCTGGTTTGCAGACCCTAACTGGATAGTACAAAAAGGAGAGTTAAGTCTACCAAGCTCTAATCGCAAAGTCACCCTCTGGAGCATGTATCTACCTGAAAATGCATGGACCTGGAGAAAATCTCTAGAGTATTTACATGACTCGGGTCAATGGTTTAGTAAATCTTATGGGGAGTATCCATACAATCACATAACTGCAGTTGATGGTAATATGTCCGCTGGAGGTGGTATGGAGTACCCTAATATTACAGTTATATCTCGATCCGATACTGAAGATTTACTAGAGTATGTAATCATGCATGAAGTAGGTCATAATTGGTTTTATGGAATTCTTGGGACGAATGAGAGAGACCATGCTTGGATGGATGAGGGTTTGACTGAATTTTCAGGTATACGATATTGGGAAGAAAAATACGATAAAAGGAATGGAAGGTTTATCTTTAGCGAGCTATTACAAGATAAAATAGGCATTGGCAAAAATGTTGACATGTCTTACTATCAGTATAGTGGTTATTGTTCAGGAGCTACTAGCCAGGATGCTCAACCACTTAATATCTCATCTGATGAGAATTATTTTTACAGAAATTATGGAAAAAATTATAGTAAAGTTTCTGTCATGATGAGGTATCTCCAGCACTATTTGGGAGAAGAAAAACTTGATATAATTATGCAAGACTATTATGAATCATGGAAATTCAAGCATCCTGGACCGAAGGACTTTGTATCAT
>CESN01040355.1_pt1 | contig 10503 bp, 8 predicted proteins | sample 531181 | NCBI WGS metagenome assembly CESN01 (sample SAMEA2621990, study PRJEB7988) | marine metagenome | isolation source: saline water (ENVO:00002010), including
TTTGACTTTTTCTTGCCTGCGGATCAGGAAACAAACATTCTGAACAAAGGTGACAAATTCCTCATACCAAGTAATTGCTCGTAGGTGGCGACCCACTCAATTCGCTGAGCTTGTCGGTCAGGATCATGTGGTGCGTACTTTAGGGAATGCTATTAAAATGGAGCGAATCGCTCACGCATATTTATTTGTTGGTCCGAGAGGTACTGGGAAAACTACCTCTGCCCGACTCTTTGCCAAATCTCTCAACTGGGAGAAGGGACCCTCCTTGGAAGTACCTGAGAATTCCGAAATTGGACAATCAATTATGGAGGGCCGCTGTCTTGATGTGATTGAAATTGATGGAGCCTCGAACAATTCAGTCGATCAAGTCAGGGACTTAAGGGATGAATGCCAATACGCACCCGCACAATGCAGGTATAAAATTTATGTCATTGATGAAGTTCATATGCTCAGTCAGGCAGCTTTTAATGCTTTGCTTAAGACCCTTGAGGAGCCTCCGAAGCATGTAAAATTTGTTTTTGCTACCACGGAAGCAAATAAAGTACTACCAACGATCGTATCCCGATGCCAAAGGTTTGAATTTCGGTCTATACCGGTCGACCTGATTGTGGATAAACTATCTCAGATCTGTGATGTTGAGAAAATTAAAGTTGATCAAGAGGCATTGAATGCGATCGCAAGAATGGCACAGGGTGGTATGCGAGATGCACAAAGTATTCTAGACCAGATGATTTCTTTTTGTGGAAAGGAAATTAAGCAAGATAGTGTGCTAGAAGTCTATGGGCTTGTCGCCCGAGAGCGTATTGTCAAACTTGGAGATCATATTTTTGAAGGAAATTTTGAAGAAATTCTTAAAGAAGCCGATGCCTTCGCTGTAGAGGGTGTTGACTTCTACCGTGCCCTTTTGGATTTGGCGGATTATGTTAGAGAATATTTGGTGTCATGTATGAAAGACGGAAAGAATTCTTATCCAGAACAAGCGGTTCGTGTACTTGATTCCTTGAGGGAAGGAGAGGATTTAGTTCGTTCTGGTTTATCGGAGAAAACAAACTTTGAAGTTACTCTGCTCCGAGCTGTTGAAGCTGGGAAATCCAGATCGATAGACAAAATTATTCGGCAGATCTCAGGTATTCTACCGGATGAGGCGAAAAAAAAAAGAGTTAGTTCTAAGCCGGATTTAAAAGTAAACAAAAAAGGGGGAGCGAACTCCCCAAAAGAAGACATTTCGGAATTAGTAGTATCTAGTTCTCGTTATGATACACCTAGTCAAAATTCAAATGAGCTGGAAGTGAACGAAGAAAGCAATGCCCGGGTGGAAAATGTTGAGGATATGCATGAGAACGAAGCAGAAGATATTTCAAACAAGTTTCAAGAAAAGGAAAATGCTGAGACTGAAAAGCCAAGAAAATCCAAACAAAAGCGCCAAGAAAAAGATCAGAAATTAATTGACCAAAGATCAGAGCTACTTCCAGATGAAGTAAAACAAATACTTCAAGAAAAATTTCGTGCTGAATTTGTTTCTATTGAAAAAATTGACTCCGATCTATTGATCTAAGGTTTTGCCTCAGGGAATGATCTTTTTCACCTCATCGGATCTAATCCAGCCTTTTTTGCGGTCCTTAGAAGTATGGACTAAAAACCATTCCAATCCATCCTGGCTTCTGTGGCTTCGTACGCTAAGGTCATTTTTTAAATAAACCCACAAGCTTTCGCCGGGTTTGACATGAGCATTTGCAGAACTGCCTGAACCGGCAAATCTACGAAGTTGGATTAGCTTCGAATGATTCTGATCGTTCGCTTTGGGTTCAATGGCAATCATTTCCCTTTTAAGCATACTCTGGCTCCCGCTTGAGGTGTAAATCGCCCAAGTCGTGAAAGATAAGAGCAAAAGCCAAATGGAGACGGGAATAAAGAATTTTTGCCTATTACAACCAGCAAAATAAAAATAGGAAAAGGTCAAAGATCCTGTCCAAAAAATGACGGCCATTATTATAAACCAAAAATCTATTGACTCCGAATTTAAGTAGTTGCTAAACACCCTTTGATTCTTTGGGACATTCGCAACTTCAAGCGCAAATGATAAGTTTTCCCTTATTTCGCGATTAGATGGATCCAGAAGAAGGGCTTGCCTGTAATTAATAATTGCTTGGCCGAATTTTTCCAACTTGAAGTAAAGGTTGGCAAGATTCCCATGTAAGTTGGCGGAGTGGGTCCCTTTCGCTACTTTTTCATAAAGAATAATTGCGTTCTCTAAATCGCCTGAAGCCTCGGCCCGAACCGCATCATAAAAGATTCTATCCTCAACCTTTGAGCACACTTCTTGTTGGATACCGAGAAGAAGAAAAGACATGAAGAAAAGAATTAATTTTTTCATTTTATCCTTTTTAAAATAGAAAGTGCCTTTTTATATTCTTCTCTTAAGTTTGGAGTGGAATCTTCATTTCTAGCAAATTCAAAATCATCAAATTTTTGAAGGAGGGAATTAATCATTGCGATCAGTTCGGGGCTTTCATTACTCTCCCGTAATATTTGAATTAGTTCTTCACTGGAAAGCGAAAAAGGATTTGGGTGATCGCTATAGTATCCAATTTTGAACTGAATCAAGGCCCGATAGGTCCGGAAAAATCCCTTGGCATCATTAAACCCATGGCATTTTTTTAGTTCTTTTAACATTCTTGATTCTTTTTGCTTCAGGCTTTCAATCCCATGGGTTCTCTTCTTGAATCCGAGAAATATAAAAAGGCACAAGGCAGAGAATGGAATGGTTTGAACAACCCAAAAAAGAAAAGAGTGTGAAATGCTCGCTCTTAAAAAATCTTTTCTCCATGGACCGGGTTCACTTTCTGTCTGAAAAAGGGTACTTTGAGCTGCCTCAGATTGTACTCCTTCGGCTTGTTCTTCGAATCGCTGAACAGGTTCATTCCACTTATCTCCTGGGTCCACTCGGATGGTGTGTTCAAGATTACTCAAAGTGATGTATTCTTCCTTTATTGGATCAAAAAAAGCAAAGTTTGGAGAAGGTAGTTTGAGCAGACCTGGTTTGAGCGGGGTGATAATGTATTCAAAGCGTTGAGTTCCTGTGAATTTTGTTTGTTCATTTCCAGAAAAAAAGAATGCAGGTGGACCGAACTTGAAATCGGTATTTTTGGTAAGGGTAGGGGCAGGCATTGCAGAAAAATTTCCATTTCCGGAGATTGAAAAAGTTAATCGTATTGGATCTCCAAGAGAAACTTTTTCAGAATCAATAGAAGAAGAGGTATTAAAGGTTCCAATTGCACCAGAAAAAGATGGAGGCCTTCCGCTCGTTGGCAGGGGACGGATTTCAATTTCCCTCACTTGTGAACTTACCTTGATTGATTCTTCTCTTCCAAAACCAAAGAAAGGATCGTTGAAAAATGGACTATTAAAAGCTGAATTCTTTTGGTTATTCGTTCTTATTCGAACATTCGAATGGAAGGAAAGAACATGCTTCCCTGAGATTGCAGCGGTTATTCCAACGGTCCAAGAATAAGAAGAATAACTTTTGTTGAATTTTATAATATTGCGTTTTTCTTTGGGCTGCCCCAAAGCGGTTAGTGAAAAAGAATCTCCCACTTTGATCGGTGCATTCTCAATTCGTGTGAATGGCATTCGGTCCCATAGGAATAAACTAATCTCAGAAACCATGGTTTCTCCCTGAAATAAATATTCTCGAGGCATTGAAAATTCAATGAATGCAGCTTGTTTTAGATCCTCATCTGCTTTTTGTTTTTGCTGTTTTCTCAATAAATCCTGTTGGCTTGGTGCAAGAACCTCTAGGTTAGCCGCAGGCACTGAATGGCTTTTCCCGTCAATCGTAAGCTGCCAAGAAGGGATTTTAAAAGATCCTTGTCTGCTTGCACGGGCAGAAAAGCTGAGTTCTAATTTTATGGAGGTAACTCCATTTACTAAACTCACTTTTCGAAAGGTTTGGGGGTTGTTTGAAATATTTAAGCCTGGGACTTTTGGAATCGAACCTTTTGGAGGGTTCTGGGAGCCTTCGATAACAACCTTGTAAATGGTAGAATTACTCAAGGTAATCGCAGCGGGTTCAAAAGAAGATTCAATTTTGATCTGACTACTTTGGCCAAGTGTAAAAGATTGAACGCCAAGAAAAAGGGTTAAGAGTATTATTTTAGTGGAGAAGGAACTCGCTTGTTTTTTGACAAATAGTTTCACTTAATAATCTCTTCCGTTGTTTAGCACCCGAACAGGGTTGGCTTGTTGATCAAGAGGCTTACTTTTTGATTCCATTTCTTGGAGTAATCGTTCATACAAAGCATTTACTTCTTGGCTAGAATCATCTTGTGCAGGACTCTTCTCTTCTTTGTTTTCTTCTTGTTGCCCGTCTTGCGGGCTGCTTTGTTGACTTTCTTGGTTTTGCTCTTGATTTTCTGAGTCGTCTTGAATTCCAAAATTAAGATTTCCAGAAGATGTTTCAAAATTCACCCAAGTTAAATATGCTTTCTTTTCATCTAAAGGAAAAGTAATGTTGGCATCAGGGTTGTCGGGAGCTATGCAGACTGAATGTTGCCCAGGGGGGACGGCTTGGTTGAACTTTCCGTTTTGGTCAGGAGAAAAAGTGGACTCATTTTCATCGAGGACAAAGTTTCCATTTGTATCGATAAAGATTTTAGCCCCGCTAAATCCATTTTCCTCTTTTTCTCGTTGTCCATTTCCATTTTTATCGGACCAAATTTCCCCAGAAATTAGGGGTGCTGCCCGATACGGAATCGCCAAATTTGTTGTACCTGGTTTTCTAATTGAGATTTGATGGTTTAGAACAGAATCTGAATTAAGCGGAGGTGGTGGAGGAGGGAAGAAAGGGACCAATATTCTACTATCAGTCTGGTTGCCTTCATTTATTTTGGATCCAATTTCAATAAGAGTTGGATAAGTTCCTGAAATCCATTCAAAAGCAAACTCTCCTTTTTCGGTTGTGGAAATTTTTGGTTCGGTAGTAGCATTCAATTCGCCATTATTATCTTTATCCCAAAAAATTATTCCCCTCAATCTGGGCTCAATCTTTTGAACTTCACCGTCCCCATTCATATCCCTCCAGATTATACCGCTGATAACGGTCACGAGGGATTGAATTCTTTCTTGAATTTGTTTTTTGAGAGATTCAAGGTTTGTAGCAGCTTTTTGATTCCCGTTTAGCTGAAAAGCTGAGTCATAATATGCCAATGCCTTGTTCCAAGTTATTCTGGCTTTGCTTACATTTTGGCCATCAAGCCAAGTATTGGTCTTTTTGTAAAAAATATTACCTAAAGCATTAAGAGCAATGGATTGGAGCTCAGGGTCATCCACGGAAGAATCTAATGCGTTTTCCAAAAAGGATGCAGCCTGTTCGAATGAGTTTGCTTGCATGTGAGCAAGTCCGGCATTTAAAAACAATTTTGGCTCTACTGGTTGCCCCTCTTTTTGGGACGAATTAATTTCAAGAGAATAGAAGTTTGCGGCATCCGAAGGATTTCCTTCTGCAAGTGCCATCTCTGCTCTTTTGACATTATCTTCCTTAAAGCAACCCAGAAAGAATAAAGGAAGAGCCAAAGCCAATGTTTTCAGGATGATTTTCTTTTTTGAAGGAGTTAGCATTTCAAGAAATATTAGTAGCAGAGCAAAAATAACGAAGGGCTGAAATCTTTCGATTGGAAGATCAGTAGACAGTTGAGATCTTCTCCTTTGTTGCCCTTCTTTTTGAAGAATTTTAAAGGTCTTCGCTAATCCCTCTCCAGTTGGCCCAAGGCTGAAATACCTTCCACCGGTTACCTCCGCAATGTTTACCAATGACTTTTCATCTAATTTAGTGAGTACCGTGGTTCCATCTCTATCTTTCAAGAAATTTCTGGCAGGCTGACCAATTGGGTCTGTAGAAATAAAGGAGCCACTAGGCGAGCCAATGCCAATAGTAAAGATCTTGATTCCCTCCGCTTTTGCAGCTTTAGCTCTCTTCAGTCCCTCGCCTTCCAAATCTTCTCCGTCGGAGAGAAGGATCAAAAAGCGGTCGTTGTCGTCTTTGGCAAAAGAGCGGGAAGCTTCGTCAATGGGCTGAGCAAGATTGGTTCCGGGAGTTTTGATAATTCCTACCTGAAGATCTTCCAAGGTTTTGATGAAAGCCTGGTGATCTAATGTGAGCGGGCATTGTAAGAAGGCAGATCCAGAGAAAGTAATAAGGCCTAAACGATCACTCTTAACTTTTTCCAGTAAATTTACTACTCCTAATTTTACCCTTTCAAGTCTGTTTGGCTTAACATCGCGTGCAAGCATACTTTTAGATACATCCACCGCAACGAGGACATCAATTCCTCGAGGATTAGAAGTTCTTTGCTCCACTCCCCATTGAGGTCGAGCTATCCCTAAGAGCATTAGGGCAAGAGCGAAAAAAACCATTAGAAATCGCAGATTTCTTTGGGTTTTGGAATAAGTTGGAACCAACTCATTGAAAAGTTTTCTTGAAATGAATCGATCAATTTTTTTCTTCTTAGCTTGCTCAGAAAATCTAAAGAGTAGGAGCACAAAAAAAAGAATTCCTAGGCCTATGAATATAACATTGAGTTCGGCAAACATAACTAGGGGATTTTCATAAATAGAGTACGAGATAACACAATTTCAAGCAATAGTGCGAAAACTGCAAAACCCAGGGGCCACTGGAAAAGATCTTTAAATAAGGCGTTCACTTTTAATTCGATTTCAGTTTTTTCAAGCCTATCAATCTCGTCATAGATAGAAGAAAGTGCTTTTTTATCTTTGGCCTCAAAAAAGAGGGCATCTGTTTTAAAAGAAATTTTCTTGAGAATATCTTTGTCTACAGGATAGTCTGCAACTTGAACTACTGGCTTTCCATTTGTGTAACGCATCAGATCGCGTGTAGAAGGATCAAACAGGTAGGTTCTGGTTCTACTATTAGTTCCAATCGCGATCGTATAAATCTTTACTCCATCTTTGGAGGCACCATCTGCATAGATAAGAGGGCTGTTTGGAGGAGGTGGTTCATCTTTTCCATCAGTCAATAAGATGAGGATTTTTGATTTCGATTCCAAGGGTCTAAGCCGATTGATTCCCTCAGCTAAAGCGGCACCTATGTTCGTACCCGTTTGGTGGGTTAATCCAACTCGAAGCCTTGCCAAATTTTTTTGTAAGTGCTCTTTGTCCATGGTCAATGCACTTACTAGGTATGGATTCACTGAAAAGGCAATTAAACCAATTCGATCGTATTTTCGTTTTTCAATAAAGTTTTGAATGACATCTTTTACTACATCCAATCGGGTAACCTCACCTTGTTGATTGTCACTCATATCTAAGGCAAGCATCGAAGCAGATAGATCAATCGCTAAAACAATGTCGACACCACTGGATTGAATGAATTCCGTGCTTTGATCGAGTTGCGGTCTTGCTATGGTAATGATCAGTGAAATAATGATCAGGAATCGGAGAAGAGAGATGATCCAAAGATATCTGCCTTTGCCGGTGAGGCGTATGCTTGAGATGTTTTGAAGACTTGAGAATCGGATACTTGGAGTTTTGTTCGATTTTAAACTTTGGAACCACAAAAGGATTGGAATAAGTAACAAAAGCAACAGCCAATAAGGTTCAGCAAATTGAAGTTTTTCTACATCCGGAAAATTCATTTATTGCCAATCTTTAATTTGCTTGGTTCTTCTCCATTTATCTTTTCTTCAACAAGTCTAGCATGAGTATCTTCGACAAAATGAAGTGCTAGTTCAAGCAGTTGATCTGTAGTTCTTTCTGAAACTACCTCACAAGAATACTTGATGATATCTCCCTGCACTACAAAATCCCTGAGGGTATTCTCGTAGCGATTTTTGAAGAATGAATGAGATACGATTTCTCTCATGAATTCTTCCCCAGTCAATTCCAATGCGGGAAAGTTGAAGAGTCTTTCCACATAAAGTCTGAGAATTTCAGAAAGTTTAAAAACAAAAGGTTTGGGTTCGATTTGTTTCTGATTTTGCAATTCAGTAATTGCCTTGATTGCATCTTCAAAAGGATCGCTCGGAGGGGTTGATTCTATCTTTTCCGAATCTCGCTTTTTCTTTTTTAAAATGCACCAGATTAAGAGACCCAGGAGTATGCAAAAGAGCGGTATGAGGATGCTGTAAAGGTTTTCCTCAAAGATTTGAAGAAATGTTTTGTAAACAGGCAGGGGTGAATCAGTCTGGAGGTTGGAATCCAAGAGATAGGAAACTTTTTCTGAGTTTAGTAGGTAAGGATTCATTATCGGTTTCTCCTACTTTTCCTCATTTGGAAGAACTCCTTTAAAACTTTTACGAAATCTGAATCAGTTGAAAAAGAAAAGAAGTCTATACCCCTTCTTTTAAGCCTTTGAACAAATCGATCTTGGAATTCCTTTCTCTGATTTGAATACTCTTCTCTGAAGTTTGCACTTGCGGAATCAATAATTACTCTTTCTCCAGATTCAGCATCCTCAATTTGAACTAGACCAAGATTTGGAAATTTTTCTTCACAAAAATCAAAGACTTGGCCACAAACGAGGTCATGTTTTTTACGGGTCGAAGAGATTTCCTTAAAAAATAAATCCTCTGCAGACTGATCATTCTTTTTATTCTCGGGAATGATAAAGTCTGACAGAAAAAAAATAACTGCTCTTCTTCTTAAAACATTATTTACAAATCGTAAGCCGTCATTGAGGTCGGTACCAGATTTTTTGTTTCGGTGAAATAAAATTTCGCGAAGAATTCTAAGTATGTGTTTTTGGCCCTTTGCAGGAGGCAAATACATTTCAACTTGTTTTGAAAATAAAAGCAAACCAACCTTATCGCCGTTCCGGTTTGCTGAGAAGGCGAGCAAAGAACCTAATTCAGCTATTCTTTCTCGCTTGCTATGATCTCTCGAACCAAATGAACCACTTTCGCTTACATCGATAGCAAGTAAGATGGTTAGCTCTCGCTCTTCACGAAATTGTTTTACAAAAGGGATTCCCATCTTTGCGGTTACATTCCAGTCAATCGACCTTACCTCATCTCCAGGTTGATACTCTCGGACTTCCTCAAAATCGATACCCTGTCCCTTAAACGCACTATGATAGGATCCTGCAAGAGCTTCCGAAACCAATCGGTTTGAACGGATCTCGATTTGCCTTACCTGTTTAAGTATGTTTCGGGTAAAATCTTGTTCCGGTTCATCCATTTAAAATGCAAACGGTAAGATGGAATGTTCAATCATGGAACCGGAACGGTTTCAAAAATCGTCTTAATTATATCGTCGCTTGATATGTCTTCGGCTTCCGCCTCATAACTAACAATGATTCGGTGCCGCAATACATCGAATCCAATGCTTTTTATGTCTTGGGGGGTAACAAAACTTCTACCTTGCATAAAGGCAGATGCTTTGGAAGCTAGGGCTAGGCTAATCGTTGCCCGCGGTGAGGCACCAAAGCGTATGAAAGCACTCAATTCGGAGGCCCCGAATTTCTCTGGGTTTCGAGAGGCAAGCACAACATCAACGATGTATCCCTTTAATTTGTCATCTAAGTAAATCTGATCTACGAGCTTTCTAGATTTAAATATAGTTTCCGCATCTACTACAGGACTGACATCGTGCCGAACGGAAACATTGGCATTCGAATCAAGGATTTTTAACTCTTCTTCTTTGTTGGGATAATTTACGAGCAGCTTTAACATGAATCGGTCCATCTGAGCTTCGGGTAGAGGATAAGTGCCTTCTTGATCGATTGGGTTTTCGGTAGCAAGTACAAGGAAAGGTTGAGGTAAGGGATAAGTTTCTTCTCCAATGGTAACTTGTCTCTCTTGCATGCCTTCTAAGAGAGCACTTTGAACCTTAGCGGGTGCTCGATTAATCTCATCAGCAAGCAGAAGGTTTGTGAAAATAGGACCTTTTTTTGTAGTGAATTCTCCTTTGTTAGGACTATATATAAGGGTACCTATGACATCCGCAGGCAAAAGATCCGGAGTAAACTGAATCCTTTTAAATTCCGCTCTTAAGCATTGAGCGATAGTTTTAACTGCCAAGGTTTTTGCTAAACCGGGAACTCCTTCTAACAAAACATGGCCGTTTGCAAGTAAGCCAACGATTAATCGATCGACCAAATATTTTTGTCCAATAATAACTTTACCAATTTCTTGGCGTAACAAATCCACCCAAGATGCTTCATTCCTTATTCTTTCCTGATCTTCTGGAGCAGGAGGTTGTATTATTTTTTCGTTTTCACTCATCTGTAATTTCAAAATTCAAAAGGAATAGCGTAATCAAGCTTGAGATTTGTCCAAGGTTAAAGCGATTGAAAGAAATTGTTTTTTTGGCTTGCTGATATTTCATCACTGATAATTCTTAACGATCACTTGATAATTCCTATTAATTACCAACTCCAATGATGAATTTTAGCAAAGAATCAAAACTTACTTTTAAGTTTTTGATGTTAATTCCTTTTGTTTGGATAATTCTTAATCTCCTTGGTTATAGATGGTTAGACCAATTAAATAC
>CESN01054223.1_pt1 | contig 10493 bp, 4 predicted proteins | sample 531181 | NCBI WGS metagenome assembly CESN01 (sample SAMEA2621990, study PRJEB7988) | marine metagenome | isolation source: saline water (ENVO:00002010), including
GGAGCTGGAAATATTACATGTACGTCTGGATTTCCTGGCGCTGCATTTGTAGATGATTTAGAAACACAAGGGTTATGGACTGGAGATTTCGGAACAGGTAATGGGGTCTGGAAAGTGAACTCAGGGGGAACAACATCAGGAAATACAGGGCCCTCAGGTGCCCACAGTGGTAACAATTATTTTTACTTTGAAACTAGTACGGGAGGAGGAACAACGGGAACGATAGTAACTCCTGCAATAGATTTAACTTCAGCTTCTAATGACGCTGAACTTTCATTTTGGATTCATGCATTTGGGGCAACAATAGGTACCTTAGATGTGGGCATCGGAACTAGTAACTCAGGTCCTTTTACCAATGTTTTTTCACAATCAGGGCAACTTCAAACCGCTAGTGGTGATCCATTCCAAAATGTGGGTATTAACATTGCTAGTTACATAGGGCAACAAATTTATGTGAGCTTTACTTACAATAGAGGCGCATCATTCACAGGAGATATCGCTATTGATTTAGTTGAAGTATTATCATGCTTTAACTGTCCAGGACCATCTAATCTGCAAGTTTCTAATTTAACAGGATTTACGGGTGATGTGTCTTGGACACCAAGTGGTGCAGCAACTAGCTGGAACATTTGGTATCACCCACAGGGGTCAACTATTGGAACCCCATCTGTTGTTTCCAATAGTACTGTTTCTCTTACCGGCTTATCACCTGTCACAACCTATGAATTTTATGTGCAAGCCTTATGTACTGGTGATTCTAGCATAGTGGTTGGCCCTCTATTTTTTACAACTCCATGTGCTGCACTAACTCCCCCACAACTAGAAGATTTTTCTGCAGGATACCCCCCAAATACTTGTTGGGATGAGGCCAGCACAGGCGACCCTGGTACAGGCCCTTCTACTTTTGGAATTGGAAGTTGGATTCAAGATGGATTTGCTAACATGGGTACTACAGGCGCTGTTAAGATTTATCTTTATGGCACTTTTCAAAGTGACTGGATATTATCTCCACAATATGATTTGAGTTCAGGTGGACCTTATCAAGTTGAGTTTGATTTTGGAGTTTTTGGTGTGAATAGCTCAAGTCCTGGGACTTTAGGATCAGACGACAGAGCTGAGTTACTCATTTCTGATGACGGTGGAACTACTTGGCTACCGCTTGCTAGCTGGAGCGGTAATTATGTGACTAGTCCGAGTGGTAATCATGAAATTGTTTCCTTAAGTTCCTATAATGGAATTGTAGAATTCGCGTTCTGGGCAACAGATGGCATAGTGGATGACCCTGAGGCAAATGATGTAATGGTTGACAACTTTCAAGTTAGAACAATTCCTGCTTGCCCACAACCTCTAGCATTGCAAGTTTCAAATATATCTAGCGATTCCGCTACAGCGTCATGGAGCGCAGGAGGGACAGAAACATTATGGAATGTACAGTGGGGTTTATCTGGATTTACAATTGGTTCTGGTTTTGGAGATACCACTAGTGTTACTAATTTCACAATGTCACCCTTGAGCCCATCTACAGCTTATGATGTTTATGTTCAGGCAATTTGTGGAGCTGGAGATTCAAGCACATGGACAGGGCCTTATACATTTAATACCCCAATTCAAGGACCTCAGGGTATTTCTTGCACCACTGGAAATCCTGGTGTTGTGCTTTCTGATGATCTTGATTCTCAAGCTGGATGGAGTGGAGATTTTACTTCAACAGGGCTAGGTTGGAGAATGAATTCTGGTACAACAACATCATCTGGAACTGGACCTTCAGGTGCTCATAGCGGATCTAACTACTTTTATTTTGAATGTACTGGTGGTGGAAATTCAACTGGAACTATAGTATCTCCATTGGTTGATTTAGCTTTTGGTGCTAATGATGCAGAGCTGTCATTTTGGGTGCACGCATACGGTGCTACAATAGGTACTTTAGATGTTGGGATTGGAACAAGCCCTGCAGGGCCTTTTAATACCATTTTTACTAACACGGGCCAACTGCAAAATGGTAATTCAGACCCATATCAAAACGTTGGTATTAATCTAGGAACTTACATGGGTCAGCAAGTTTATTTAGCTTTTACTTACACAAAAGGATCATCATTCACAGGCGATATTGCCATTGACTTGGTAGAAGTTAGCTCATGCTTATCTTGTGCCTCTCCTTCAAATATTACTCTTAATAATTTGTCGTCTGATACAGCAAATATAAGTTGGACAGCCAATAATTCAGATTCGTTGTGGTTGGTTTACCTTTCTGCAAATAATACCCCCATTGGAAATATAACACCTTTTATCGCTAATAATGATACGATTGATATCGCAGTTAGCCCTAGTACCACATATGATGTTTATGTTCAAAGTATTTGTAACAGCGGAGACAGTAGCATCCTAGCTGGACCACTAAATTTTGTTACTCCCTGTACATTTACAACTGCTCCCTATTTTACCAACTTTGATTTTGGATTCCCGCTTTGTTGGACTCAAGGATCTGCTGATATTTTTGATTGGACTTTGGATGCCAATGGAACTTCTTCACTTAATACGGGTCCATCTGATGATTTAACTGGTGGTGGAAACTATATGTATATAGAAACATCATCTCCAAGAACTCAAGGTGACTTTGCAATTTTACATTCGCCAAACATAGATTTAAGCCCATTAACAGTTCCTGAACTTCGTTTTTACACTCACATGTACGGCCAAACTATTGACTCATTGGTTGTTGACATTACGGACGATGGTGGTTTAACATACAATAATGTGTTCAATAAACATGGAGATCAAGGTGATGTATGGAATGAAGAGCTTATAATTCTTTCAAATTACAGTGGAATTGTAAGCTTCAGAATTACAGGTTATGTTGGCAGCTCATTTACGGGAGATATGGCCATAGATAATTTTGAGGTAAGAGAAGCTCCGACTTGTCCCCAACCGCTATCCCTTAACGCTATAAATTTATTTGCTGACTCTGTAGATCTTACTTGGACAGCAGGACTAAATGAGACAGAATGGTATGTTTATTTAGTTCCTAGCTCAAGTAATCTTTCAAATACTACACCAACATTAGTATACAATGATACCGCCACTTTTGCAATAAATCCAAATACAACCTACAGCTTTTATGTTCAAGGAATATGCGGACCCGCGGATTCTAGTTTACTTTCTGGACCCTTTACTTTTAACTCCCCTTGTGTGGCTGTGACTTCCCTTCCATATTTAGAAGATATGAGTACCTGGCCCCCCAACTGCTGGGACCTTTCAGGGGGGACTCAAACCTGTATTCATTATAATAATAGCGCCGTTGAAGCAAGTTTCTGGAGTTGGCCAAATGGAAATAATGCATTAATGACTTCTCCTATATTTGACGTATCATCTTTAATTAGTCCAGAACTTATTTTTGACTGGTCCCATACTTACAATACCTCTTATCCCAATGATGCATTGGAGGTATTGGTTTCGGATGATGGTGGTACCACATGGAATCAAATATGGTATAAAGCTGGAGCAGACTTAGAGTCAAACGACGGTGCTACTACTGGATCAGCAGGAACATTTATTTCATCTGGAAGAATAAACCTGTCTACGTATGGAAATAATATTATGGTCCAATTTAATTTTGCATCAGGTTATGGTCCAGATTGTTTTATTGATAATGTTGAAATTCTTGAGGCTCCTGCTAATGACATTGGAGTGTTTTTAGCAGAGATGCCTTCTGCATCAACAGGTTGTACCATGGATAGCTCATTGGCTATAGTGACAATAAATAATTATGGAACATCTAACCAAGTGAACTTTGATGTTATGTATGACTTAAATGGGAATGTAGTGACAGAAACTGTTGGAGACACCTTATTTGGAGGAAGCTCGTTGACTTACACATTTAGTGATCATATTGATTTCACGAATGATGGAAGTTATACCCTAATGTTTTCCACAAGTTTAGCCGGTGACTCCGATACATCTAACGATATGTTTGGCACCATGCACTATGAAAATAAATATACTCCAGCATCCCCTACTACAATAGGAGACACAGTCTGTGGTGTTTCAGGAATTGCCACACTAACTGGAAGTGCATCTTCAGGATCTACAATAGATTGGTTTGACGACCCTAACGGAAATAACCTAATTCATTCTGGAGATACTTTGGTAACCCCTGTTATTAATAGCACTACCAGTTACTGGGCAGCTTATCAGGAAATGGCTCCTGGATATGTTGGTCCATCGGATTACTTCTTTGGTGGCGGTGGATCGGTATCTACCTACAACAAGGGATTAGTTTTTGATGTATTTTCATCTATCACGATTGACTCTGTAACAGTATACCCTAGCGACACTGGCAATATTGACGTTCAAATTATTGATGTTCTTGGTACAAGTTATTATAGTAATTCAATAAGTATTTCAGGACCAATCCCCGCTAATGGGGCAGTCACAGTTCCGATAGGAGCAAGTTTACAACCTTCTTTTGGTTATTCTATTCTAGCAAGTTCGAGTACAGTAAATAGCGGTTTATACAGAAACAATAATGGTGCAGCATACCCTTACGATTATGGTAGTGCTATGTCGATTACTGGCGCATCAGATAATTTTGCAGGCTATTATTATTTCTTTTACAATTGGTCCATTTCGTCAATTAGTTGTTACAGTGACTTAGTGGAGACAGTTGCTATTGTCGAACCCTGTGCATCTATTGAAGAAAAAGCTGAACTAGACTTTGAGATTTTCCCAAACCCTAATCAAGGTGAGTTTACTTTAAAAACAAGAAAAACCAATAGTGAGATATCAGTAGAAATAAGTGATATTAATGGAAAGTTAATTTACAACGAAACAAGAAGTGGATTAGATAATAACTTACAAATTTCAAATATTCAAAGAGGCGTTTACTTTATTAAAGTGTCATCAAATAATGACAATGTTATTAAGAGATTTGTAGTTCAATAATTAATAAAAGGATTGTTCGCTTTTTCATGACCAATTGTGGTTTCTAGTCCATGACCGCTATATACTGTTGTATTATCAGGTAATGTAAATAACTTATTTTTAATCGAAGTTATTAATTGGGTATGATTTCCACCGGGCAGATCGGTTCTTCCAATGCTTTCTCTAAATAAACAATCACCATTGATTAATACATTTGATTGTGAGTGATGAAACACTACATGTCCTGGCGCATGCCCAGGAACAAAAAATACGCTAAACTTTGATTCTCCTAAATTAAGACCTTTTTTTATATCTATAAATTGAACCTTTTCAGGAGGTATATTTCGAATAGGCACACCATACATTGCACAAACTCGTTCAAAATTTTGATAGGTATCTAAATCCTCTTCAAAAATCATAGGAACTAAATTGTATTTTCTTGATATATATCCTGAGCCAAACATATGATCAAGGTGACTATGTGTATGCCAAATTGCTTCTAACTTCAGACCATTAGAAATAATGAACTTATCAATAGCCTTTTCTTCTTCTTCGTAATACATTCCTGGATCTATAATAACTGCTTTCTTTTCTTCGTTAAAAACTACATACGTGTTTTCAGAGAATGGATTAAATACAAATTTTTGGATGGAGATCATAAACAGTAATTTGGAAACAAAAATAGCCTATGGTATGAAATTGGCTATCTTTGATTGATAAACTTTGAATAATTTTTTTCTCATATTGCTATTGGCAAGTTGCCATGTTATTAATGCTCAATATTACAATGGGTCAAATCTAGTTTTTGGTCAAAACCGAGTTCAATACAACACATTTTATTGGCAATCATATGATTATGAAAGGATAAAAACACATTTCACCAAAGGAGGAGAAGAATTATCTATTTACACGGCCAAAACAGCTCAAAGATATTTAACTTCTTTAGAAAGGTTTTTAGATTATAAAATGGATAAAAAAATCCACTTTCTAATTTACAATACGCAGGGGAAATTTAGACAGAGCAATATTGGTCTTTCTAATAGTATTACTACAAATATCGGTGGTAGTACTAAAATATTTGATGAAAAAATATTCATTTATTTTAATGGCAACCACGATGAATTGAACTATCAAATTAAGAGTGGCATCACTGAAATTCTATTAGATCATATTTTTTATGGCAGTGTAAATCAGTCTGGGACTGATGGATGGAGTAGAAATCGATTTAATCCAGGGCTTTCTGAATCTATAATGAATTTACCTATGTGGTTTAAAAATGGACTTATAGATTATTTATCCAAAGACTGGGATACAAATTTAGACAACAACCTTAAAGACCTTATTCTTTCCAAAAAAACCCAAAAGTTTAATTCACTATCTAAAGAAGAAAGCATTCTTTATGGACATGGACTATGGAGATATATTGACGAGATTTTTGGAAAAAACATGATCCCGAATTTAATCTATATGTTTAGGGTTAGCAAGAGTATTGAAAGTGGTTGTATTTATATTTTAGGGTTAAACCTGAACACCATCCAAGAAGATTTTGTTCAATATTACAGACAACAATATATCAATGATAACAAAGCGACATTATCTCCTAATATCACTCAGTTAAAAATTAAAAGTAAAAAAAATAGGTTTTACAGATCTCTTAAAATCAGTCCCAATGGTAATTTGTTAGCATTTGTTGAACACAATCATGGTCAATATAAAGTTAAAATCCATGATATAAAGAATAAAAAAACCAACACTATTTTAAAGGGTGATCACAAACTAAATCGAATTCCAGATTTATCTCATCCATCTATTGCTTGGCACCCAAACGGTAGTGTGATTGCCATTTTTGAAGAAAAAAAAGGTGAAGTACTTTTAAATTTATATCAACTTGAAACCAACAAAAAAAATCCTAGACCAATAGGAGACTTACAAAAAGTACTAAGTTGTGATTACAATCTAAAGGGGGATAAAATCATTCTTTCTGCTTGCAAAAATGGTCAAACAGATCTATTTGAATTTTCTGTTTTGGGAAACAGTTTAGTTCAAATCACAAATGATCCATTTGATAATTTACACCCTAAATATAGAGCTAATTCAAATGTAATTATTTACTCCTCGAACAAGTCTAATTCTACCTATGCTCCTCAACATAACAATTTTGATCTTTATGAGATTAATAAACTCACAAGTAAGATTATTCAGCTGACCAATACGCCACTTGTCAATGAAATTCAACCACAACCTAAAAACAAATTTTCATATTATTATTTAAGTAATATTAATGGTGTCAACAACCAGTACAAAAAGGCAACAGATAGTACAATAAGTCATATCGATACCGTTATCCACTATCGGAAATATCAAACCTCCTATCAACTCTCTAATTATGATAGAAATATCCAAGAAATAGATATACACACACAAACGGAAAAATTCATAACCCTATATAAAAAAAATGGGAGATATCAATTTTTAAGAGGTGACCTAAAAAAGCAAACGATTTTCGAAAACAATGATGTAAAAACTCGATTTGCTTCTTATAAGTCACAAAGAAGTAGTGTTGAAGGAGATAGAATATCTTATCCTGTAGATTCATTAGTAGATATTTATAATTACATTTTTGAATCAGAAAAGAAAAATAAAAATACTCTACGAAAATTGGGTGATCCATCAAATAAAAACATTGCTTTTAAATTACCTATAAAAAAAATATATAACGTGAATTTCAGCGTTGGTGAGTTTACCATGCAACTAAATCCAACTTTTAATAACCTCACCTATCAAAGGTTCAATAATACTGGTTTTATTAATGCAAATACAGATGCTTTTACGTTAATCCAGCTTAAAGATTTATATGAAGATTATAAAATAACCGCAGGTGTGAAGGGTCCAGTTCAAATAAACAATATGGGCTACATTTTAGTATTTGAAGATCTCAAACATAGACTGGATAAAAAAATTCAATTATCTAGACAAACATTCAATAATTTAGATGACAATCAATTCTTCTTCGACATTAAAAAAACGATAATTAATGATGTGAAATTTCAATATTCTTTTCCTTTTAATGAGCTAACTAGCTTAAGGTTAACTCCGAACTTAAGATATGATCAAGTTGTCACACTTTCTAGTTCAGATCAATCTCTTGCTGAACCTAATCAAAACCATTTTCTTGGGGGAGGATTATTAGAGTTTGTTTATGATGCTACTCGGCCAGTTGGTTTAAACATTAATAATGGATTTAGATTTAAGACATGGATTGAGGGATATAAAGAACTAGACAAAAAAGAGACTGATTTTTTTGTTTTAGGCTTCGATGCTAGAAGCTATCTGAAGGTACACAGAAATATAGTGTTTGCATCTAGATTAGCTGGCAGTTCTTCATTTGGGAGTCAGCGATTAGTATATTTTATGGGTGGAGTAGACAATTGGCTTTTACCAAGAGATAATAGCTTAGTATTCCCCGACCAATATAGAAATGCATTAGCTACTGATCCAAACCAAAATTATCAATTTCAAACCATTGCTACTCCTATGAGAGGTTTTGGACAAAACGCAAGAAATGGAAATAACTTCATAGCCATGAATCACGAATTAAGAATACCGATATTCAGTTATTTTTCAAAAAAACCTTTAAAATCTGATTTTTTAGCACATTTTATGTTAATTGGATTTGGTGATTTGGGGTGTGCATGGACTGGTACTAACCCATACTCAGATGATAACGCTTTTAACAACACCACTATTTCTAATGCCAACTACACCATCACTATTCAGAATCAAAAAGAACCTTTTATTTATAGCTATGGTTGGGGTATAAGATCAAAAATATTTGGTTATTACGTTCGAATAGATTGGGGATTTGGCACAGATGATAACATAAGTTTAAAACCCATTAGACAAGTATCACTATCTTTAGACTTTTAATTATGGAGATAACCACGTTTATTACGCTGTTGTTTATTGGTCTATTTGCTGGGATAACTAGTGGTTATGTGGGTATTGGCGGTGGCATTATTATTATTCCTTCACTAATTTATTTTCTTGGATTAGGTCAACACCAAGCTCAAGGTGTCTCTTTAGCGCTCATGCTCCCTCCTATTGGAGTTTTAGCATTTTATAAATATTATCAAAGTGGTTCTTTTAATTTAGAGATTGAAGGACAAATAATAGAAAACAAACTACTTATTTATGCATTAATAATGGCTGTTTTTTTTGTCATTGGAGGATGGCTAGGAGCAAAATGGTCATTAAAAACACCTGTTCATATTGTGAAACTTATATTTGGTTCTTTCATGTTATATGCATCTATAAAAATGATTTTAAGTGGTATAAATCACTATTTGAAATGATTGAGAAAGTAAAAAAATTAGCCAACCATTATTTTGAGGATATTGTAAAAATTAGACGCTCAATACATCAAAATGCAGAGTTATCTTTTGAGGAATACAATACTTCTCTTTTTATACAAAGTATTTTAGAAGAAAATAACATCTCATTTCAGTCCGGTATAGTGAAAACAGGCATTGTAGCAGAAGTTAAAGGAGAATTAGAATCAAGCAACAATTTGGTTTTAAGAGCTGACATGGATGCACTACCCATTATAGAAAAAAATGAGACTCCTTATAAATCGGCAAATGAAGGTGTTATGCATGCGTGTGGGCATGACGTTCATTCTTCTTCCCTTTTAGGTACATTACTGATTTTAAATGACCTAAAGCATCTTTTTGGAGGCACAATACGATTTGTATTCCAGCCTGGTGAAGAAAAACTTCCAGGAGGTGCAAGTTTAATGATCAAAGAAGGAATACTCGAGCCAAAACCATCATGTTGTATCGCTCAACATGTATATCCTGAACTAGAAGCTGGGAAAGTGGGCTTTAAATCGGGCACGTATATGGCTTCTGCAGATGAAATTTACATTACCATTAAAGGCAAAGGGGGGCATGCAGCACTACCTCATTTGTTAGTTGACCCCGTAGTTATATCTGCTCAAATTATCACAAGTTTACAGCAAATTGTAAGTCGTAATAACAATCCTGAAAACCCGTCTGTATTGTCATTTGGATACATAGACGCTAAAGGTGCAACAAATGTGATTCCAGACTCTGTTCACTTAAAAGGGACATTTCGAACATTTGATGAAAAATGGAGATTTGATGCTCATAATAAAATAAAATCCATTGTTAATTCCATTTGCGATGCCAATGGAGCAGAATGTGATATTGATCTGAAAGTGGGTTACCCCTTTTTAAAAAACGACCCTAAACTGACTACTAAATCTAAAGAATCTGCTATTGAATATCTTGGAAAAGAAAATGTCATTGATCTTAGCTTACGAATGACTTCAGAAGATTTCTCATTTTTTAGTCAAGTTTCCCCTTCTTGCTTCTACAGACTTGGTACTGGTGACGGAAAAACCATTAAAAAATTACACACATCTACATTTGATGTAAATGAAGATGCTTTAAGAACTTCAACAGGTTTAATGGCGTACATTGTACTTAAGGAATTAAATTCATAAACTTTTTTTTTATTCCTCTTAATTAGCTAAATTAGTAATGAAGCACATGCTA
>CESN01047834.1_pt1 | contig 10462 bp, 10 predicted proteins | sample 531181 | NCBI WGS metagenome assembly CESN01 (sample SAMEA2621990, study PRJEB7988) | marine metagenome | isolation source: saline water (ENVO:00002010), including
AAAAGGGCTGCAGCGATTGGAATAGAGGGAAAATGGGCAATTCATCCCTCTCAAATTGAATTAGCAAACCAAGTTTTCACCCCACCAGAAGCAGAAGTGAAAAAAGCAAAAAGAATTATAGATGAACTTGAAAAAGCTGCCAAGGAAGGCAAAGGTGCTGCTCAATTAGATGGAAGAATGATAGATGCTGCGTCAGCTCGTATGGCTGAAAATATAGTTAACATTGATAAATTAATTCAAAAAAAATAAAATGGATATTCACGAATATCAGGCAAAAAAATTATTAGCAGATTTTGGAGTTGTAATTCCTAGGGGTGGTATTGCTTACAGTCCTGAAAATGCAGAAAATAAAGCAAGAGAGATAGGTGGTTCCAAGTGGGTTGTTAAAGCGCAAATTCATTCTGGAGCAAGAGGTAAAGCAGGTGGGATTATTTTGTGTAATTCCCCCCTAGAAGTAGCCCAAGCGACTGACAAACTTTTAGGAAAAAAATTAGTTACAAATCAAACAGGCCCAAAAGGAAAAATAGTAAACAGAATTTATGTTGAAGAAGCAACGGATATTAAAAAGGAATTTTACTTAGGATTAGTATTTGACCGAAGCTCTGAAAGCATTATGGTTGTCGCATCAACTGAGGGTGGCATGAGTGTAGAGGAAATTTCTAAAGAAAAACCAGAAAGTATTATAAGATCAAAAATTGAAGTTGCAGTAGGGATGCAAAACTTTCAAGCAAGAGAAATCGCATTTGGTCTTGGTGTAAGTCCAGAATTAATTAATAGAACTGCAGAAACAATAATTGGATGTTATAGAGCTTTTAGTGAATTAGACGCAACAATGGTAGAGATAAATCCTTTAGCAGTCTCTGGGCAGGGACAAATTCTTGCATTAGATTGTAAAATGAGCTTTGACAATAACGCTTTATTTAGACGTAATCAAATTTCAGAATTAAGAGATAAAACGCAAGAGAACCCAAGCGAAGTATATGCTTCAGACAGAGGATTAAATTATGTTAGTTTAGATGGAAATATTGGAAACATAATTAATGGTGCTGGTCTGGCAATGGCTTCAATGGATATGATAAAGTTAGCAGGAGGTGAACCTGCAAATTTTTTAGATGTTGGTGGAGGAGCTACTCCAGAAAAAATTGTAAAAGCTTTTAAATTAATTTCTATGGACGAAAAAGTAAAAGTTATATTAGTTAATATCTTCGCTGGAATTAATAGATGTGATTGGGTTGCAGAAGGAATAGTTCAAGCATTAGATAAAATTGAAATTAAAGTTCCTTTGGTAATAAGATTGGCCGGTACTAATGTAGATAAGGGCAATAAAATCCTTAGAGAAAGCAAAATAAAATATATAGAAGCAAATTCACTTGAAGATGCTGCTAACAAAGCCGTTGAGTCAATTAAAGGTTAATTATGGCAGTGATAATAGATAAAAACACCAAAATTATAATTCAGGGATTTACTGGTAAAATGGGAACTTTTCATGCAGAAGAAATGATTAAGTACGGATCTAATGTAGTAGGTGGAGTAACACCAGGCAAAGGAGGGTCAAAACATTTAAAGCTTCCGGTATTCAACACTGTAAAAGAAGCAGTTGAAAATACAGGCGCGACAGCCTCTATATTATTTGTACCACCTGCATTTGCAGCAGACTCTGCAATGGAAGCAGCAGATGCAGGTATAAGATCTTGCGTTGCGATAGTAGATGGCATTCCCTCACACGATATGATTAAAATCAAACGATATATGAGAAGATATTCTAGGTCTGAGAAAATGAGTCTAGTAGGCCCAAACTGTGCTGGTATAATTAGCCCTGGAAAATCTATGTTGGGAATTATGCCAGGTCACATTTATAAAGAGGGTAGAGTTGGAATAATAAGTAGATCAGGAACTTTAGGATATGAAGCAGCTCAACAATTAAAAGATTTAGATATTGGTGTATCAACAAGTGTTGGTATTGGAGGTGACCCAATCAATGGAAGTTCATTCAAAGATATTATTGGGAAATTTGAAGAAGATGACGAAACTGATGCAATATTGATGATCGGTGAAATTGGTGGTCCGCAAGAGGTTGTAGCTGGTAAATTTGCGAATGAGAATATGAAAAAACCAGTAATAGCTTATATTGCAGGATTAACTGCACCTAAAGGTAGAGTTATGGGTCATGCAGGAGCAATTGTTTCTGCATATGGTGAAAGCGCTGTAGAAAAAGTAGAAATTTTGAAAGAATTTGGAATTACTATTTCTAAAAATCCTTCAGTTATGGGAGAAACTGTAAAAAACGTTTTGATCAAAAAATAAATATGAATTACGACGAAAATAATATTTTTGCAAAAATTTTAAGAGGTGAAATAAATTGTAAAAAAGTTTATGAGGATGATTATGTGCTTTCATTTTACGATGTAAACCCACAAAAAAAAATTCATGTCTTGGTAATACCAAAAGGAAAATATATTAATTTAGATCATTTTAACGAGAGTGCTTCAGATATAGAAATATTAGCATTATCAAAAGCTATTACATTTGTTGCAAAAAAACTTGGTATTTCGTCAAATAATGGAGAGGGATATAGAACATTATCTAATGTTGGAAATAACGCAGGCCAAGAAGTACCCCATTTACATTATCACTTATTTGGCGGCGAAAAAATTGGTAAGATGGTAGAATGATTGAAATTGTTAGATATTATTTAGACATTAAATGTCCTAATGATCTGAAAAAAGTTTTAAAACCAAAAGAAAATTGTCTAATAAAAAAGATTTCACCACCAGACTTTCAGTTAAATAGATTTTTTTACAAACAAATTGGTAAAAATCATAGGTGGATAGATAGACTATCTTGGAATGATAATCATTGGATTGAATATTTAAATAACAATAATGTAAATACCTATGTGATAAAAGAAGGTGATGATTTAGCAGGATACTATGAGAGTATTTACGATAAAAGATTAAATGAATATGAAATAGCTTATTTTGGAATTTTAACAGAATATAGAGATAAAAATTATGGTGGATATTTACTTTCAGAAGCTATAAATGAGTCATTCCAGAAAGGAGCAAATCGTATTTGGGTTCACACTTGTACTTTAGATCATAAAAATGCGATAAAAAATTATCTCTCGAGAGGAATGAAAATTTTCAAAGAAGATATAATTAAAATCTCCGCATAATCAATTTAATTTTGGCAATATAAACTTTTTTTCATTTACCATAATATTTTTTTTTAAATCATATATTCTTGTTACAGACAAATTCTGATAAATATCTTCGGTTTGCCACCCTATTAAATTAAAATTATTTATGTCAAAAAATATATTAATAAACTGATTATTTTCATTTATAGAAAAATAAAAAAACTTTTTGTCTAATATTTTTATTTTTGTTTCTTTTATTAATTTTAAAATAAAATCTTTGTCTAGTAAATAATTTAATGGAGTACTTTTTAAAGCATATCTATAATATTGTTTATTTTTGTCACTTTTGATGACTAGAGATGTACCATTTGATACTAAAACTTTGTTATATCTTAAATCATATTTACAATATATTTTTTTTGGATACATAATTATACAGTTACCACTCTCATCCTTACCATTAATAGTTTGAGTAAAATTAAATGACAAACTGTTAGTTTTACTGAAATTTTTAATGATTTGATCTTTATCTGATGCAAAACATACGGAAAATAAGCTTATTATTAGATAACAAAAAAATATTTTTTTCATTTAATAACATCTCTTTTTCCCACGTGATTAGCTTTGCTAACTATACCTTTTTCTTCCATCATGTCGATTATTCTTGCTGCACGATTATAACCGATCTGTAATTTTCTTTGCAGGTAAGAAGTAGATGCTTTTCCTTCAGACCTTACTATTTCAAGGGCAGTGTCGTATAAAGCATCTTTGTTGTTAATTATCTCTGTATTTTCATCTATATCTTTTTCATCAGCAAAATTTAATATCTCATCTATATAATCCGGTTCAGATTGCGACCTAAGAAAATTGTTTACTTTATCTATTTCTTTGTCAGAAACAAAAGGTGAATGAATTCTTATAATTCTATTTGCTGATGACATGTATAACATATCCCCTTTCCCAAGGAGTTGCTCCGCTCCTTGCTCTCCTAATATAGTTCTACTATCTATTTTTGAACTTACTTGAAATGATATTCTTGTTGGAAAATTAGCTTTTATAGTTCCAGTAATTACATCTACGCTTGGACGTTGAGTAGCCATAATAATATGAATACCTGAGGCTCTTGCCATTTGCGAAAGTTTTTGTATATAACCTTCAATCTCTTTTCCAGCAACGTGCATCAAATCTGACATTTCGTCAACAATAACTACAATATATGGCATTTGTAATTTATGCTTTTTATTGTATCCATCGATGTTTCTAACACCTTCTTTTGTCATCAATTTATATCTATTCTCCATTTCTTTGACTACCCAACCTAATACTGCAGTTGCTTTTTTTGCCTCTGTAATAACTGGGCTAATAAGATGTGGTATGCCTTCGTAAGTCGACAGCTCAAGCATCTTTGGATCAATTAAAATGAATTTACATTTCTCTGGTGTGTGTTTAAACATTAGTGATAAAATAATAGTATTAATGCATACTGATTTACCAGAACCGGTAGTGCCAGCTATTAACAAATGCGGCATTGATGACAAATCCCCAACAATTGGCACTCCAGAAATACTTTTTCCTAAAGCAATAGGTAATTTATAATCTTTACTATAAAAATTTGATTTAGATATAATATCTCTTAAATAAACATTTTCTCTAAATTCATTTGGTAATTCTATACCCACAGTATTACTTCCGGGAATTATAGAAATTCTTGCCGACTCGGAACTAGTATTTCTAGCTATATCTTCAGAAAGATTTATTATTTTTGAAACTTTTACTCCAGCTGCAGGCTCAAATTCATTTAAAGTAACAACAGGTCCATAATTTATTTTCTTTATTTTCCCTTTAACTCCGAAATCTAATAATATTTTTTCTAAAAATGTATCGTCGATAGCTTCGTTTTTTTTATTTACATTGTCATTTTTATTATTTTCTAAAATCTCTATTTTAGGCAATCTAAATTTAATCTTATTTTTTTCATTTTCATTAATTTTGTTGAAAGGTAAATCATCTTGTAATCTATTACTTTCATCTACAAAATTTTGTTTTAAATCAGAATTAAATTCTTCAATCGAATTATTATTTGACATATTAGCTTTCTTAATTTTAAAATCATTAATAAATTTAAAAAAATTTTTAAAAATTATTAATTTAAAGTTTATTGAGATTAGAAAGAAAAAAACAGTCAAACCCAAATGAACAAAATATATAATAATATTGTCTAAAAGTATGATATTTTGAAAAAATAAATTTTTTAAAAAATTTCCTACAAAACCGCCGTTTCCATTTATCATTAATGAGAAAGATTCCTCGTAATAAATAGAATAAAAGCTCGCTCCTAAAAGAGAATAAATAATTAGATAGAATATATTTTCAATTATAAATATTATTTTTTTGGATCTAATTATTGTAAGACCTATAAAAAAAATAGTAATTGGAGATAAATAAGATATGAGACCAAAGGATTGAAACATTATATCTGAAAAGTAACTACCTTTTGATCCTAATATATTTTCTATTTCTCGATCATTCTTAATTATAAAGTTAGGGTCATCTGGAGAGTATGTTAAAAGTGAAGCTAATATTGCAAAAGACAAAAAAATTATCACTATACCTAGTGCCTCAATTAATCGATTAATTGCAAAACTTGACGACTTTTCAACAATTTTATTTATATTCATATCAAACGATTCAAAATTGTTACTTTGTATCATTTAATTTTTGTTGATAAAATTAATTTATGAAAATTTGCATATTAGGTGGAGGTTTAACAAGTTTGGTATTAGCCAGAAGTTTATCCAGCTGTATATCAAAAATTGATATAATCATTAAAAAACATAAAAAAAGCACGAATACCTTAAGAACAATAGGGATATCAGATAAAAATGTAGAATTTTTACTCAAATTATTTCCAGAAATACTTTCAATTGGAAATGGTATAAAAAAAATTGAAATTATTAACGATAATAATGAAAATATACTTAATTTTGGAAATAATAGAAAAAGCTTGTTCTTTATGTTTAAAAACGAAGACCTTTTCAAAATGGTAAAAAAAACTGTTGATAGTAATGAAAACATTAAAATAAAATCAACCAAACAGCTCCCTAGTTATCATGACTTAAAAAAACACAATTATGATCTTATAATTGATACAAACTTAGATAGTGATAGCTCAAATAAATATTTTTATAAAAAAATAAATAAGGATTACTTTGGTTCAGCATATATAAATATTATAAAACATAAAAAAATTAAAAATAATGTAGCGAGGCAAACTTTTACTAAATTTGGACCACTAGCTTTTCTGCCAATCTCACCAGATTTAACTTCAATTGTATATTCTATCAATAACAATGAAGATAAATTTGTTAAACAGATTGAATTAGAAAAGTTAGTAAAATCATATAACAATTTTTATGAAATTTTAAGTTTTAAAAATTTTGAAAAATTTAATTTAAAATTTTCTCTGCTAAAAGAATATTATCAAGAAAACATTTTGGCTTTTGGTGATAAACTTCATAAAATACATCCTCTTGCCGGTCAAGGTTTCAATATGATAATTAGAGATATTAAACTATTAACCGAAATATTTGAAAACAAAATAAAAATAGGTTTGTATATAGATTCCTCTGATCTAAAAGAATTTCAAAACAAATCAAGGTATAAAAATGTATTATTTGCTACAGGTATTGATTTGATACACGAGTTTTTTCTAATAGAAAAAAAAATACCTAAAAAAATTTCAAAAAAAATATTTAACTTATTAGACGGAAATAAAAATATAAATAATTACTTTACCAATATAGCAAATAAAGGCTTTTAATTATTGAATTGTTGTATTACTAAATTTGTCTAAAATATAAGTTTTCAGTATTTCTTCTAACTTTACTTTTCTAGTATTAAGACTCGGTGTCTCTAATAAAATTTGTTTCTCCTCTAAAGAAAAAGGAGAAGCCATTGCCAAGGAATTAATTGTCTTATCAAAACTTTGATTTTTTAAATCTTGCAAGTTTATTGAATATCCCTGTCTTTTAAATAAGGATCTAAAATTTTTAAATATAAAATTAAGATCGTTAAATTCTGGTTTTGGTTCTTCTGATTTTAAGTCTTGTCTAAATTCATCAAAATTAACTTTGCAAATTCTATAAAGTTTTTCACTCTCCATTTCTTTTAGAACTTTAAATCTTGATATGCCATTAATTATTATTATATACCTACCGTCCTCTGTTTCATTAAAACTTGTTATCTTTCCTACACAACCAACATTGAATAAATCTGGTTTTGTATCATTAATTTGCTTTTTTGGTTGTATCATCCCAATTAATCTATGACTTTTCATTGAGTCGTCTATCATTTGTAAATATCTTGGCTCAAATATGTTTAAAGGCACTGTTGTTTCAGGAAAAATAATAAAATTAGATAATGGGAAAACAGGTATCTCATTTGGAAAATCATTATTACTCATAAAAACATTTTAACAAAATATAAAAAATATTCAAATATACTTTTAAATTAATATTTTAAATATTTTAAATCTTCTTTAAATTTGTCATTTATTTTATTTATATATTGCTCTGGCAAAATTTTTTCCCATTTATTTTGAGATCCTAAGTTAAAAAATTTAACTTGTTTATTTGTTTTTAATGATATTACATTTTCTTGGAATTCTCCATTTTCTTCTTTCATTTGCAGATTTTTAAAGCTTGTCGTTTCGATAGCCATTTTAAATTTATTTTTATCTATTTCTTGATTATTACCCATTAATGAGTTTAAAAATATCAATAATTTAGTGAAAACTTCTTCAGCATTAGTTTCTAAGTCTTCGTATTTTATTACAAATTTCTTAAAAACTTTATTCATTAGCCATGATTTATAATGCATTCTCCATGAGCTAATATAATGTGTGGCATCATAATCATTTACTTTAATATCATATAAAATTGTTTCATCATTACTAATAAAATTTAAAGCTTCCTCATAAGAAATATCAGTATGATTTTTTAAAGAAGTAATCATATTTCTAGGATCTCTAACTACATAAATAACTCCTAATGTATATTTTGGTGTTGTAAATTTTACATTACCTAATTGAATTAATGCGTTATGAGTTTTTAAAAATTTTATTTTATTTTTTTTTAGTATATCTTCTTGCACTGGGTGCCAATATTTCACTATTTCATTCGGATTTTTAAGTCTCTTATCAACAAAATCTTTGCTAGGAAATTGATTAAATTTTTCTAATAAGCTAAAATCAAATATTCCATTATTTGTAAAATAATATGCAGATAAGAATGATCTTACCCAGGTATTTCCACTTTTAGGATAAGATGCTAACCATATAATCATTTTGTTAATATAACTTGCAATTCTTAAAACCCCTAATTATAATTAATTAGTTGCGGGCATAGCTCAGTGGTAGAGCGTCTCGTTGCCAACGAGAAGGTCGTGGGTTCAAGTCCCATTGCCCGCTCCAATTAAAGGAAGAAATTATGAGTGATTTATCTGAGAAAAAATGTATTCCGTGTGAAGGCGGTATACCTAGTTTTGACATAAAAGAAATTCATAAATATTTAAAAAAAGTTGATGGTTGGGATGTAAAGAAAGATGATAATGAAAGTTTTTACATTATTAAAGATTTTAAATTTGACAATTTTTTAAAAAGCCAATCTTTTATTAATAAAGTTGGTGAAATTGCAGAAATAGAAGGTCATCACCCTGATATTTTGTTCGGCTGGGGATACGCAAAAATTAAAATTTTTACACATGCTATTAACGGTTTACATGAAAGCGACTTTGTTCTAGCTGCTAAGATTGATAAAATTGCTAATGTTTAAAGTGTCTTTTCTTTGAGAATACTAATACAATACCCAATTTATTAGCAAATTTAATAATCTCCTTGTCTCTAATTGATCCTGAAGGCTGAATTATAGCTTTCACACCTGAATTTACTAGTTTTTCTATACCATCAACAAATGGAAAAAAGGCATCAGATGCTGCATAAATATTTGATTTATTATTTATATTCATAAATTTCCTCATCTTACTTACAGCTATTTCGCAACTATCCACTCTGCTGGTTTGTCCAGAACCTATACCAACAGTGCTTAAATCATTAGTAATTACAATTGCATTAGATTTCACAAATCTACATATGTTAAAAGCAAATAATAAATTTTCCAATGTTTGTTTATTTGGCTTTACTCTAGATACAGTAATAAAATCTTTTTTTGATAATGGCTTAAGATCAGTTGTCTGTGCAAATAAACTTCCTAATTTTGTATTTATTTCAATTTGATCTGTAAATTTTATTTGAGAAGAGTCAATTAATATTAAATTTTGTTTTGTTTTAAGTATTTTTAATGCATCTTTTGAAAATTTTTTCCCAACAATAATTTCATAAAATTTCTTACTTAATTCGTATGCTACACTTTTTCCAATCTTAAAGTTACATGATACTATTCCTCCAAATGCACTAATAGGGTCGCAATTGTATGCCATTTTATAACTTTCTAAATTATTTTTTTTAATTGAAACTCCGCTAGGATTACTATGTTTTACAATTACAGTGCCAATATTATTTGGTAATAATTTTGATATCGAAATAGCAGAAATCAAATCATTATAATTATTATAACTTAATTTTTTTCCTGATATCTGGTTAATTTTATTTTCAATCGAAGTAGAGTAAATTGATGCATTTTGGTGTGGATTTTCTCCATATCTCAAATTTTCAATTTTATTTCCTATTACTATTTGCTTTTTAGTAAAATAATTTTTTGATTGTTTTTTGAAATAATTAGCAATAATCGCATCGTAATATGATGTTTCGATAAAAGCTTCCTCAGATAATCTTTTTTTATATTTGTATGAGGTCGTGCCTTTATACTTATTTAGTTCAGTAACAAACTCTTGGTATTGATCAATAGATGAAATAACGGTAACTTTTTCGTGATTTTTTGCAGCCGCTCTAACTAAACTTGGACCTCCTATATCAATCTGTTCAATTATCTTTTTAAAACTATTTGTTTTGCTTAATACAAATTCAAAAGGATAAAAGTTAACTATCACTAAGTCGATATCTTCAAATTTATATTGTTTCATCTGTTTAGCATCTTTTTTATTATTTTTACGACTTAGTATCCCTGCATGGATTTTCGGATGTAGAGTTTTTACTCTCCCAGATAAAATTTCTGGAAAATTTGTGTACTGTGATAATTCTACGCTATCATAACCTAGTTGCTTTATTTTTTTGTAAGTGCCACCGGAACTTATAATTTTAATCTTATATTTTTTTAGATTATCTAAAATTAATTTTAGATAATCTTT
>CESN01020735.1_pt1 | contig 10448 bp, 11 predicted proteins | sample 531181 | NCBI WGS metagenome assembly CESN01 (sample SAMEA2621990, study PRJEB7988) | marine metagenome | isolation source: saline water (ENVO:00002010), including
AAATTACCAAAATACTCAAAAAATGCTGTTAATGAATATGCATAGATATAACCAGGTACTGCAAACGACAATATTAAAGCCCATGTAAAAAATGTTGAACCAGGAAACCTGTAAAAAGATACTAGGTAAGCACTGCCAACACCAAAAACGAAAGTTAATATAAGAACACCAAAGAGTAATGCAAGAGTGTTAAATATGTATAAGTATAAATAAGTATCTTTTAAAAGCTTATAATAATCAGATAATTCTCCAAAAAAACTACTACAAATTACTATTAATGGAATACAAACTATAGAAGATATTAAAAGTGAACTAATAAACCAGTAATTAAATTTAAATAATTTAGTATACTTTTGTGAGAGCATAAATTGTTATTATCTTTCAGTTTAAAGATGTTTGATTACTGAGAAATTTTTTATTAAATTTAGTAATTCCTTTAGATGCACAAGCACAAAATTTTTTATTTTTAGAATATCTTTTAAAATGAGCCCAAGTATAAATTTTATCTGAATACTTTAATAATAAATTTAAAAAAAAATTTTTCATTTAATTATTGTTTAAAATTGGCGAGGTTTCTTAAATTAAGAGGAACACAAATGCTCTCACATATTTGGGTTTCAAAATTCAAAGAAACCTCATCAATTTTAAATTTTTTAAACGAGACCATTAATCAAAGAATATCTGGGAGAAGTTCAAATTTTAATGGTCTCATTTTTTCAAATTCCTACTTCCACCCAGCTTTTTTCATTAGAGCTAAAGCTTTTTTTTGATTTTTGTAGTATTTTGAAACTTTTGTTTTAGTGTCTTGTTTAAAAGATGTTCCAAATTGAGAAATTAATTTATTAGGTTTTACGCCATCAATCATTGGATACTCAAAAGTATTGTTTACAATATGCTGTTGTGCCTCTTTAGTAACTAAGAACTCAAGAAACTTAATTGCATTTGCTTTATTTGGAGAGTGTTTAGTAACTCCGCCACCACTTATATTCATGTGTGTTCCTCTATTATTTTGATTAGGAAATACAGGTTTAACTTTTTTAGCTGCAGCCTGTTGTTCTGGACCTTTTTTTCCTGATAACATCAAAGCAATATAATATGAGTTTGCTACTGCTAATTTTGCTTTACCAGCAGCTACTGCCATTATTTGTGCCCTATCGTTTCCTTTGGGATCACGAGCCATGTTATCAACGATACCTTTGGCCCATTTACCAGTTTTTGAAGCACCGTTATTTGCAATCAAAGATGCTACCAAAGACTTATTGTAAGTATTACTTGAAGCTCTAATAACTACTGAATTAGAATATTTCGGATTTGATAAATCCTCATAGTTTAACCCTTGAGCTTCGTTTGCAGACATTAACGTAGGATTGTAGTAAATAACCCTAGCTCTTTTAGCTACACCATACCAATGAGATGTTCTAAAATTTGCAGGGATTTTCGATTTCAATATTTTTGAATTAATGCTTTGAAAAATACCCTTTGCTTTTGCTGATCCCAGATTTCCAGCGTCAACAGTTATAAAAATATCTGCTTGAGATGATTTTCCCTCTGAAAGAATTCGTTTTTCTAAAGCTTTTGCTTTGCCACTCACAACGTTTACTTTAATACCAGTTTTAGCTGTAAATTTTTCGTAGAGTTTAACATCAGAATCATAATGACGTGATGTAAATACATTTACCTCATTGGCAAAACTAGTACCAACGGTGAGAGCTAGAAATGTAAAAAAAGATATAATTTTTCTCATTTACTTTCCTTTTATATTTTTAGTTTTAATTTATGAGCTTGGGCCATCGCACATTTCCAAGGAAAAGGGTTATCAACTCAAGCTCTAATCATTATTCTTTACTGAATTTTCTAGTTAAGAATGATTCTTATATAATATAGTATAATTAAGAATCATTCGCAAGTAGTTTTTTGTATGATTTATCTTTAATTATTCGTCTTATTTCGCGAAATTTCCTCAAGTTTTTAATACTTTTGCTATTAACCCTTTTTCTCCATAATTTAAAGGATGAGATTTTAAGTGTACCTCTCATTATTTTAATCACTTCATGTTCAGATTTTCCAGTTTCTCGTTTGATATCTTCAAAAGTAATTCGGTCTGCCCATGCGGCCCAAATAATCCAATCTATTGACTGTTTATTTTTAGGTTGGGGATTAGATGTTTTAGTTACTGGTCTACTGAAAGACTTTCTTTTTACCACTATTTTCTCTCTTTAAGAAAGTTGATCATTGTTTTAGGATCACTAACATCAAATTTTCCATTTTCATCTTTAAATAATTTAACAATTTTTTTATTTTCAACGTACATTGAATATCTGTATGATCTCTCTCCCATTCCAGAAGAGCTTCTATCTGAAATCATATTCATATCTTTGGTAAATGTACCATTACCATCTGGTATGAACTTTATTTTATTAATGCCTGAACTTTCTTGCCATTTCTCTATTACATAAGGATCATTCATACTTATACAATAAATATCATCAACCCCAAGAGCACATAAATTTTCAAACTCTTGCTCATAGGCAGGAAGGTGATAATCCGAACATGTTGGCGTAAATGCACCTGGTAATGCAAATGCAATTATTTTTTTGTTAACAAAATAATCAGCAATATTTTTTTGTACAAATTTTTTGTTTTCCCTAACGATAATCAAAGAAGTTGGAATTATATCTTTCATATTATACTGTTTTTTAGGTTAAACTTTCTCATTTCAAATTTTTTTTTTTGCTTAAGTGTTAATTTATCAAAACATTTTGGACAATGTATACCTTCTTTGTATTTTGCAGATTTTTTTTCTTCATCTTTTAAAGGTGTTCTACATCCATAACACATTACGTATGTTCCTTTTTTCAAACCATGCCTTAGAGAAACCCTTTCATCAAAAACAAAACATTCTCCATGCCAACTAGATATTTGTTCTTTTGTAGTATTTAAGTAATTTAAAATTCCTCCTTCTAGTTGATATACTTCTTCCATTCCAATATTTTTTAAATGTCCAGACGCTTTTTCGCATCGAATACCACCCGTACAAAAAATTGCTAACTTTTTTTTATTTTTTTTAATGAAATCTTTTGAAAAAAATTCTTTAAATTCTCTAAAATTATTTACTTTAGGATTTACAGCGCCTTTAAAAGTTCCAATATCGTACTCAAAAGATTTTCTTATATCAATAACCATTACATCCTTTTGTTCGATAAATTTATCCCATTCTTTTGGTGTTAAATATTTTTCACTTCGTGACCTAGTTCTCAACTCAATTGGCACAACCTCTTTTTTAATTTTTACTTTAGGGTTTTTAAATGGAATAAAATCAAAAAGGGAAATATTTGTCACATCAAATTTTTTAATATTTAGGGTTTTAAAAATAAAATCATAAAATTCATTAATAAAACCGATTGATCCCGCTATAGTCCCATTAATACCTTCTGGAGATAAAATTATGGTTCCCTTCAAAGAATTATCAATTAAATATTTTTTAAACGAAATTCTATATCCTTCAACTGACAATATTGGACAAAATTTATAAAAACTAACTATTTCAAATTTTTCTTTTTGCATAACATCATTCCATCGCCTATGGAAATTAATGAAATTTCAAAATAGTTATCATTTTTAACGTAATTATTAAACTCCTTAATTTTTAATACTTTCGGATCTTTAGTATTTTCTGATACTTTACCTTTCCACAATACATTATCAAAAATTAATATTCCCTCACTAGAAAGTAGCGATTTACATTTTTCATAATATTTAATGTTATTATTTTTATCAGCATCTATAAAAATCATATCAAAACTGTTTAATGGTAACTTTTCAATCTCATCTATAGCCATACCTCTAATAAATTTAATCTTATGACTAACATTAGATTTTTCCCAAAATATATAAGCTTTTTTGATAAATCGGTCATCTTTATCAATAGTTGTGATAGTGCCAGACGTCGTTAGCGCCATGCCTAAAGTGCTATATCCAAGATAAGTGCCAAGCTCTAAAATATTTTTATAATTTCCTAGTTTTATAATTATTTTTAGAAATTCAGATTGATCCGGGGATATTTGCAAATGAGATGTTGTTGAATGCTCTACTAAAGAATAAAGTCTTAATTCTTTCTCTACTTCTGTCTCGTTAACACCAAACTCATATATATACTTCTCAAGTCTTTCACTCAGTAAAAAACTACCAGACATAGTTACTTTAATTTATTTTTTAAAATATCATTTATCATTCCAGGATTGCCTTTACCTTTCATTTCTTTCATAACTTGACCAACAAAGAAGCCAAATAATTTTTCTTTTCCTGATTTGTATTGCTGAACTTTATCTTGATTAGATGATAAAATTTTATCAATAGTATTTTCAATCTCATTTGGATCAGAGGTCTGTTTTAAACCCTTCTCTTCGACAATTTTACTGGGATCTCCGTCGTGTTTAACCATTTCCTCAAAAACAGTCTTGGCAATTTTTCCAGATATAGTTCCATCTTTTATTAAATTAATCATTTGCGCTAAATTTTTTGCACTAACTGGGCTTTCAGAAATTTCTTTTCCTTCTTTATTTAAAGTGGCAAATAACTCGCCCATTAACCATGTTGCAGCAAGTTTATAATCAGAATTTTTTGCAACTTCTTCATAATAACTAGAAACTGCTTGATCTGAAATTATTACACTGGCTTCATAACTTGATAATTTAAAATCAGATATTAATCTTTGTTTTTTCTGATCAGGAAGTTCTGGCAAGTCTTTTTTTAAATTTTCAATATAACCTTCTTCAAGTTGCAAAGGTAATAAATCAGGATCAGGGAAATACCTATAATCATGAGCATCTTCTTTACTTCTCATAGATCTAGTTTCTTGTTTTTTTGTATCAAAGAGTCTTGTTTCTTGATCTATATTCTTACCATCTTCAATAACATCAATTTGTCTTCTTGCTTCATATTCTATTGCTTGTTGCATAAACTTAATTGAATTTACATTTTTAATTTCACAACGCGTGCCAAATTCTTTTGATCCTTTTTTTCTTACTGAAACGTTTACGTCAGCTCTCAATGATCCTTGTTCCATGTTGCCGTCACAAGTGTTTAAATATCTCATAATAGATCTTAATTTTTTAATATATTCACCAACTTGACTTGGAGATCTTAAATCTGGTTTACTGACGATTTCCATCAATGCTATTCCTGATCTATTTAAATCTACATAAGAATTATTTGGATCTTGATCGTGCATACTTTTTCCAGCATCTTGCTCTAAATGCAATCTCTCAATACCTACTTCTTTTGTTCCATAAGGCATATCAAGAATAACTTTTCCTTCGCCAACAATAGGATATTTAAATTGAGAAATTTGATACCCTTGAGGTAAATCAGCGTAAAAATAATTTTTTCTATCAAACTTTGAAAAGCTATTAATTTGAGCGTTTAAACCTAAACCAGTTTTTACTGCTTGTTCAATACAAAATTTATTAATTACTGGTAACATACCCGGCATAGCAGCATCAACCAGACTCACTTGTGAGTTTGGTTCTGATCCAAATTTAGTTTCCGATGGTGAAAATAATTTAGATTTAGATAAGACTTGAGCATGAACTTCTAATCCAATTACTACTTCGTATTCACCTTTTTCTCCCTTTAAATAATAATCAAATTGTTTTTCTGACATTACATCCACCAATCCTTAAAATTTGACTTAAAATTAATTGATTGCTCAATTGCAAATGCATTATTAAGCACTGTATGCTCATCAAAAGGCTTACCGATTAACTGTAAACCTAGAGGGAGATTATTTTGATCATATCCAGCAGGTATAGAAATTGCAGGTAACCCTGCTAAATTCGCAGGCACTGTTAATACATCGTTTAAATACATTGCAATAGGATCATCAATGTTTTCACCAATTGCAAAGGCTGATGAAGGTGTGGTTGGAGTTAGTATAGTATCAATTTTTTTAAAAGCTTCATCAAAATCATTTTTGATCAATCTTCTTACTCTTTGTGCTTTTAAATAATATGCATCATAGTAACCTGATGAAAGAACATAAGTTCCAATTAATATTCTTCTTTTAACTTCGTCACCAAAACCTAATGATCGTGTATTTTCATACATTTCAATTAAATCTTTTCCTTCAGCCCGAAATCCGTATCTTACACCATCATATCTAGCTAAATTAGAGGAAGCTTCAGCTGGTGCGATTATATAATAAGTGGGTAGCGCATATCTAGTGTGTGGGAGAGATATTTCTTTAACATCACAACCTAAAGATTTTACTACCTCAACTCCCTTTTCCCAAAGATTTAAAATTTCTTTTGAAATTCCATCAATCTTATATTCTTTTGGAATTCCTATTTTTAAACCTTTAATATCTTTTTTTAATTTTTGACTAAAAGGCTCAACTTTATTTTGGGCTGAAGTAGAATCTTTATCATCATGACCTGCAATAACTTCTAATAATAAAGCAGAGTCTTTAACATCTTTTGTCATCGGGCCTGCTTGGTCAAGAGATGATGCGAATGCTACAATTCCCCATCTAGAACATCTTCCATAAGTAGGTTTTAACCCAACTGTTCCTGTAAAAGACGCAGGCTGTCTAATTGATCCCCCGGTATCTGTACCTACCGTAGCAGAAGTTAAACATGCTGCGACTGCAGATGCGGATCCTCCAGATGAACCACCCGGAACAAGATCTTTGTCATTTTTATATGGATTTATAACATTGCCAAAGTGACTAGTTTCATTTGATGATCCCATTGCATATTCATCACAATTTAATTTGCCTAATAGATTAGCTCCTTCATTCCAAATTTTAGAAGTCACAGTAGATTCATATTCCGGTTTAAAACCCTCTAACATTTTACTTGAGGCTGTTGTTTGAACTCCTTTAGTACAAAATAAATCTTTAACAGCTATTGGCGCACCAAATAATTTTTTATCACTTTCAAATTTATTATCTTGATCTTTTGATTTTTTTAATGCTTGATCAAACGTATCTTCAATATAACAGTTTAATTTTTTTGATTTACCCGCTCTATTCACAAATGACTTTGTAACTTCTTCACAAGAAATTTCTTTAGATTTAATCTTTTCTATAATTTGACAAAGCGTTAAATTATAAATTTCACTCATTACTCTATAACCTTTGGTACTACATAAAAATTCTCATTATCTGCAGGTGAATTAGATAAAATATCTTTTTTTTTATTCATCAAACTTACTTTATCTTCTCTTTTTATTAACTCTTGATCAACTGTAGAAGCTAGAGGTTCTACATTATCTGTTTTAACTTCATTTAATTGCTCGATAAATTTTAAAATTGAATTTAGATCTTTAATCATATTTTTCTCGAACTTTTCGTTAGTAGCAATTCTAGAAAGCTTAGAAATTTTTTTAACTGTATTTTTGGTAATTGTCATTAGACTTTGGTAAAATTTGGAGTAAAATATCACTTTAATGGAAACTATCAACCTTTGCGATAATAAAGACTTTCCAAAAAAAATTGGTAACGGTTCAAGAATACTTGGAGTTGATCCAGGAAAAAAAAAAATTGGTATTTCAATAAGTGATCCTGGTCAAAAAATTGCAACACCACTTAAAACTATTATAAATAAAAAATTTAGAATATTTATTGAAGAGCTAAATGATTTGATTTTAGAGTATGAAATTAAAGGAATTGTAATAGGGAATCCCATTAATATGAACGGTTCTCTTGGGCCAAGATCGCAATCTACAAAAGATTTTGCATTTAATGTTTTAAAAGTTATAAATTTACCTATCACGCTTTGGGATGAGAGACTTTCAAGTGAAGGAGCTTTCAAATTAATAGGAGATTTGGATATAAATTCATCAAGAAAATCTAAAATTTTAAATCATCATGCTGCTGCTTTTATACTCCAAGGTTACTTAGATTTCCTAAACAAATAACTTGCCTTATTAAAAAAATAAGCCTATAGAAATGATTTTAATGGCTTTATTTAAAACAAAACAAGCTGTTAAATATGATAAGAAGCACCTTTTAGGTATTCAAGATTTATCTATTCCAGAAATCGTTCATGTCCTTAATGAAAGTGAGTCTTTTGTCAAATTAAATAGAAAAGATAATAAAAAGTTAGATTTACTTAAAGGTAAAACTCAAATTAATTTATTTTTCGAAAGCTCTACGAGAACGTTATCATCATTTGAACTAGCTGGTAAAAGACTTGGCGCTGATGTTATGAATATGAATGTTTCAAACTCAGCGATAAAGAAAGGTGAGACGTTAATTGATACTGCAATGACATTAAATGCAATGCACCCAGATATACTTGTAATAAGACACGGGGACTCTGGTGCAGCGAATTTGCTATCTAGAAAAGTTAACTGTTCAGTAATTAATGCTGGAGATGGATGGAGAGAACACCCTACTCAAGCCTTGTTAGATGCAATGACAATTAAAATGAACAGAGGTAAAATAGAAGGTCTCAAAATTGCAATTTGTGGCGACATCATGCATTCTAGAGTGGCAAGATCAAATATTTATCTACTTACGATGATGGGTGCAGAGGTAAGGGTAATTGCACCAAGTACAATGATGCCAAAAGATATCAGCAAATTTGGAGTGAAAGTTCATACAAATATGGAAAACGGTCTTAAAGATGTTGATATTATAATGATGCTTAGGATGCAGCTAGAAAGGATGGATGGTTCTTACATTCCTTCTACAAGGGAGTATTATGAATTTTTCGCTTTAGATTATAAAAAAATAAAATACGCAAAGGATAATGCTCTAATCATGCACCCTGGGCCAATGAATAGGGGTATTGAAATAGATGCTACTTTAGCAGACGACATCAATAGAAGTATAATAGTACAACAGGTTGAAATGGGTGTTGCTGTTAGAATGGCATGTTTAAAAATTTTGATGGAGAGTCAGTTATGAAATCAGCGATAATCAATGCTAGAATTATAGATACAAAAAACAATATTGACGAACTTGGAGGTGTTTTAATAAATGAAAAAGGTTTTATTGATGCCTGTGGTAAAAAAATAACTAAAGATAACGTAGGTGATACTAAAGTTTATGATTGTAAAAATAAACTCTTAATTCCAGGTATTGTAGATGCGAGAGTTTTTGCAGGTGAGCCAGGATTTGAATATAAGGAAAATTATAGAACATTAAGTCAAGCTGCTATCTCTGGTGGCGTAACATCTGTGGTAACAATGCCTAATACAAATCCAATAATTGATAATGTCTCGACATTTGATTTCATTAAACGAAGAGCTCGAGATAAATCTTTAATTAAAATTTACTCACTAGCATCATTAACAAAAAATATTGAAGGAAATGAAATTACTGAATTTGGTTTACTCAAATTAAATGGAGCCGTTGGTTTCACAGATGGCATAAAATGTGTTCAAAAAAACGATGTCATGGATAAAATTTTTAATTATGGAAAAAATCAAGATGCGCTAATAATACAATTTCCGCAAGATAATGAGTTATCTAAAAATGGTGTAATAAATCAAAGTTTAATTTCAACTAAATTGGGATTGAAAGGGATTCCAGAATATGCTGAGAGCTTGGTTATAGAGAGAGATTTGAGACTGTTAAGTCAATATCATTCAAAATATCACATTTCATTATTGTCTTCCAGAAAATCTTTAGAAATAATAAAATATTGGAAAAATAAAAATCTTAATTTTACATCTGGTGTATCTATAAATCATTTATCATTAAATGAAAATGATATTGGCGAATTTAAAACTTTTTTAAAATTATCTCCACCACTCAGAGAAGATCAAGATAGGATGGAATTAATCAAAGGGGTTAGAGATGGTGTAATTGATATAATTGTTTCTGATCACAAACCTGAAGATGAAGAATCTAAGAGATTAACTTTTGATAAATGTAATGCCGGTGCATCTGGTGTAGAAACTTTTTTATCCTTAGCTCTTGAGCAATATCATAATGGAAATTTAGATCTTAAAAAAATTGTTAAATGCATCACTGAAAATCCAGCTAAAATTTTTGGTATTAATGCAGGTTCATTAGATGTAGGATTACCCGCTGATATTACTGTACTAGATTTGGACAAACCCTGGGTAGTCAAAAGAGAAAATTTAAAATCAAAATCAAAAAATACTGCTATTGAAAATAAAAAACTTCAGGGTAAGGTTGAAAAAACTTTTTTAAATGGAAAGTTAGTTTTTGAAATATAATGGAAATTTTTATTATTATTTTTTATTCTTATATTCTAGGAAGTGTTCCGTTTGGTTTAATTTATACAAAATTTGCAGGAGAAGGAGATATTAGAAATATTGGATCAGGTAATATCGGAGCAACAAATGTATTAAGAACTGGTAACAAAAAAATTGCTTTACTAACACTTTTATCAGACATATCAAAAGGTAGTATAACAGTTTTAATAACAAATAAATTTTTTCCTGAATATACTTTGTTATCTTTCATGATTGTT
>CESN01031260.1_pt1 | contig 10446 bp, 10 predicted proteins | sample 531181 | NCBI WGS metagenome assembly CESN01 (sample SAMEA2621990, study PRJEB7988) | marine metagenome | isolation source: saline water (ENVO:00002010), including
TTAGCTGGATTTAATGCGGCAAAAGCTTTATCAACAAATAATGAAAATATTCAAGGAGCCAGTTGTCCTTGGGATAAAAAAAGAGATGGATTTTTATTAGGAGAGGGAGCCGGTATATTGGTTCTTGAAGAATTAACTTCAGCACTAAATAGAGACGCGAAGATTTATGGAGAAGTTGTTGGTTTCGGCCAAAGCGATGATGCCTATCATATAACTGCTCCAGCTGAAGACGGACGTGGAGCCTATAATGCTATGAAAAATGCTCTAAATGATTTTAACGAAGATCACTCTTTGATTGATTATATTAATGCTCATGGAACCTCTACACCTCTAGGCGATGTTATAGAAGCCAAAGCAATTTTTGAACTTTTTAAGGATGTCAGTAATTTATCTGTAAGCTCAACAAAATCTATGACCGGTCATTTATTAGGTGCGGCAGGCGCAATTGAAGCAATTTTTTGTCTCCTTTCTATGAGAGATTCAGTAATACCTCCCACAATAAATTTAAATGATCCAGATAATGAATTTAACCTTGACTTAACTCCTAATACTTCTAATTCTAGAGAAGTAAAATACTCTATGAGTAACTCCTTTGGTTTTGGAGGAACAAACGTTTCGCTTATCTTTAAAAAAATTTAGTGAAATATATATTTCTATTTATATTTTTGCTTAATTTATCTTTTTACTCTTTTCTTTTAATCAAGCCTTTAAATAATCCAATTGAATTTAGAATTGATAAAGGAGAAGGATTAGAAAAAATTTTTTTTAATTTAGAACAAAAAAATGTTTTTTTTCCAAAATCTTTAAAATTATTATTCAATATTTTTGGGGCAGACAAGAGAATCTTTCCGGGTAAATATAGGATTTCTCACGATGATTCTTTGTATGAAGTTTTTAACAAAATCTACAACGGAAAAATTATTTTAAAAAAATTCATTATTCCTGAAGGCTCTAAAGTTAAAAATCTTTTTTCAAAAAATATTTTGGATCAATTTTGTTCGGAAATAAAAGTTTCAGAACCTTGTAGTCTTGAAGGATATCTTAAGCCTGATGTTTATTTCTATAATCAAGAGAATGAAAAAGTAAAGATTCTATATTCATCTTATTCAAAACAAATCAAAAATATCGACGATGCTTGGAATCAAAGAAATGAACTAGCCTCAGATACTACAAAATATGAACTTTTGATAATTGCTTCAATTTTAGAAAAAGAGTCTTGCGCTAATGAAAGAAAAAAAATTTCTGGTGTCATTTTTAATAGACTCAAAAAAAATATGCTTTTGCAGATGGATTCTACGACTATTTACGCTCTTAAGGATTTTGATGGAAACCTTAAGAAAAAAGATCTTAAGAATTCTTCCTTATATAATACTTATATGTACAAAGGATTACCGCCCGGACCAATTTCTAACCCCTCGCGAGAATCCCTTTTCTCAGCAGGCCAGCCTGAAGTTCATGAGTTTTTATATTTCGTAGCTAAGGATAAATGCTCACATGAATTCTCTACCAATTATAAAGATCATGCTAAAGCTGTAAAAAAATTTCAGATTAACAAATAATGTTTATTACTTTAGAAGGAACCGAAGGTGTAGGAAAATCAACACTGATTAGCTCTTTAAAAAAATATTTCACTGAAAAAGAGATAGATTTTATCTTCACAAAGGAGCCAGGGGGTACTAGAGAAGGAAATGAAATAAGGAATATCTTATTAGATAGATCCATGAAATTAGAACCATATGCCGAAACTCTTCTCTTGCTTGCAGATAGAGCGCAACATGTAAAAAAAATTATAAAACCTGCTTTAGAAAAGAATAAAAATATTTTTTCTGATCGATACATTGATTCAACATATGCTTACCAGGGGGCGGGAAGAGGTATTAGCCAAGATGACTTAGATAATTTTATAAATGTTTTAAACTTTCCTATTCCGGATTTAACAATCTTTCTTGATTTGAGTATAACTGAGGGAATAAAAAGGGTAAAAAAGAGAGGTGAAGTAGATAGATTTGAAGAAGAAGAAGTTAGTTTTTTTGAAAAAATTAGACAATTTTACTTAGAAACAGCAAAGAAAAATTCAAAAAGATTTTTCGTTATTGATGCCAGTCAATCTATGGATGAGGTATTTAATATTGCTAAAGACAAAATAATTAATACATTAAATGAAAATTGAATCTTTAAGCTCAAAGATAAATTATAAAAATATCTCACATGCTTATTTGTTTGAGTGTGATGGATCAAATATTTCTCATCAAAAAATAGATAACTTTATTAAACAAATACTTTGCACTCAAAAAAAAGAAAATTTTCAATTTTGTGATAATTGCAAATCCTGTCTGTCTTTTAATTCAGAAGCGAATCCAGATTTCCTTAAGCTCTCACCAATCGATAAAGAAATGATTGGTATTGGAACTTTACGAGGCGATAATGATTTGAATAGAGGAGTTATAAATTTATTAAATGAAACTCCTTTATTATCTGAAGCGAAGGTAGTAAAAATTAATAACGCTGATCTTTTGACTGACGAAGCTCAAAATTATCTTTTGAAAATATTAGAAGAGCCGTCAAAAAATTCCTATATTTTTTTGATATCTTCAAGACCTTATCGATTAAAAAAAACGATTTTGAGTCGAGTAACCAGAATAAATATTGCACCAGATAATTCTTTGGAAGTGTTTAAGGAAAAAAAAGTTGATAGATTTTTTTCAGAATTGATTCATAAGGAATTTGATGTGTCCATAATGTCTGAAGAAGAGCTGAATTTTCTTTTGACTATTTTTGATGAAACTTTAAATTCTTTAGAAACTTATAACTTTTCAAAGAAAACTATTATAGATTCTTGGAACGATGAATATTTAAATTTTAGATTAAATATTTTGAAACATTCGATTTTTATAACTCTTTCAAAAAAAATTGAAGATCAAAGCTACACAGATAAAACTATATTTTCTAATATTCAGCAGGAGAGGTTATTTATCTTCTTAGAAGAGTTGATTTCGATACAAGCTTTGATGGCAAACAAAGTTGCGATCAATAAGAAAATTCAATTGGATTCAATCTTCGATCTTGTTTAACTTTTGTTTTCTATAAAAAATCAATATAGGAAATGAAATTAAGCAAACCTGTACATAAATAGCCAGACAACTTGCAAAGATTGTGAAAATTTGTGGAATCTGTTCTTGACCCTCATACCCACTTCCCAATGATGATAGTGAGGTAATAGATAAAATCGTAATTATCCAAAAGAAACTGGCCATTAAAATGCACTGTAAAAAGTTTGATTTAGATTTTTCATAAGAAGAGATAATTGATTCCATAACTGATTTATTCTCTAAAATCGCGAAATAGTTTACAAACAGAAGAAAGCCTGCAAAAAGAATACCTGGAATAATAAACAAAATAAGACCTATGCCAATTATCATTGTGGTAATCAAAGAAAGAATTAATATTTTGATCAGAAATTTCCAAGAAATTGCATAGTAAACGAGAACATCTCTATTTTTATTCTCTATAAGATCATTGGCTAATAAAATTGCCACAATTGTTACTAATGGAGATACTAAAAAATTATTTAATAACAAAAGAGTTATGTCAGCATTTGAAATATCACCTGAGAAACTTGACGCAGATCCAAGACTTGCTAAAAATCCAAAAAGAATAATAAGCGGAAAGATGTAAAGTGAAAATTTTAATCCAACATTTTTAAAATGCTCAAAACCTTTTGATATTGCCTGAAGTGTCATAGAATTAATTAGGAGTTTATTATGATAGAAATATGGTCTAAACCGCAATGTCCCTTTTGCGATAAAGCTGAAAGTTTATGTAAACAAAAAAACTTTGAATATAAAAAATATATGTTGGACGTAGATTTTTCAAGAGAAGATCTCTTTGAAAAATTTCCTTCAGCAAGAACATTTCCTCAAATTACTATCAACGGTGAGTTAATTGGAGGATATACTGAATTCGCTGCAAAAGTAATGTCAGAAGAATAATTGGAGATATTTAATAACTATATCTTACTCCTAGATAGTTACTTTGGAAGCGCTCCTTGGTTTCCGCTCTTACTCTTATCTATAGGAATATTCTTTACTTTTTATCTGGGCATTCCTCAGATAAGGCATTTTACCAAGGGATGGAAAATCCTTTTTTCATCTGGAAAAGATAATGAAGGACAAACATCTCCATTTCAGGCTTTGAGTACCGCTTTATCTGGAACGGTAGGGACGGGTAACATCGGTGGTGTGGCGATGGCAATTTTTATTGGCGGCCCTGCAGCTTTATTCTGGATGTGGGTGACTGCTTTTCTTGGAATGACGACTAAATTTGTCGAAGTTACTTTATCTCATCATTACCGGTTAAAAAATAATTCAGGCGAGCTTGTTGGTGGGCCAATGATATATATGGAAAAGGGCCTGAATATGAAATGGCTTGGAGTAATTTTTGCCTTTTGTTTGTTAGTAAGTACATTTGGTTCAGGCAATATGCCTCAAATTGACAATATATCTAGTACGATAGAATCAAGTTTTGGACTAGATCCCTTATATACATCCATTGCAATGAGTTTACTGGTTGCCTCAGTAATTATTGGAGGGATAAAAAGAATTTCAACCATAGCTGCATCGATAGTTCCCCTAATGGCATTCATATACCTTATCGGCGGCTTAAGTGTACTAATCTTCAATTATCAGAATATTATTCCTTCGTTAGAAGTAATTATATTTGATGTTTTTACAGGGTCTTCCGTGATGGGTGGATTTTTAGGAGCGTCTTTTTCCTTGGCCTTTACATATGGAGTTGCAAGAGGCCTTTATTCAAATGAGGCAGGTCAAGGATCGGCCCCAATAGCTCATGCAACCTCAAGAACAAAACATTCGGTTGAAGAAGGATTTGTCTCAATTTTAGAGCCTTTTATCGATACCTTGATAATTTGTACATTGACTGGATTAGTTATTTTATCTTCAGGCGTTTGGACAGATAAATTTACAAATAACTTTGAAAAAACGTCAATGTTTTTAATTGAAGGTACTCTGGATGAAAACCAAGACGCTCAAGAGATACTAAACTTTCTTTCAGGAAATGATTCTACTGTTAAAAGCTTTTCTGGGAATTTAAATGTTGAGTCAGGAAAAATAATTAATAACGTTACTGTAATTAATAATAGATCAATCGCGGAAGACGTAGTGATCATGAAAAATAATTTGCCATATACTGGATTGATAGAAGTATCTGACAAAATAGGTATTGAATATGATGTCGTAGGAAAGTCTTTAGTAAAATCTGCTGTCCTAACAAGTAAGGCATTCAATAAGGGCTTTTTTGGAAATTATGGAGAATTCATTGTTTCTATAGGTTTGTTGTTATTTGCTTTTTCTACAGTTATTACTTGGGCATACTATGGAGACCGTTGCACTGCATATTTATTCGGCGAAGGAGCGATTATTTATTACCGAGTGATTTATGTTTTTGCATTTTTCATAGCCGGCAGTGGTTTCATAGACACAGAAATTATATGGAATTTTGCCTTAATTACGGTAGCGGCAAGTACATTGCCTAATCTGATTTCGATGTTTTTACTGAGAGATAAAATGAAAAAAATCATTGAAGACTATAAGAATTAAACAATGACGGATGCTGTGGTGATTGGTGGAGGAGTAATAGGATTAAGTATTACTCGAGCACTGTGTAAGTCTGGTCTAGATACTATTTTATTAGAAAAAAATGAAAGGACTGGAGACGATACATCATCACGTAATTCGGGCGTGATACATGCGGGTATTTATTATCCTGAAAATTTTCTAAAATCGATTCTCTGTGTGGAAGGTAATAAATTAATTTACGAATATGCACAAGCCAAGAACATTACGCATAAAAAATATGGAAAATATATTATTGCTAATAGCAGTTCTGAATCAAATAAACTTAATTTCATTTTAGAACAAGGAAGAAAAAATAAAGTGGATATTTTTGAAGCAGATAAAGACGATGTTCTTGATAATAATCCAGGATTAACTTTTCACAGAGCACTGTATTCACCTAATTCTGGAGTTCTCGACGTACCTGAATATGTCACAGCTTTAGAAGGAGATATTCAACACTTTGGTGGGTTAATTTCTACGAGGACTTGTTTTTTGGGGGCAAAAAAAGAACACGATCAATTTAAGATTCATTGTAAAAGTGAAGAGAGTTTTGATTTAAAAAGTAAATTTTTAATAAATTGTAGTGGTTTGAGCAGTGAAAGAACTCTTAAAAGTATCAAAAATTTCCCAAAAGATAAAATCTATCCAAACTATTTTGCAAAAGGGCATTATTTTAAATACTCTGGTAAAGCTCCTTTTTCTAATTTAATTTATCCTATTTCTGGTCAGCATAGTCTTGGAATTCATGTAGGTTTTGATTTGGCAGGAGGGATGAGATTTGGGCCTGACGTAGAATTTGTCGATAAGATTGATTACACCTTTAACGAATCGTTGAAAAATAAATTTATTCAATCTATTTCTCAATACTGGCCTGCAATTAATTCAGAAAAATTACATCCCGACTATACTGGAATAAGACCTAAGATTACAAAACCAAACGAATCAATGAAAGACTTCAGCATTCAAGAATGGAAACATCATGGCATAAGCAATTTTATCAATTTACAAGGTATTGAAAGTCCAGGACTTACTTCCTCTTTAGCAATTGGTAATTATGTTAAGAATTGTCTTCAGCTAAGCTAGCTAAGAAGCTAAGCTCGTCAGCAGTCTCTCTTAAAGATTCAAGTCTGCCACTTTTACCTGCATGACCGCCAATCATATTCATTTTCAATAAAATCGGTTTATCAGATAGTTGGTGTTCTCTGAGTTTAGGAACATATTTTGCTGGTTCAAAATATTGAACCTGAGAGTCATATAAACTAGAGGTCACTAAAACCGCAGGATAGGATTTAAAATCTATGTTGTCATATGGAGAATATTTTTTTATGTAAAAATATTCTTTCTTTTTTGCGGGATTTCCCCACTCTTTATATTCAAAAGTAGTCAATGGAATGCTTTCGTCAGACATAGTAGTTAGGACATCAACAAAAGGGACAGCAGAAACGATGCCTTTATATAAAGACGGCTCTAAATTAATAATCGCCCCCATTAATAGACCACCCGCACTTCCACCCATTGCAAAGATTTTTGACTTATTACCAATCTCTTTTTTTAAAAGCTCTTTAGAGCAATCGATAAAATCAAAAAAAGTATTCATTTTATTCATCATTCTTCCCTGGTCATACCAATCCCGCCCTAAATCTTGACCTCCACGAATATGAGCAATTGCAAAAATAAAACCTTGTTCAATCAATGGCATAAAAGAGAGTTTAAAAGAAGGCTCAATCACCGCTCCGTAGGAACCATAGCCATATTGTAAGAGAGGAGCGTCTTTTAAGTTGATTCCTTTTTTATAAATTAATGAAACTGGAACTTTTACGCCATCCCTAGCTTTTATCAAAACTCTCTTTGTCTCAAAATTTTTTTGTTTATGAGTGAGAATTTTTTGCTGCCATACCTTTTTCCTTTTTTTTGAATATAAGTTTTGGGAAAAAATTGTTGCAGGAGTAGATAAACTTGAATAAACAAAACTAAAATTGGTTGCTTGATAATTTATATTGTTCGCAAGATATACTGAAAAAGCATTCTGATCAAAATCTATGTATGTTTTTCTTTTAGTTTTTTTATTTATTTGTATTAATTGCGGTGTGCCACTTTTCCTAGTTTCTAAGATTATAAAATCCTTGAAACATAAAAAATCTTCAATCAGTTCATCTTGTTTATGATTCACATAAATTTTCCAATCATTAATATCTGTATTTTTTAAATTAGTTTTGTATAGAGCGAAGTTTTTTTTCTTTTTTTGATTACTCAAAATAAAGAACTCTTTTGGTGTGTCATCAACATAGTAAAGGTGCTTGTTTGATCTTTTTTGAAAACATTCTAATTTCATTTCATTTTCATCTAAATTTAAAAATCTGAATTCGTTAGATTCTGTTTTTGAAATCTGTAAAAATAAATATTTCTTTGTTCTACTTAAGGAAATACTTAGGTTAAATTCAGCATCAATTTCTCTGTAGATGAGCTTATCCAATTTAATATCAGTTCCCAATTTATGAAAATAAAGTTTATTGGTTATTAGCGTTTTAGGATCTTTTTTTAAATAAAAATAACCATCTGAATTAAAATTCCAAATAATGCCACCCGCTGAAGAGCACACATGTTTTTCAATAATTTTATTTTTATTTAAGTCTTTGATGACAATTGCATACTCTCTCCTACCATTTTCATCTTCACCGAAAGCAATATACCTGTGATCACGAGAAGGCTGTATTCCCGAAATAGAATAAAACTCTTTATTTTTAGCTAACTTATTTACGTCTAAAATAAGTTTTTTTTTGCCTTTATAATTCCGAAAATATTTTCTATGTTCGGAACTAATTGAGATTGATGAGTAATAAACATAACCATCAATGTTATTCTTAAAACTTTCTTCTAATTTTGGTAGAGATTTTTTGTAATAATTAAATATTTCGTCTGAACTAATATTGTTGGATCTTAGCCAGTCATCCGTATATTTATTTTCTTCATTAAGATATTTCAGAACAGTTTTATTCTTTCTTTGATCGTCTCTAAGCCAATAATAATAATCAATCCTTTTGTCTCCATGAGCGCTTAGAGTTTTTTTAATTTTTTTTGGAATAGGAGGCTTCATTTTCTTTCAGTTTAGTCTACTAAAATTATTTATCACTAATTTACAATGTAAAATTAATACTTTAGATGAAAAACTTATTACTTTTTAAAATATTCATTTGTTTGATATGTTTTCAATCCCTTGGATTTAACGACTCTTTAGATCAACAAAAAAATAACAAAAATTATTTTATTACAGATAGTGCTATGAAAAGTTGTAATGATTTTTTTCAAAAAAAGAAAATTTTAGCTAGTGATGAAGCAAAAAAATATAAAAACTTTTTTATGTGTAAATTTTCAAAAAAAAGAAATAGGTTATATATCTACATGCTTTCAGAAAATAGAATCCAGGATGTTTCAATTAAAGAATCTTGCAAAAAAATTTTAAGAACATGGCCCGATGTATTGGATCATATGAACAGTAAACTTCAGTATCAAGTAAAACAGCACCTTGCTGGGTTTTTCTCACCTCGTGAAGAAAATCATTCCTTTATTAAATCTAAGCTGGATAAATTAATTAGATACAAAGTTTTTATTAATGATATTAAAAAATTTAAATCTTATAGCTGTAATTGGAAGCCTGGAAAAGGATTAAATCCCTATATAAAAATAGAGAAATTCAAGGAATTTGATAATATTTGAAGCAGGAGATTTGAAATGGGAACAAAAGTAAAACTTAATGATCTAGAAATCTGGTATGAGGATTATGGAGATAAAAATAACGAAACGGTACTCCTTATTATGGGAGCGAATGCAAACTGTAAGCAATGGGATCAGTTATTTATAGATAGACTGGTTGAAGAAAATTTTCATGTAGTAAGATTTGACAATCGCGATGTTGGAAAGTCAACGTGGCTTGGCAAAGAACCTCTAATTAATAAGTTCTTAAAATTTCTCCCTAATCCAATTTTAAAAATGTTGGTGAATAGTCTTTTTGGCTTAGCTATTGACGCTGAAGGAAAATTTAAATTTAGTCAATCAAATACGGTTCAATATGATTTATCAGATATGGCAAAAGACGCTGTTGCACTTCTTGAGCATTTAAAAATTGAAAAAGCTCACATCATCGGAGCATCAATGGGCGGCATGATTACCCAAATTATTGCTCTTGATTACCCTGAGAAGGTATTGAGTATCACGCCAATAATGACTACTCCTGGAATACAAAATAAAAACTTATCAGGACCGACGAATGAACTTTTAGATGCCATGCAGAAATCTTTTGTATTTAATCTAAAAGGGAAAATCGAAGATGGGGTTGTAGAAATATACAGACAATTAACCGGGTCAAGATTTCCTTTTGACGAAAATGAATTTAGAGAACGATTGAAACCTATTATTGAACATGGCAATAATCCTTTTGCACAACATGGAGCTGCAGTTGGTGCCAGTCCTGATAGAACATCTCGCTTGCATGAAATAAAAGCCCCGACACTTGTCATACATGGAACGGAGGATGCTATTTTACCTTTGGATCATGGTCTAGCCTTGGCAGAAGGAATAAAGGATTCGAATAAAATGATTATGGAGGGAGTAGGGCACGAAATCCCAGAGCAACTTTTGCCTGAAATAATTCAAGAAATATTAAAAAATTTTGAAAGAGTTCTTTAAATTTAAAAATTAATTGAGCTCAATCTGAAGAAAGATGAAAATATTATTAATCAAAGTTTTTTTACCTGTATTTTTATATTTTGGTTTTTCGGTAAACATCAGCGGGGAAGAAATTAGAGATGGTGTTTTA
>CESN01105366.1_pt1 | contig 10404 bp, 8 predicted proteins | sample 531181 | NCBI WGS metagenome assembly CESN01 (sample SAMEA2621990, study PRJEB7988) | marine metagenome | isolation source: saline water (ENVO:00002010), including
CGGAGGCTCCGCTTTGATCAAATTAAAAATCGGAACCAGAACATCTACGCTCGCGATGTGGCAAGCCAACTGCGTCCGTCAAAAGATCAACGATTTAGGTATCGAAACCGAAATAGTTGGCATCAATTCAAGCGGCGATAAATCGCTAGGTGGTGATTTAGCGAGTTCTGTCGGACAATTCATTCACGCAGTAGATGCCGAACTAATTTCTCGGTCAATCGATATTGCAGTCCACTCCTCTAAAGACGTCCCAGTGATCATCTCTAGCGAGTTATCCAATCTGGCCTACCTTGAGCGTGGTTACACAAATGACGTAATTATTTTTGCCGATTCGCAAGGACATCAAACACTATCTGAGGTACTAAAGCATAGAAATGAATCTACCTTAGAGCAAGCCCTCGCAGTAGTGCCAAAATCAGGCATGGTCGGAACTGTCTCGGGCAGGCGACAATCCTTTGTGTTGAGCAAGCGACCCGATGTAATACCTATTGCGGTAAGAGGTCAGGTAGAAACGCGCCTAAAACGGCTAAAAGAAGGCAGAGTTGACGCGATAATCCTCGCCGAGGTTGGACTGCAACGTTTGCACCAAGTGGATGCCCTCGAATCTTGGGTATTGTCAATGGGTGCTATGCGAATAAGTGATGTCGAGTGGCCAACAGCACCGGGCCAAGGAGCAATCTCAGTGCACTGCCGGACAGAAGATTTGGAGAAGTTTACTAAGCTACGAGCCGCATTGAATCATCTGCCTACAGAAGCTGATGTAATCAACGAACGAAAGATACTGTCAGCGATTGGCGGAGGGTGTCTATATCCAGCTGGAATAAAGGTCGCTGGTGACAAGGTTGCCGCCCAAATCTCACCAAAAAATTGGCGCGAAATATTCTGTCAAGGACTACCATATGGTAGTGAAAGATATACGGGTACACTCTCTACCTATCAGCCGATTCTACCAGCTACAACAATCAAACCAAGGAAAGTAAACGACTCTGGACCAAAAATAATTTCTACCCTAAATTCAGATAGATTGGCCCGAATATTACAAAATAGTTCTATCAATGTTGTCAATCAGCCGGTGATTGAATTAGTTGCCAAACCACAGGCTTGGCCAGCATCCTTCATTGATGATGACACCCCAAGGGCAAAGTGGCCTTATCTCGTCCTCACATCACCATTTGCGGCAAAGTGTGCAGTTGAGGTAGCCGAGCATAACCCCCAGCTCAAACGAATTCAGTGGCTGGCCATCGGTGAAGGCACTGCCAGAGCATGTTTCATGCGCGGAGTTACGGTTTCAATATGTGCTCAAGCCAGAAATTCCGTCGAATTAGTCAATTATATTGACCGAATGATTAGCCGGGACATCACTTTAATGATACCCCGTTCAGATGTTGCGTCAAGTGATTTAGTAGAGCAATTAACTACCCTTGGGTTCAGCACTAAGAGCTGGATAGGATATGAAAATCGCATTAAGAAAATAGACAGCATGCCGGTGACAGAGGATGATGTCTTGCTACTGTCTTCACCGTCCTCTGCGCGTGCATGGGTTGAAAACTCTCTACCAATACCTAAAAATATACTTTGCATGGGGAAGGCATCATTGGCGGAGATTGATTCGCTGGGTTATTTTGCTGATTCGACCGTGGAAATACTACAGGGGCCAACATCTGAATTCGTTGCTAAGTGGTGGAAACAGAATCGAGGTGATTAATTTGAACATAAGGCCGAGGATTAATCGCTGGACAATTGCGAGGCGCAATCTAAATTTTGCCACCGATATCAAATCCTCATTGGTTCAGCCACATTTTGTTGTTGCAGGTAGTGGCGTAAATCAACCAATAGAGAGTATGCCTGGAATAAATCGCCAGTCAGTTGATGTGCTGTGTGAAACAATTGCTGGAGATATGGCGCTTGGCATAACAGCTCACATGTTGTTCGCAGTTGTCGACCACCACGATAAGGATTCAACAGCATCGAAGGCATCATTACCAGACATGCCCTTGCAACAGGCGATAACCCGATTGAGGCAGGAATATGGTGGTGAAATCGTCATTATGACGGACGTGTGTTTGTGCACTGCCACCGATCACGGTCACTGCGGAATTGTTCACAACCATGAAATCGATAACGATCTAACAATTCCTGAGTTGTGTAAAATAGCCTTGTCACACGCGTCAGCAGGCGCAGATTACATTTCTGCCTCTGATATGATGGATGGCAGAGTTAAAGCCATTCGCAACACACTCGAGGAAGCAGGTTTTACCAGCACCGGTATACTATCTTACTCGGTAAAATATGCTAGCGCATTCTATGGGCCTTTCAGAGATGCTGCATCATCATCCCCTACTTTCGGCGATCGAGGCAGCCATCAGATGGATATTCGTTCGGGCTATGATGAAGCAATCCTCGAAGCAGTATCTGATGAAAGCGAAGGCGCAGATATAATCATGATTAAGCCAGCGATGACCTATTTGGACGTCGTTCGTCAAGTTGCAGATGCGGTGACACGCCCTGTTGCTGTGTACAATGTCAGCGGCGAATATTCGATGGTTATGGCATCAACATCTGAAGAACAATCTACCGCCAGTCTTGTTAGGGAAATTTTCCATTCCTTCAAAAGGGCCGGCGCCGACATAATAGTTAGTTACCACGCGAGGGCGACAATCGCGGGCAACTGGCTAGATTGAGGTGAACAAATGCAACGTGCTAAATCCAATTCATTGCATAGCGAAGCATTGCATCATCTAGTTGGTGGCGTAAATTCACCGGTCAGAGCGTTCAAATCCGTGCATGGCAAGCCAATTTATTTTGATAAAGCATCAGGAGCGATTGTCACTGATGTTGACGGCAATGAATATGTTGATTTCGTTCAGTCGTGGGGTCCTCTTGTTCACGGACACTCCCACCCTAAAATCATTGATTTAGTATATCAAAAAATGCAGAACGGGACCTCATTTGGTGCTCCACATATCGGGGAGATAGAGTTAGCAAAACGGGTAAAACAGCGCTTCACATTCATGGATAAAGTTCGCTTTGTTTCATCAGGTACTGAAGCAGTAATGAGCGCAGTCAGATTAGCCCGAGGCTACACAGGTAGGGATCTGTTAATCAAGTTCGAGGGTTGTTATCACGGCCATGTAGATTCACTGATGGTAAGTTCTGGTAGTGGTTTAGCTACTTTTGGCATTGCTAGTAGCCCTGGGATACCACAGGATACTGTTGCCACTACGCTTGTCGCCCCGTTAGATGATGAAGATGCAGTTGAGTTCCTGTTCAATGAACACGGCGATGACATTGCCGCGGTAGTGATTGAGCCACTACCAGCCAATAACGGATTACTGGTTCAAAGACATGAATATCTGGCCAAACTACGTTCATTGTGTGATGAGCATGGTGCACTGCTAATTTTCGATGAGGTTATCAGCGGCTTCAGATTCAAAGACGGTAGTTACGGCGAAATCTCGGGGATTACCCCAGATATTACTGCGCTCGGCAAGGTAATTGGTGGTGGTCTACCAGTCGGTGCATACGGAGCTAGAACCGAGATAATGGAGAGCCTATCACCACTCGGACCCGTTTATCAAGCCGGAACTTTGTCAGGTAATCCACTTGCTATGGCTGCTGGAATTATGACTCTTGATTTGCTCGATAAAACTGCTTATGATCGACTTGAAGAGTTGGGCCAGCTATTGCAAGATAATGTCGAGCCGGTGCTGGAAAAACACGGCAATCCAATGCGTTTTATCAGGCGCGGCAGCTTATTTTGGTTCTCCCCAGGCGCACATGCGCCCCCACCAAGAGCGGATATGATTCCTAGCAATGCTGCCAGTTTGTATTCTGATGTTCATCGTGGGTTGTTAAACAAAGGATACATGCTTGCCCCGTCTGCATATGAAATAGGTTTCATTGCAACTGTCCATGATGAGCAACACATCCTTGGTATGGTAACAGCTCTTGATGAAGTATTGACTGAACTGGAGGTGTGACGGTGAACGGTAAACAAAGAATTGTTGCCGCCCTAAACCTACAACCAGTTGACCGAACACCAGTTTGGTTTATGCGCCAAGCAGGTCGACACCTACCAGAATATCGTAAAATTGCTAAGGAGCACAACTTTTGGGAGCGTTGCATGGACGTAGATTTATGCAAAACAATCACGCTTCAGCCACTTCAGAGATATCAGAAAATCGATGCTGCTATCATCTTTAGTGACATTCTAACCCCTCTGCCATCACTTGGTTATGATGTTGAGTATGGTGGCGGCATAAGGATAAGTGATTTCAACCTCGATGACGTAGATGATTGGACAAAATTTAGCGCTAGAAAACACGCACCCTGGGCTGCTAACGGTCTACAAGCAATAGGCGAAGAAATTGGTGATACCACTGCAAGATTGGGATTTGTTGGCTCGCCTTGGACTATCTGTATGTATTTGTTATCTGGTGGTACCGGCGACAAAGATTTTCACAACGCCCGCGCTAAAATCTACTCTAACCCCGACCAAGCACGAGATATGCTGATGCGAATGGGTGCAATAGTTGGCGACTTACTAGCTGATCAAGTCATTCATGGTGGCGCCGATGGTGTCCAGTTGTTCGATACATGGGCTGGGCTGCTATCGCCAGAAATCTATCGCAAGTTTGCCATGCCTGCGACAGCTCGAACAATTGAAGTGTTTCGAGAAAAGGTCGGCAGAGACACGCCAATAATCCATTATGCTAAGGGTTCAGGTCATCTTCATTCGGCAATCCGAGAGCTAGACCTCAATGCAATTTCGCTAGATTGGCGTGACAATCTTGCTGCTAATCGTGAGCAATTCGGAACGCAGTTCGCCTTCCAAGGCAATCTCGACCCATCATTGCTCCACGGCTCAACCGAGATGGCCAAATCCGCAACACGTCGTGTTTTAGCGGCGGCCGGGGATATGCCGGGTCATATTTTCAATTTGGGTCACGGCTTTGCTCCTTCAGCAAGAATTGAGTGTGTTGAAACTGTATTGCGAGAAATTGTTGGTGAATAATCATGCGGCAAAAAATGGCTGACATGGTTCACCGCATTCAAGATGAGATTTGCGCGGCTTTAACCGAAATCGATGGTGTTGACTATCGCCAAGATGAGTGGACACGGCCAGAGGGTGGCGGTGGCAGAAGTCGCGTGTTTTCTGGTGGCAAAGTATTCGAGAAGGCCGGCGTTAATGTTAGCGTTGTCCACGGAACTCTAAGCCCACAAGCTGCGAAAAGCATGGGTGGTGGCCATGAATTAATGGGCACAGATCTTGATTTCTTTGCTACCGGGATAAGCCTGGTTCTTCATCCAAATAACCCGATGGCACCGACAGTCCACGCAAATTATCGCTACTTTGAGCGTGGTGAAGGGAAGAAGCCGGGTAGCTGGTGGTTTGGTGGTGGTGCAGATTTAACCCCAAGCTACCTGTTTGAAGAGGACGCAGTCCACTTTCATCAAGTCCACAAGGATGCGTGTGACCGTCATGCAGTAGCCGATTATGGTAGATTTAAACAGTGGTGCGATGAATATTTTTACATCAAACACCGTGGCGAGAGAAGGGGTTTGGGAGGAATATTTTTTGACGACGTTAATGATAGCAGCAGGGAGGATTGCCTTGCCTTTGTCACCGAATGTGCCGAGTCTTTTTTGCCATCCTATCTACCAATCTTACATCGCCGAATGGAGATGGAGTTCACTCCTGAGCATAAGGAATGGCAGCAAATCCGGCGAGGAAGATATGTTGAATTCAATCTAGTCTATGACCGTGGAACAACCTTTGGGCTAACCACCAACGGTAGGATAGAGAGTATCCTTATGTCATTGCCACTAACTGCAAGATGGGAATATTGCCATGAAGTGAATGAAAACAGTGATGAAGGCAAATTGTTAGCAGTCTTACGCCAACCGAAAGACTGGCTAGCCTAACGAATTGGGATGTTCATATGACTTCACTAGATGACTGGATAAAGTACGGCGATGAATTGCGCCGGCCCTTACTAGTCAACCCCAAGTTAGGGGACAGTGATAGCGTAGTTATTGTTGGCGGGGGTCTTTCTGGTATGTGTTGCGCGTATCGTATCGCAACTAAACGACCGAATCTCAAGGTGACTATAATTGAACGTTCGAGCCAGCTTGGTGGTGTGATTGCAACCTGGCAAGATGGCGAATGGATTTGTGATCTAGCGGTTAATGCAGCTAGACCTCATCCGGCATTTTGGCGATTAGTAGACGATTTATCTTTGTCCGATAAGTTCACCACATCAAGTCAAGAAGCAAAATCTCGGTGGATCCTATCCGCGGGTAGGAGTCACAAACTGACTTGGCGAACATTGTTTAAACTAGGTCCATTGAGGCTCCGAAAGTCACTCAAACGGGCGCGACAAGGGGGGGTTTCAGTTGCCCAATTAATACCTAATGAACCAATTGCTGATGCTCTTTGTTTAGGTATTGTAAACGATACAGCGGATAATGTAGATGCCGATTTTCTCATGCCTTCACTGACAAAGTTTGGTAGTGAGCCGCCGGTAAAAAAATCGAGGTTACGGAAGCTTATTTCACAATCATATCCAATTTTCACCCCCTCTCGGGGTAGTATTGCTTCAATTGAAGGTGGAATGCAAGTTATAATTGACGTTTTAGGCAAAAAATTATCCTCTATGGACAATGTGACAATCGAATATAATCAGTCCGCTAAGTCACCAGCATCAGTAGCAAAACAGTATGCTGTTCCAATAGAATCTGTTGTCTGGGCGGCACCGGGTTTGCAAGAAAGTTATGCTGAATCTCAATTGTCAATCTTCGCTGTAGGCTACCAAAACGAAATAGTTTCTAGAGTAAAAATCGGTTACGGAACCTTGATTCCTGACAACAATATTCCAATTAGCGGGATATTAAATGAGAGCGACATTCATCAATCAAAGCGTAGTCCGGTCGGGCATCGACTATTTCGTCTAATGGTGCCGCATAGTCGCTGGGACGGAGATGACCAATCAGTACTAAATTGTGCAGAATCACTACTAGGCAAAAAGCCAGTATTATTTGCGAAAATTGGTGAGAGGAGTATCCCGCGATATCCCCCGGGGTATATGTCTAGGTTGAGCCAAATTGAACACGACTGTACCTATGTTGGATGGGCCGTGAGTGGAGTGTCAATTACGCACGTTGTCGCTGAAGCAGAGCGAATTGCTGAACTATTCTAGGCCGCAACAGGGTTGCTGAATTTTTTCGTAATCAGCTTACTAAGCCCTTCAACCCAGTCTTGATTATCGTTCAGACACTTAATTACAATTAATTCCTCACCGCCTAATTCGAGGAAATGCTCTCTAATGCCGATGTCTAACTCTTCTAACGTCTCTAGTCCATCAGCAAGGAAGGCTGGAGCAACGATAGCGAGTTTCTTGACGCCCCGCTTGACCAGTTCCTCGACTTTATCCATAGTAGAGGGCTCTAACCACTTTACTGGACCGATTCTACTTTGGTAACTAATCGACCACTGATCTTCGTTAAGACCCAGCAAACCAACTACTGTTTGAGTGGTATTCATGCAGTGATGACCATAGCATAGTGAATTTGCTTCAGACTTAATTGAGCAACAGTCGCTGATTTTCTGACAATGGTTTTTACTCTTATCGATTCGCTTGACGTGGGAAACGGGTAACCCGTGATAAGAAAATAGCAAGTGAGCATCTTTGTCCAGTTGGGATTGTATCGAGTTTGTCAGTGGGATCACATATTCTTCATCGGTATCAAAGTGCCCCATCTCGATTATCTTCGGGTTCCAATTAATTGATTTCAGTTGTTTGTAGGTGTGTTTTAGGGCAGATTCTGTAGTCGCTTGGGCATAGTGTGGAAACATTGGTAGCAATAGCAGTTCATCGACGCCCTTTTCCCGCAAACTCATCAAACCAGATTCGATAGATGGATTGCCATAACGCATAGCGAAGTCGAATTCGACATCTTCTACCATGTCATTAAGTGACTTGGTAATTCGGTCGGAATATACTCTGAGCGGTGAACCCTCTTCCATCCATATCTTTCGATATAGGGGGGCAATTTTTTTCGGCCTCACTCTGAGAATAATCCCCCTTACCAGTAACTGTCTAATTATGTAAGGGGCATCGATAACATCCGGGTCTAGTAGAAACTCGCGTAAATAACTACGCACAGATTTTACTGTTGGTTCATCAGGTGTTCCAATATTGATTAGCAAGACACCTTTCTTTGCCATTGTCGAATTGTCAATACTGGCTTTCTTAATGATTTGTCTTCAACCGTTCATCTCTCTAGTCCGTAGAAGTGCTCAGTCCGACAGCTAAGATTCCTCGCCAACCACCCCACAATGACATGACGTCAGTGTAACCCATATCTTGCAGAGATTTTGCTGCAATAGCACTTCTAAAACCGCCACCACAATAGAGGATTATTTTCTGTGAAACCCCACATCCTGATTTCTCGATATCGCGCTCGATAACGCCTTTACCGATATGAATGGCACCGGTTAAATGACCAGCCTCAAACTCGTGATTTTCTCGGACATCGATTACCACTGCACCGGCTTCAATTAAGTCAGGTAACTCTTCTGCCCTACACTCATCAATCTCACTACGTGCGGCTTCTACAACTGATAGGAAGCGAGGACTATGCTGTTTCGCCATGGCACTACGATAGTGGACAGGCTCATGAGGGTAGTGCTCAACAGCGCTTCATGGCCGGACAGATAACGGGGGCTGAGGCAGTTTACCAGGCTCTGTTAAGTGGCCAACCGATTGACCGAGTCTTGGTTGACCGAGACAAAGACACGTCAATGATTAGACAGTTATGTCAACAGAATGATATTCCTTTGGAGGAGGGCTCGACGAATGATCTTTGGCGCATGTCAGCCGCTGGCCATGCTGACGCACTTGCTCTAACAGGACGATTTCAAACCAACTCAATTGATGAACTGATGGCACAAGGTGGAACGATTTGGTTTTTCGATGGAGTGACTTATTCAACTAATCTGGGATTTGCCATTAGGACTGCTGAAGTGAGTGGGGCAGACGGAGTGGTGTTAAATGTCGCCAAGACTCATGAAGAGCGGCGAACAATTAGACGGGCAAGTATGCGTGCAGACCGTTTCATCCCAGTTATTTATTCAACTACTGAGGAGATAATTGCAAAAGCGAAAAGCAACGGTCTTACCATCGTCGCCGCTGAAGACATTGGAGACAGAGGACCGTGGGAGGTGGACCTGACAAAAAATGTACTACTCGTTGTTGGTGCGGAACGGGACGGCGTGTGTCAAGAAACGCTAACTGCAGCAGATTTCATTGTCAAGTTGCCAATGGATGGTTTTGTCCCATCATACAACCTACAAGTTGCAGTAAGCGTATTAGCAGTTGAAGCTCTTAGGCAGAAACTGGATTAATATGCCAAATCTCTTTTATTCATGCGGTTTAGAGGGCTGACCATGCTCCGGGGCCCCTCCAAGGCATTACCAAATCGAGGGATAGTTGCGGTTATTTTCATCTTGGCATTTCTGGTTCCAGGCTGCCTTGATTTCGGTGGCAACGAGAGCGAATCCTCAACATCGATAGGCGGGCCCATAACGATAGAAGCGTGGCATACCTTTGCTGCAGAAAGTAAAGAGGAGCAAGTATTCACCAATGCCGTACGAGATTTTGAGGCAGCGAATCCAAATATCACGGTAGAGATTACGCTAGTGCCGTTTGCTAATGCGGACCAACTATTCATGACGGCAGCTCAAGGAGGGGAAGCTCCGGACCTGATGCGTTTATCAAGTGATCAATTAGGGGCAATTGGTGAAGTCAGAGTGGATGGCTTTCCACTCCTTGAGGACTTACGGCCTCACTTAACGCCCCAAGACCGTTCACTATTCGAGGCTAGAGCCCTTGATGCAATGCGCTATGGCGAAGAATTGTACGGCATTCCAGCATCGCAGGACTGTCTTTCACTTATTTTCAACAAAGCATTATTTGATGCGGAGGGCTTAGATTATCCAGACAGTGGTTGGACGGAACAGGATTTGCTATCCGCTGCCCAGCAGTTAACCCGCCAAGATGTTCAAGGCCTAGCGATACCAATCAAAACCGCATATTGGTGGTTTCCAATTCAAGGGGGATTCGGTGGTTCTCTATTCGACGATGCGGGAAACCCAACCTTGGACTCTAATGGTTCTAGTGAGTCGATGCGATGGATGCTCGATTTGGAGCTTGAGCATGAGGTAGTAGCAACTGGCACCCAGATTGAAGGCATGAAAAATCAGTTCATTACCTCAAAAGCCGCGATGATAATTGATGGACCATGGAATTGGGCAACGTATGAAGATAGTCGACTGAACATTGGACAGACTCTCCTCCCAACCGTTGCCGAGACTGGAGATCGTATGTCCCCGTTGGTCACCTA
>CESN01048073.1_pt1 | contig 10403 bp, 9 predicted proteins | sample 531181 | NCBI WGS metagenome assembly CESN01 (sample SAMEA2621990, study PRJEB7988) | marine metagenome | isolation source: saline water (ENVO:00002010), including
CTACCCGAAAACGGCACACCCACCAAATTTGAAGTCATCCTTGCCAAAGTGCGCGATGCATGGACAACCTACACCAATATTCCTGCTGGTGCTGTTTATTTAGCTCGTAATGGAAAAGAGGTAACCGCATTTAATTTAAAGTGCCCGCATCTCGGATGTGCAATTGATTATCGCAAGAATACCAACGACTATTTTTGCCCATGCCACAACAGTACTTTCGCCTTGGATGGTTCGGTAACCACTGAAAATAGCCCAAGTCCCCGAGGCATGGACACCATGGATACCAAGGTGGAAGACGGAACGGTATGGATTCGCTTTCAACATTTCCGCCCTAATATTTCCGAAAAAGTACCGATATGATCAAGGGAATCATGGATTGGATCGATGACCGCTCCGGCATTCGTGGACTGGTCAAAGAAGCTCTTTATGAAAAAGTGCCTGGTGGAGCAAGATGGCGCTATGTATGGGGAAGTTGCCTAACCTTCGTCTTTTTCACACAGGTAGTAACCGGCACCTTGCTTTGGATGTTTTATAGCCCGAGCACGCAAACCGCGTGGGAAAGTGTATACTTCCTCGAATATCAAGTCGCGGGTGGATGGTTCCTTCGGGGTGTTCACCATTACATGGCACAAGCAATGATCGTCTTGCTGGTTCTGCACCTGATGCAAGTGGTTATAGACGGTGCCTATAAAGCACCAAGGGAACTTAATTTCTGGTTTGGTATCATGATGATGGGGGTTACCCTGGCTCTGTCTTTAACCGGTTACTTATTGCCATGGGATCAAAAAGGGTACTGGGCCACGGCGGTGGCTACCAACCTAATGGCTGAAGTTCCTCTCATCGGTCCTATGATTCAAAAGGTGGTAGTGGGAGGAGCGGAGTACGGACATCATACCCTAACTCGATTCTTTGCCTTACATGCCGGAGTGCTTCCTGCCAGTTTAGTTGGCTTGGTTGTGATTCATATTTATCTTTTCCGGAAACATGGAATTCATGTAAAAGAACCGAGGCCCAAACGAGATTCCTATTTCTGGCCGGATCAAGTACTGAAGGACGCAGTTGCCTGCCTGGCTATTTTATTGGCGGTTGTAACCCTCACCATTTATTTCCATGGAGCTCCGCTTGGACCCCCTGCAGATCCGTCTAATGAATTCCCTGCTCGTCCGGAATGGTACTTTCTCTTTTTATTCCAACTCCTCAAGTATGTTCCGGCATTTTGGGGTGCAGTGATCATCCCTGTGTTTCTCGTCCTGTGGATGTTTTTGCAACCCTTTATCGGGAAGAGTAAAGTGGGGCATAATTTCAATGTAGGATTTTGGTGGGCACTGATTGCAGGCTCGGTATTTTTAACCTTTTTGGCCGTATCAGAAGATCAAGCCAATATTAAGCACGGGGCAGCCATAGAAGAAGCAAAATGGCAAGCTGACCGTGTCATTGAAATTGCCAATGCCGACGGTATTCCACCTACGGGTGCCGTTTCTCTGCTTCGGGAGGACCCTCAAAACAAAGGTCGCCGCCTTTTTGCCTCACATTGTTCGAGCTGCCACCGATACAATGGACATGACGGGCGGGGGTTTCCCGTAGATGACACCCCTTCAGCCGCTGACCTTGCTGGATTTGCCAGTGTTCAATGGATTACTGAGCTCCTTAATTATGATCATTATGTATCTCATAAGTATTTTGGTGGGACCAAGTTTAAGGATGGCACCATGGCTCGTAAAGTTCTCGCAAAATACACTGGAGAAGAAAAAAAACTTCTTCCGGACATTGCCATTCTTTTGGCAGATGGAGCCAACCTGCCCTACGAGAAAAAACTGGATGAGGACAGGCGAGAAGAATTGCTTTCTCTTTATTACAATGACGATTTAAAGTTTGAGGATGGAAGATCTTGCATTGAATGTCATGACATTGATTCAGAGGACGAAGGTTCAGCTCCTGATCTTACTGGATACGGATCCCGCGAATGGCTGGTTGCATTTATCGAAAATCCTGAAGATGCAAGGTTTTATGGGAAGAAGAACGACCGCATGCCTTGTTACGGTCGGGATGAAAAGCTAAAAGAAGAAGAAATTGCCATACTCGTTGATTGGATCCGTTCTACACCTGCTCAAAACTAGTGCATTAATAATACGGAGAATGAAGACTCAAATTCTTGGAACTTTAAATTCTCCTAATTAAATAAAACAGATAAAAAATTCTTTTTTTTGAACGTTTTCTAAAAACCATCTGTCATACTCTATGACGAAAGTCAGTTTGTTTCAGTTTAGTTTGTGTTTAAAAGCCCAAGGACGCCGCAGTGATGCGGCGTTTTTGTTTACAGACATCTTTCAGGGATGGACGAGGAACTGAAAATAAACTAAGAATGAAACTTTATGAAACTTCAAATAGCCATAATCCTCGTACTGGCTAGCCTTCAAAACAATCAGTCTCTTGCCTCCCAAACATCTCAATTCATTGGTTTGGAAGCTGATTTAAACTCCTCCTTAAGTGCACTTGATCAAATCCGAAAATCTTTTGGAAAGTACTCCATTGAATCGCCTGAGCTTTTTGAAGGTAATCACCAAGGGTTTGAACACATAAAAATACAAGGTGATTCCGATAAGGGTGCATGCTTCGCTTTCTATATCCACCGCGATCTGGATAAAGATATGGATAAGCACTGGCCCATAGGAAAAGAAAGACAACGGAATGAAATCAAGGGGTACAAAGGATCTCCCGAAGTCATGAAAGCCATGGATCAAGAGACCGCCTCTTATAGTTGGGACTTTAAAATCGATCCTACTTTTTCTCTCACGCATCAATTCTGTCATTTTTTTCAATTGAAACCGGTAGGCGAAAAAAATTTTCCCCTACCCATCTTAACCCTCTCAGGCGGAGTTCATGCAGGCAAAGAAGAGTTAGAACTTTGTTTCTTCGGTAAAAAGTCCCACCGCATCAAGCTGGCCGATTGGAACGATTGTAAGGGGAAATGGCTCCGTTGCAAATGCGTGACTAAGTTTGCTGAAAATGGGGAGATCCTCTTTTCCCTTCAATCCACGGATGGAACCCTTTCCGCGGAGCACAGCATGACCAACCTGATGACCTGGTATCCTGACTTTTACTTCGTGCGCCCCAAGTGGGGAATTTACCGGAGCCTGAAGGAGAAAGAGAAAATCAAGAACGAAGAGGATCGGGTTTACATGAACAACTTCACCATTCGAAAATGGAAAACCATCCGTGCTCAGAATTAAAAAAATGCGAAACCTTCACCTTTCGGTTTATTGCCTTTTCTTTCTTGCATGGACCTGGCCCGGTTTCTCCCAAAACCTTCCCTATCTGCCGCCCGAATTGATCTCTGCCTTCGAAGGTAAACTACCCAACCAATTACCCAGACCCACCAAGACCGGACAATTTCGAAAACTGGTTGCAGGAGATGGATTTGTCTGGATCGCCGAAGCCGATGAGGCTCCGAAAAAAGGAAATCTGCTGGCCTTCAGAATGAATTTTGACGGAACCCTTGAGGAAAATGAAGTTGCATTCCTTGCCATTCGAGCCCGAACGGTGAGTCCTTCCGCTGAATTAAATCCGGATCCACGCCCGGGTCGAATCCGTATTCATGTTGCGGAACGTGAAAACCTGAGGCAAACCGCACTGTTTCATCTTGCCAGTGTGGGCAGGAATTGGGGTTGGTATTATCACCCCTTTCGAGCCACCAAAGCGATTGCCTCGGACGCCGGTGTGGTTCGCTTTAGCTTTGATTTGCAGAAACAAGCAATTGAAATAGAAGAGGTCAGGCTTTATCTGGCACCCGAGGGCTTTGATATGGCCCGTTTACCCATGATGTCGGCGGGCTACCAGGGTCGGGAAGCGAATGCTCCTTGGCGACAGGCAGCGGAGACTAGAATACGCAAATACCGGACCGCACCCCTGCGCATCGAAGCCTTCGAATCTACGGGTTCTCCTCTAAAGAAAACGGCTGTTCATGCCCGTATGATCAGACATGCTTTTGGTTTTGGCAGTACTTTCAAATCAAAATACCTGCTGGAAAATACCCAGGATGCCCAACGCTACCGGGACACATTTGACGAACTCTACAGCTGCTTAGTTCCGGTCCCAATGCTGATTCCCAGGCATACACCAATGATGTACAGCGGCAATTACGCCAACCAACAACTTCTGGGATTGGGTAAAGTCCTGCAATGGGGATCCGACCGTCACATGAGCTTCCGGGGGCACACCCTGGTCTGGGGAAACCTCCAACCTTGGAGCAATGAATGGGTTAAGGAAAACAAACCAGAAGAAATCCTAAAGTACTTGCGCGAACACCGAAACTACCTGTTTTCGCTTACCAAAGAGGTCATTCGCGAATGGGATGCGATCAATCATCCCCTTCGCTTCCAAAAGGATTTACGCGATGTTTTCGGTGAAAATATTTACCGAGATTTATTGGCCGAACAACGCAAGGCAACGGATGCCACTCTTATCATCAACGAAGCTCTCTTTGACAACGCACGGGAAGAGGCTTTTCATCAGCTGATGGTCCACTTGCAGAAAAGCAACCGGACCCAAGCTGACGGTATTGGCTTTCAAAGTCACTTCACGGTGCACAACCTAAGAGGAATGGAAGACCTCTGGCGTCGCTACCAAAGATTCGCTCCGTTAGTCAAACAGATGGCGGTGACGGAATACGACTTAATATGCAATGACAACCAACTGCATGCGGATTACTTGCGGGACATTCTCACCCTGACTTTCAGTCATCCCAAGATGACCAGTTTCATTAACTGGGGTTTTTGGGCAGGTGATCATTGGAAACCGGAAGGCAGCCTGATTCGCAAGGATTGGAAAGAAAGGCCCGCTGTCAAGGTTTGGAGAGACTTGGTTAAGGGCAAGTGGTGGACCGAAGGATCCACCGTAACCAACGAACAGGGAAAGGCAGTGATCGACGGGGCTTTTTTCGGAGTTTACGAGATTACCGTTGGAGCTAGTAAAACCCCACATGTGATCGAGCATCTCCCTCACCAGCAAAGCGTTTCACTAATGTTACCCTGAATGAGAATGGCTTGCCCCCCCTTTTTTGCGTCTTACAATATAGTCTTATGACCAACCCGCGCCTAGGACAGCAAACTATTCATTCCACAAGACCGTGGGGGGATATTCATATGGTAGTTAGAAACCAAAAATGTTCGGTAGATCTCACCGAGGTAAAACCTGGAGAGCGGGCAAGTTTACATTCCCATAATATTCGCCATGAACTCTTTCATTTCCTGGATGATGGTGCCGTCCTTGAAATTGACGGTAAACTTTTTCATCCCAAAGCTCATGAAGAATTCATGATTAAACCCGGACAAAAACATAGATTTTGGGCAGAAGATACCATTTTCAAGATGTTGGTGGTCAGCTTTGGCGAATGGAAAGCAGAAGATCAAATCCGTCACGATGACGACTACGGAAGGACCGGAGAACCCCTCGAACTTTAAATGTAAAGTGAGTAAGCCTCGCATAGCCGTGACCATGGGCGATCCTGCGGGGATCGGTCCTGAGATATGCCTGGATCTTCTAACCGATTCCTCCATAGCAGATCTTTGTACACCGATTATTTTTGGAGATGCCAATGTTCTTAGGCTGTGTGCGGAGCAAACGGACAAGTCAGCAGATTTTAAAGAAATCAGTGCAGATGACTTAGCTTCGGCAACTGAGCCATGTGTGCTCAACCTTGGGCTTATCGATCAAACGCTCTTAGAACCCGGCGTGGTGAGTGAAGCAACGGGTCGTGCCACATATGGATATGTGACCCAAGCAATCGATGCCTGCCTTTCCCAATGCGTCCATGCCGTGACCACCTGCCCGGCCAACAAAGAAGCTCTGCAATCCGCCGGAATTCCCCAACCGGGACACACCGAGATTTTTGCCGATCGGACCCAATCAAAAAAATTCTGCATGGCCTTTCTTTCAGATGAGATCAATTGCAGTTTGGTCACCGTGCATGCTGGCTATGAGGAGGTTCCCCATTTACTCAACGAACAAAGAATTATGGATGTAATCGAACTTACTCGGCACACCCACAAAAAATTGCTTGGAAAAGAGCCACGAATCACCGTATGTGGTCTTAATCCCCACGCTGGGGAAAATGGTTTATTCGGAAGTCGCGAAGAAGAACTTATTATACAACCTGCGATGGATAGAATGCGGAAGGAAGGTTGCGACCTCGCAGGCCCGATCCCTCCTGACACCGCCTTCACGCAATCGCAAAGGAATATGACCGATGCCTACATCTGTATGTATCACGACCAAGGACTGATTCCAGTCAAGACAATCGCCTTCGAATCGGCGGTAAATGTCACTCTTGGCCTCCCCATCACCCGCACTTCGGTCGACCATGGAACCGCCCTCGACATCGCTTGGCTTGGCAAGGCTGACTCTCGCAACCTCAAATCGGCCGTTCGGCTTGCAGTTCGGCTAACTCGATGAGAGGTCGATTATTCTACAAGGTGACTTCCCTTCTTTTATCTTTGGTTTATGGTGAGAACCTTACAAACCTCAGTATTAAATAGGGTGTCACATTGAACAGAATAACCGCTATTTATAGTAACCCATTATGGTGTAATGGATTTCATCAAAGCGATCATGGCGGATATCGAACCACCAGGTATGGATCCGCAATACAAGTTCGTTACCAAAGGTGAGAGCAAGGATTCAATAGATCAGGATCCCTAGGTTAATCACTAAGCACCAACCTAAAAATCTACGCAGTTTGTATCTGTTCAGGTTCATGATATTTTTTTCATCATTCTCTCTCGATACAGTATAGAAAACGGTGCCCACGCAAAAAAAGCTGATCACTGGATACCGCGGGCGAGGCGTCGAAGCGGTCTGCCAATGTATTTGTGGTAACCAAGTCGAAATCCCCCGTTCTTTTGAGCACCGCCGTCTTCCCATAGCGCCCGCTCACATAAATATGATTACCTGCTCCAATAAGGGAAGCGTAGACATTGGACAATCCGGGCAAACGGGTTCGCTCCATAAGAACCTTTCCTGTTTTGGCATCGACGCAAGAGAGGATGGCTTGGTTGGACTGGGTAAAATAAAGAAGCCCATTATAAAGCACAGGAGATGGAACATAGGGAGTTCCCAATTCTTTTTTCCATAGGATATCCCCTGACTGGTCCCCCTTCCCCGAAATGGGTACGGCGAGTACAGAAAAACCCTGGTATCCGGTCATACAATATGCCACCCCATTCTCCACGATCGGGCATGGGATTGCATTGTCCGTCAATCCGGAGCATTCCCAGTTGATGTTTCCTTTTTCAAGATCATAGCTAATCACTTTGCCGGGAGTCTTGCGACTGCCAGCATCTGGCCTAGAAGCAGTGGTAATAATCTGGACTTTCCCTTCATGCTCAACGACTGCAGGCGTAGCCCATCCGTTTCGAGTGCTCCGTTTTTTCATCCAAATAGTTTCTCCATTTTTCGCATTCAAAACTTGGATGGTCGACTGTCCGCGGTTGTCTCTAAGAATAACCAATTTATGCTTATACAAAACGGGCGAACACCCCTCCCCGAGGCTCGCCCCGATCTTGACCTCACCTAAGTTTCGCTCCCAAATCTTATTACCTTCTAAGTCGTAGCAAAACAAACCTGCCGAACCGAACCAGCAGTATAGTAATTCGCCATCAGTGGTCGGAGATGCGGAGGCGAAATTGTTGTCCCGGTGAGTCCCCTCATGTGGAATTAAGCGGGTAGCCACCCTCCTCCATAACTCTTTACCCGTTTTACGATCCAGACAAAGAACAAGAAACTTAAACTCGGTATTCGGGTGGGTGATGTCGAAAACGCGCTTAGGTTGATCTTCCGGACGCGGCAGGGAAGGATCCACTTTTCCAGTGTCGACCACGGACAAAAGGAAGATTTTATCCTTCCAAATGATGGGCGTGGATGCACCTGCCCCGTCGACTCGCACTTTCCAGCGGATGTTCTTTTTCTCACTCCAATGGGTAGGGGGATTACTCGAAGGGGCGACACCGTTTGTATCTGGCCCTCTCCAATGTTGCCAGTCCCGCTTGGATGCAATGACTTCGCAAAAAGTAAGGCCGATTAAGATCAATCGAAGGGATATGGTTTTTATTTTCAAGAACCCGATCAAACTAGGATTGAAATAAACGGATCAGTTCTACAACCGAAATCTTTTCCAGAGAATCCGTGCACCAGTTTGCTTCTTTTAACGCATCCCTTCCGTGCATCACGGAAACGCCCAAGACTCCTAAGCCCGCTTGCTTAGCCGAAGCAATTCCACTGGGGGAATCTTCAATTGCGATACAGTTTTCGGCCGGCAGTCCAATTCCCTCAATTGCCATTTCATAAGTTGCCGGATGAGGTTTGGGCTTCTTCACATCAGATGAACTCACTATAATCTGAAAGATACCTTTCAGCTCCCCCCCCGCTAGAACTTCTAGGGCAGCATCCACATCAACTTTTCTAGAGCCTGTAGCTAAAGCAATCGGAAAATGTTCAGCAGCGGATAGCACAAGATCAACGGCTCCAGGCATCGCTTTAGCTTCCTTTGAAACCAATCTCTTATAAGCTTCGGCTTTTCTCTGTGACCATTGTTGAAACTGTTGCTCGTCATAATCGATTTCACACAATTCAGCCAAGCGTCCCATGGCAAAACGTTCATCCCCTCCCGTGCACTTGGTAAGAAAGGTTTCATAGGATTGATTCATCCGCTCTCCCATGGCTTCGCAAATCGCACTGTAATGAGTAAATTCACTTTCAATAATAACCCCGTCCATATCAAAGACGATCCCCTTCAATTTGGCGGTCATGGGATTAGGAAATCAAACTTTGCAAATCCTCAGGCAAATACATCCATCACGGGTTTGGCCCCTGCCCCACCCACCAAAAATGGACGACCCGATGAGGTTTGAAATTCTTTTTCCAAAGGCAGGCCCGCAGCCCATCCAATGGTTGCATGAAGATCCGGTACCGTGACCGGATCATTTGGCAATGCTCCGTCTTGATCGCTCGATCCGTAAACATAGCCTTTCTTGACCCCACCGCCTGCCAAGACAGAAGAGTAACAAATTGGATAATGTCCCCTTCCATCACCGCTGTATTGAGGCTTACGACCAAATTCGGTGGCCAGAACCACCAATGTTTCATCAAGCAATCCCCTTGCTTCCAAATCAGCAATTAAGGCAGCATACGCCTGATCCAAAGGTGGGCTTAAAGCTTCCATTTCACCCTCGAGATTATTGTGCATATCCCATCCATCGGTTGCCACCTCAACAAATCGAATCCCAGTTTCCACCAGTCTTCTAGCCAGCAGACAACCCTGCCCAAACTTATTTAAACCATATTTTTCTCGGGTTGCCTGGCTCTCTTTGGAAATATCAAAGGAATCAAGATCCTTACTTTTAAGTAATCTCAATGTGTTGTCATAAAATTCTCGATATGACCTGACATTGTTGTCGGCATAGCGAGCAGAAAAAAAGGAGCTTAATTTTTCCGAAAGCTTAAGCTTTTTTGCCAATGCTTCGCTTCCCCCCGGTGTGGCAATATTTCGAAGACCAGATTCGGGGTCGAGAATGGGAATGGGACTGAAGGCAGTGGGGAAAAAACCATTTCCCTCTTTAGGCTCTGTATTTATACATGCAGATGAAGGCAAAGTCTGATGACTGGAACCGAGGTAGTGCTGTGACCACGCCCCAAGATTTGGGTGTTTGATGGTATTACGCTGAGCAAAAGCAGTCCGCATGAAGTACTGGGCAGGCCCGTGAACTCCAATCTTGGCGGTCATGCTTCGGATCAAACAAATCTTATCTGCAATTTTTGCAGTATTGGGTAGGTATTCCGTAACTTGGAAATCAGCTTTTGTTTTAATTGCCTTGCCAGGACCTTGGGTTTTTCCACGCTTCGGATCGAAGGTATCGATATGGCTCATTCCTCCCTTGACCTGTAAAAATATGATTCTCTTTGCCAAACCAAATCCATCCCCCATGGGGAGTGATTGAGAAGCCTTGAGATTTGGGAGCACCGTCAAGCCAAACGCACCAAGGGCACATTGTTCTACAAATTGTCTTCGATTAACTTGAAAGTTTTTCATAGTATTATGCGAATTCATTTTACTGAACAAAAAGGAATTCGGTTGAATTAAAAAGAGCCCAACTTAGGTCTTCTTTTTTCATCCCTTCAGCAATTGCTTGTTCCATGGTGTTCATTTCATCAGCAGTTGGTGGACGACAAAAAAAGCTAAGAAAAAGAAACTGGACAGCTGGCTTAAAACCTCCGCTTTGCTTAAGCATCTTCGAAAGCCGAGCTTCAGAATCGTGCAACAAATCCTGCATTCCACCATTCATTAGCATAAGGGTTTGCGGAATACTTCCTTCCACACTGGAGTCGTTAACCAAATCACGGGAAGATTGGCC
>CESN01101896.1_pt1 | contig 10389 bp, 9 predicted proteins | sample 531181 | NCBI WGS metagenome assembly CESN01 (sample SAMEA2621990, study PRJEB7988) | marine metagenome | isolation source: saline water (ENVO:00002010), including
AAATTTATAAAAGATTTTTTTAGCATGGAGCAAGGTCATGTGTGCAGACCACATTATAATCAATTAAATTCAATTAAATCATAACCTCATATCTAATACTATTATGTGCGAGGTTATTTTTTTACTTGAAGATTTAACGAGGTTAATTGACTATGCTTTGGCATGAACTTTGTCCATGCTTGTGTCAGAGCATTAACAAATTTTTTGATATCATCTTCTGAATGACTTGGTGTTGGGGTTATTCTTATTCTTTCAGTTCCTTTTGGTACCGTAGGGAAGTTAATGGGTTGAACATAGACTTGATGTTCTTCTAATAAATAGTCGCTTATTTTTTTGCAAAGTTTACTTTCTCCAATTATTACAGGAATTATATGAGAACCAGAATCTAAAAAAGGAATTCCAGCTTTTTCTAATTCAGATTTTACTAATTTAATATTATCAAAAAATTTTGATCTTATTTCTGGTTTATTTTGAACAGTTTCAACACTTTTTAATGTTCCGGCAGCTACAGCAGGACACATTGATGTTGTAAATATAAATCCTTTTGAAAAACTTCTGACAAAGTCAATAATTGAATGGGTCGATGCTATATATCCACCTGCTAATCCGAAAGCTTTAGCAAGTGTGCCATTTATTATATCAATTTGATCTGAAACACCCTCTTGTTCAGCAACTCCAGCAGCATTTGATCCATAAAGACCTACTGCGTGTACTTCATCAAGGTAAATTAGAGCACCATTCTCATTAGCAATTTCTACAATGTTTTGCAATGGAGCAAAGTCTGCTTCCATTGAATAAACCGACTCTAAAACAATCATTTTAGGACGGTTAAATGGTATACCTTTAAGCACACCTCTCAAATGGTCTACATCATTATGTTTGTAAATAACTTTATCTTTTTTACTTGCTCGTATTCCCTCAATTAATGATGCATGATTTAATTCATCACTTAAAATCAGACAATTATCAATCGCTGATAAAATCGATGTCAAAGCAGAGTCATTAGCACTGTAACCAGAGTTGAACGCTAAAGCTCTCTCTTTACCGTGAAGTTTTGCAATTTTTTCCTCCAATTCGACGTGGAATCTTGTTGTACCCGATATATTTCTAGTTCCTCCTGAACCTGCACCTAATTGATCTACGGCATTTTTCATAGCTGACATCACATCTTCATTTTGACTCATACTCAGGTAATCATTTGAACACCACACATCTATTTCTTTTATCTTGCCATCCTTGTGATGTAATGCTTTTGGATATTGTCCAGCTTTTCTTTCTATTTCGTTGAAATATCTATAATGGCCTTCATTTTTAATTTCTTGTAGTCTTTGGTCAAAAATTGAGTGATACGTTGATTTCCAATTATGAGATTTTTGACTAGCCATAAAATTCTTATAAACTATAGTTTTTCTAATTAAATACCTAAATAGACGCACTTATCATCTATTAAAAAGACAAGTATAATCTAAACAATGTCTAAAAGTTTAATAATTGGTTCAAGAGCTAGCTTTTTAGCTAGAATACAAACTTTTATCGTAAAACAAGAATTAAAGAAAAAAATTAAAAATCTTAAAATCATAACTCAATACACATCAACCAAAGGAGATGAGAATCAGAGTGAGACTCCTTGGAAAGATTCAGGATATGGAGTTTTTACTAGCTCGCTGACTAACAAGCTTCTAAACAAGGGTTTTGATTGCGTAATACATTCCTTTAAAGATTTACCAGTTTTAAAATCTAGATCAGAATATTTTACTATTAAAAGAGACGATCCGAGAGATGTGCTTTTAATAAAAAAAACATCATTAAACAAAAAAAATTTAATTATTGGTACATCATCACCCAGAAGGCAATCATCTGTAAAAGATTTAAAAGATTATATTGGAAAAAATAATATTAGAACAAATATGATTAGGGGAAATGTTCCAACAAGGCTATTTAAGGTTTTATCTAAAAATAAATATGATGCAGTTTTTATTGCAAAAGCTGCAATTGATAGAATACATAAATTTGGAAATAAAATAGATAAAAAAGAAACTAAAAAATTTTTTAATCTTTTTAGAAAATTTAAACCTTTTATTTTACCATTATCAGTATTTCCAACTGCTGCCAGTCAAGGAGCGATAGCTATAGAGTGCTTGAAAACAGATAAAAAAATCAAAACTATCTTAAGAAGGATTAATTGTAAAAATACTTTAGATATTTGTAATCAAGAGAGAAGTCTTCTAAAAAAATATGGTGGTGGATGTGGTTTAGATATTGGTATCACAATTGAAAATATTAAAAATAATTTTTTTTTATTTAGTAAAGGAGTCGATGCTAAAAATAGAAAATCATTTCATAATAATAAAATTTTAAAAAAGAAAATTTTAAGGAAAACCAATTATATTTTTCCAAAAAATATTAAAGATTATCAAATGTTTGACAGAATAAAATTGAAATTACCTAAAATTAAAAATTCTACTATTATTTTAACTAGACCAGATTTTTCAATTAAAGAATTAAACAGTAGAAATTTTTTTATTACAAGCGGTATTCAAACTTGGAAAAAAGTTTCAAGTCAAAAAAAAATTGCACAATGTACGTTTGATGGTTTAGGTGAAGATTATCGTCTTCCAGAAATTTATTATAGAAATTATAAAAATATCAAAAAAATTAGTTATAAAAATAGCATGTCGTTTTATAAGACTAAACAGATTAATGGCTATGAACTTATCCCTCAAATAAACTCAAAAACAATAAAGAATCTATTTGAAGCTAAAATTTTTTATTGGATGAGTTATTCTGCATTTAAATTAGCAAAAGCTATTAGACCAGATATATTAAAATATCAACATTGTAGTGGCCCAGGTTCAACTTTTGAGCAATTGAAAAAAGATATACCAGTTAAAAGGCTAAATTTATTTTTTAATTATAAAGATTTTAAAGAGAGTGTATACCAATGCAGATGAAATATTTTACTAATTCGAATAAACTTAAAGCTACTCATTTAATCCAACCTATATTTATTGAAGAGGGACTTAAATCAAAAAAAATTATTAAAGGATTAGGAAAAAATTACAGTCATACAATTCAAAGTGCAAAAAAAACTATTATTTCAGATATTCAGAAAGGAATAAAAAATTTTTTATTTTTTATAATTCCAAAGAAAAAGCAAAGAAAACCAAATAATTTTAATTTTCATTATCAAGTTTTATCACATGTCAAAGAAACGTTTGGTAATCAAATATTAATAATTGTTGATACATGTCTATGCTCAGTTACAACTGATGGACACTGTGGAATTACACATAAAAATAAAATTAATTTAAAAGAAACACATAAATCACTTGGAATTGCAGCTGACATTTTTATTCAAGCTGGAGCAGATATTATTGCCCCCAGCGATATGATGAAAGATACAACTAAATATTTGAAGTCGCTTTTTAAAAAGAAAAAATTCAATACTCCAATCATGAGCTATTCTTCAAAATTTTTTAGTAGCTTTTATGGACCGTTTAGAAATGCTGCTAAATCTTCACCAAAAAAATTTGACAGATCATCTTATCAACTTCCAGTTCATGATCTAAAAAAAGCAATTAGAAGTTCAATAACAAACGCAAAACAAGGCGCATCTTATTTAATGGTTAAACCTGGTATTACATCTATTGACCTAATCAAAGAAATCAAAAACAAAACTAAATTACCAACTGGGGCATATCAAGTAAGTGGAGAATACGCATCTTTACAATATTTGTCTAAAAATAAATTAGGTGACTTTGATAAACTTTACAAAGAAAGTTTAGTAGCTATTCATAGAGCAGGCGCTGATTTTATTATAACATATGGAGCAAGAGACATTGCCAAAATTTTATAATCTAAGATTTTTTAATGCACTTAACCGTATAGAGCAAAAAATACCTCCTATTTGGTTAATGAGACAAGCGGGGCGTTATCATTCACATTATCAAAATTTAAAAAAGAAACATACTTTTGAAGAATTATGCAAAACGCCTGAATTAATTTGTGAAACCACTATGGGCCCAATAAAAGATTTTGATTTTGATGCAGCAATTCTCTTTAGTGATATTTTGTTTCCATTAGATTATCTTGGTATGGATTTGACTTTTAATCCAGGGCCACAGTTTTCAAAACCTTTAACAGAGCAAATATTAAATGAAGAAAAAGATCAAGAATTTTCCGAGTACATAAAATTTCAAATTGATGGTTTAACTATGATCAGAGATACTTTGCCTAAGAATAAATCTTTAATAGGCTTTGTTGGTGGTCCGTATACTCTGTATCAATTTGCAAAAAGACACCCTAAATCAAATAATAATTTGTTAAATAATTTCTTACCTATAGTAGAAAAAATCCTTGAGGATAATATTGATTTGCAGTTTAGTGTAGATTTGGATTTATTAATGATATTTGACACTGAAGCACAACATTTGAGCCTTGGTCAGTTCAATCAAAATGTAAAACCATTTATTGAAAAAATTGCATTTAAGTACCCAGATAAAATTGGTTATTTTATTAAAGATGTTGACGATGAAAAATTTAAAAGCATAAAATCTATTAACGGATTAAAATTAACGGTCATTGGATCTAATCATGATATTTTTTCTAGACTATCGGGCACTGATCTATCTCTTCAAGGAAATTTTCCAAATGAATATTTGGCAGCTGAAAGTACTCAAGATTTTAAAAAGCATTTAACAAATTTTATTAAGTATGTAAAAAACCAGGATCTTGCATCTAGAGCAGGTTGGATTTGCAGTTTAGATCATGGTGTCTTAAAGACAACACCAGAGGAACATGTTAAGCTTTTTATAGAAAAAATTAGAGCAGAATTATAATGGCTACATTTATTGGAAATAGTGAATTTAAACATGGTACAAAATTAAGAATTGGTGTTTTATTATCTAATCTTGGAACACCAGACAAACCTAAAAGAAAAGAATTAAGAGTTTATCTTAAAGAATTTTTATCTGACCCAAGAGTTATTGAAACACCAAAATTAATTTGGCAAATTATTTTGAACGGTATTATTCTCAATACTAGACCTCAAAAATCTGCTAAAAATTATCAAAAAGTGTGGACAGACCAAGGCTCTCCACTTTTAGTTATTTTGAATAAACAAAAACAATTAACACAGGAATTATTAGGAAAAGAAAACCTCGAAATAGAATTTACAATTGGTATGCGATATGGAAATCCAAGCATTAAAAAAGGCCTAGAGGAGTTAAGAGAAAAAAATTGTAACAAGATTATTGTTTTACCAATGTACCCGCATTACTGTGCAGCAACTACTGGTTCAACATTCGATGAAGTTACTAATACAATGCAAAAATGGAGATGGGTGCCATCTTTAAGATTTATCTCTACTTATCATGATCATCCAGACTACATTAAGGCTCTAGCAAATAGTATTAAAAAACATTGGGATAAACATGGCAAACCAGATAAAATTTTATTTAGTTATCATGGCATTCCAAAAAAATACTTTACTAAAGGTGATCCTTATCATTGTTTATGTAGTAAAACGACAAGACTTGTTAGAGAACAAATGGGTCTTTCTGAGGAATTTGCAATTACAACTTTTCAATCTCGTTTTGGTCCAGAAGAATGGCTACAACCTTACACAGATAAGACAGTTGAACAGTTAGCTAAAAATAAATTAGAGCACTTACAAATTATTGCACCAGGATTTTCCTCAGATTGTTTAGAAACAATTGAAGAGTTAGATGGTGAAAATAGAGAAATTTTTAAAGAGCATGGTGGTGAAAAGTTTAGTTACGTACCTTGTTTAAATGATCAGGACGATCACATAAGCCTCATTGGGGCTTTGATTAAAAATGAACTGCAAGGTTGGTTATGAGTATAAGCATAGAAAATAAAAAAAAACTAACTTCAAGTTGGTTTCAAAATTTACAAAACCAAATGATAAGCTCATTCGAAACATTAGATACTAAAAAATTTCAAAAAAAAACATGGGATAGACCAGGTGGTGGTGGTGGAATTATGGCCATTATGAAAGGTGAGGTATTTGAAAAAGTTGGAGTTAATAGTTCAGTTGTACACGGAAAATTTAGTGATGAGTTCAGAAAAAAAATACCAGGCACTGAAAATAGCGCGAAATTTTGGGCAGCTGGCATCTCTATTGTTGCACATATGAAAAATCCAAAAATTGCCGCTGCTCATTTTAATACAAGATTTATAGCAACTGAAAGGTCGTGGTTTGGTGGAGGTTGTGATTTAACACCAGCAGTTCCAGATGAAAAAGAGACAAAATCTTTCCATCAAGGTTTAGAAAATTTATGTAAAAAAAACACTTATGACTATCCTAAATGGAAAAAAGATTGTGATGAATACTTTTATTTGAAACATAGAAAAGAGCCAAGAGGCGTGGGTGGTATTTTCTTTGATTATCTTAATGAGGATAATTTCGATAATGAATTCAATTTTATAAAGGATTTAGGAGTTTATTTTAAAGATTTTGTACATGATAATACTGTAAGAAAAAAAGATTCATCTTATAATGATATAGATATTATAAAATTGATGCACAAGAGATCAAGATATGTTGAGTTTAATTTACTCTATGACAGAGGAACTTTGTTTGGTTTAAAAACAGATGGAAATGTTGAGGCTATTTTAATGTCTATGCCTCCAAAAGCGGAGTGGAACTAATGTACGAGTGGCTTAAAGTATTACATATCATTTCTTTTGTTGCATGGTTTGCTGGACTTTTTTATCTTCCAAGATTGTTTGTTTACCACACAGGAAATGCTCATAATGAGTTAATCTGCAAAACTTTTGAAACGATGGAGTATAAACTTTTAAAATACATTATGAATCCTGCAATGATTGCAAGCTGGATTTTTGGCATTGGTTTAATTCATTATGTTGGATCTGCAGGTTGGTTACATGCAAAAATTATACTAGTTATTATCTTATCTGCTTATCACATGTATCTTGGGGTCGTTCGAAAAAAACTCATTGATGAACCATCAAAATATACCTCTAAATATTTTAGATATGTCAATGAAGTACCAACAGTATTATTAATTTTAATTGTAATTTTAGTCATAGTGAAACCTTTTTAAATTGAGTCTCTTTGAAATACTTGCAACATCAGCTCTTTTATTACATTTTATATTTATACTTTTTGTTATATTCGGTGCATTGTTAATATTAAGATTCAGGAAAATAATTTTTATTCATATTCCAGCAGTAGCTTGGGGTGCTTATATTGAGCTTAGTCATTCTATATGCCCTTTGACATATTTAGAGAATTATTTTTTAAAAAAAACTGGAAAAAATCAATATTCAATAGATTTTATCGAAAATTATATTTTTAAAATTATTTATCCACCAGCGCTTAATTATGAAATTCAGACTTATTTAGGAGTTATTTTAATTTTTGTAAATTTAGTCATTTACTATTATATAGTTAGAAAAAATAGGACAGGTGGGTGAGTGGTTGAAACCAGCTGGTTGCTAACTAGCCTTACGAGTAACATCGTAACGAGGGTTCGAATCCCTCCCTGTCCGCCAGTTTATGAAAAAAAAAAAAAATATTTCTGTTGGAAAAACTTTAGGATTTTCTTTTCAATTTTTAATAACAAATTTTGACAAGAGATTAAAGGATGGTCTTCCAGCTGTAATTTTTATTACTATTGCTTTTAACATTTTGAACTATTTGATTGGAAAAGATATAGCAACAAATTTTACAATATTTTTCTTTTTTATTTTTACAATGATAGTATCAAGCGCTGTTGGTATTTGTGTACATGAGGAAATAATAAATAAATCTAAAACTGCCTTTTTAAAAGAATTTTTATCACCAAGAAGTATAAAATATTTTTTAAATTTTTTAGTACTCTCATTTATTGCATTATCACCACTGCTAATACATTTTTTTGTAAGAAAGATGTTGAATGTACAAAATGATTATGCGTCTATCGCAATAATTTTATGGGTTTTGACAACTATTTTATCTCTAAAATTAATTTTTGTTTTGCCTAAGTTAACTTTAGGAATTGACTATAATTATAACATTAAAGAATTAAATATGGTTGGATCAAAGTTATTTTTGCTATTAACAATTGTGACAGTAATTTTTTTAGTTCCATCTATGATTTATTTAACATTGCAGCTATCATTTATGACAAGTTATAAAGATGTTTATCAAATGATTAAGCCAATATTTGATATTGGCTCATTTTATATTTCATATCTTAATTATATAACAATTTTCGCAGTAATTTCTTTCGCCTTTAAAGATTATTTTTCAAAATAAAATTTTTTCTATGTCATTTGAAACTGTTTTTTTATTTATAATATATTTATAAACTTGGACGTTCTCTATTACTCTTTGAACATAATTTCTTGTTTCAGTAAAAGGAATAAGTTCAATCCAATCAATAGGATCAATCTCACCTTTACGAGGATCTCCAAATCTTTTTATCCATCTCCTTACTCTATGAGGACCGGCGTTGTATCCAGCAAAAGCCATATATAATGCCCCATCAAATTCATCGTTTAATCCTGAAATATAAAAAGACCCTAATTTAAGATTAAAAAATTCATCTTCTATTAATTTGCTTCTGCTATATTTTAAACCTGCTTGCTTACTTACCAGTCTGCCTGTCGCTGGCATAATTTGCATTAAACCTTTTGCACCTACCCAACTATTGGCGTCACGATCAAATTCACTTTCTTGTCTAATTAATGCTAAAATAATCTCTTTTGGCAGGATAGTTCTTTTTGAAACTATTTTTGGTGTCTCTATGATTGGGTAATTTAACTCCAGCAAATTTTTATTTTGATAAGACGATTGTTTTGCTATTTGAATTGCAAAATCTAATCTTTCAACTTTTTGAGATAGCATACCTGCTAAAACTTGTTCTTTAATTGGTCTTTCCTCTGATCCAAGATGACGGATTATATCTTTGCTTTTAAGTGATTCTTCAAGTTCATGAAGCAGAATTACTGCTTTAGCAAGATCAGATTTTAATAGTTTTTTAAAATCTTCTTCAAAAAATATAAAATTGTTTTTTACTGTAAAAGTATTTTTGTTAATTTTAGCAGCTGCTAATTGCCCATAAAAAGTTGTTATAAATTCAGATGATTTATTATACCAATTACTTGCATTTTGTTTTTGATTTAGTTCATCATAAGCTTTACCAACCCAGTAAGCTGCTCTAGATTTACTGATAGGGTAATTGACTCCATTATACATAACTTTAAAATGATTAACAGCAGCATTTGGTTTGTTTAAAAACCTTAAAGCTAACCAACCTGCATGCCATTCTGCTTCTGCAAGATTTCCGCTATCAAGTACTCCATGATTAATTAAAAGTTCATAAGCTTCACTAAATCTTTTTTTATTAATTCTACTTCTAGCAATTATAAATTTTTCTTTAAACCAAAGGTCAGGTTTAACTAATAAATTGGGATCCTCGGGAAGATTATTAATTATCTCTAAAGCGCTATCATATCTTCCTCTTTTTCTTCTCCATTTTGCTCTATCAAATTTTAGACCTATATCGTTTATAAATTGAGGTGGCACTTTTGCTATGGCACTATCTACACCATAAGATCTTGTCATAAGCGCAAATCTTGCAAAATATAATTCTTTATATCCTTTTGGCAAATATCTTAATGTACGTCTCAATTCATAAAAATCTTGTTCCCATGCCAAGTATTTTGCTCTGTCTATATAGTCGTCACTTGTAAGTAAGCTTTTAAACTTTTTATTAAGATATCTATGTTCATCATTACTTAAATTTGCAGTTTTAAATCCTTCTGCAATTAATTTATGAGCTTTTTTTCTTTCTCCTTTCGTTAAAAAAGCTTCTCCAAGTTTAATTTTTCCATATCCACTCAGTGGCTCTTTCTTTTCAAAAAACTTTATCACATCTTTTGTTTTAACAATTTTAAAATTAATTTTGTGTTCAGCAAGATATCTTAATCTATTTATTCTTGGCCAATTAGGATTATTGTTTATAAAATTCATATATTCATAAAAATCTAGAAAATTAGTTGTTTCTTTTAGATACATCCAAGTAACTAAATTATTAAGAAGTTTTGACCTTGATTTTTTTACTTCCTTCATTGCAGATTTCCACCTTTTTCTTTTGATAAGACCAAAAGTTTTTTGAGCAATTAAAAAATCTTTAGACGATAATATTGTTGATTTTTTTTTGGTTAAACCGAGATTTATTGGTTTTTTTAATGGAATTATTTTATTTGAAAATAAAGATATTTCTTTTTTTTTTTTAATTGTATCTAGTGTAACTTTTTTAAGTCTTTCATTAACTTGTGGCGTTTTCTTTTTATCAATAATTTTATCTTCAATATTTTTTTCTAAATATTCTTTTTTAGGTAAATTTTTTTGTATTG
>CESN01035573.1_pt1 | contig 10368 bp, 13 predicted proteins | sample 531181 | NCBI WGS metagenome assembly CESN01 (sample SAMEA2621990, study PRJEB7988) | marine metagenome | isolation source: saline water (ENVO:00002010), including
AAATTGATCAGAATTTCGAAATGAATTCAAAAAGTTGAACTGTTCTACTTGTAAAAAGAAAGAAATGAAAAAATTGAGTTTGCTAGGGTATGCGTTGTTTCTGTTGCTAACATGTCTAAGTTGTAAGAATGATAATTTATTATATACTTCTTTTAAAGAAATTAAAGATACTACATGGTCGTTTAAGGATAGTGTGTTTTTTAACTGGGAAATTGAAGACACCACAAAGTCATATACCGTTCAATTGAATATACGTCATACCACATCTTATAAATGGGCTAATATTTTTCTTTTTTCGGATTTAGTTTTCCCAAATGATAAGGCAAGAAGAGATACATTTGAATTTTATTTTTCAGATGATTACGGCCATTGGACTGGTGATAAATCAGGATTATTGGTTAAACATAAATTTCCTCTTTATGAAAGAGTTAAATTTCCGTTGAAAGGAGTGTATAAGCTCAATTTAAATCAGGCGATGAGAGATACCCAGCTAGTAGATTTAATGAATATAGGTATCGAAGTTTACACTAATCCAACTGTAGAATAATGCCTTACTATAATCAACATATTCATTCTAAGTTACCAAAAATTGGAACTACCATTTTTACTACTATGTCAAATTTGGCCAACGATTATGGAGCTATTAACTTATCTCAGGGATTTCCAGACTTTGATGTAGATGAGCGATTAAAGCGTTTAGCCATTAAGTACATTAAAAAAGGACCACATCAATATGCACCAATGGAAGGCGCATTACCATTAAGAGAAGCTATATATGATAAGGTTAATGCAATGTACAATGCTTCTTATGATGTGGAAAAAGAAATTACCATTACAGCTGGAGCAACTCAAGCTATTTACACGGCTATTTCCGCCATAATAAAAGAAAATGATGAAGTAATTTTATTTACACCAGCATATGATTGTTATGAGCCAGCTATTGAGATTTGTGGAGGTAAGCCTGTGTTCTTTCAACTTCAGTCACCGGATTTTGCTATTAATTGGGAGGAGGTTAAAAAATTAATTAGCCAAAAGACACGTATGATTATCATTAATTCCCCTCACAACCCAACTGGTTCAGTGCTTACTAAAAAAGATTTTATAGCGTTAGAGAAAATTATTTCAGATACGGGAATTATAGTTCTAAGTGATGAAGTGTATGAACACCTTGTGTATGACGACCATACTCCTCAGTCTGTAGTCTCGTATCCCAAATTAGCAAGTAGCTCCATTGCTGTTTTTTCATTTGGTAAGACCTTTCATGTTACGGGATGGAAATTAGGTTATGTATTAGCACCTGAAAACCTAATGTATGAATTTAGAAAAGTTCATCAGTTTAATGTTTTTTCATGTAACCACCCTTTTCAATTGGCTATTGCTGAATACATTAAGGATGAAGAGAATTACATGAAGTTAAGTGCTTTTTATAATAAAAAAAGAAAGCTTTTTTTAGAAATGGTAAATGCATCTAGATTTAAAGCAGTTCCATCCAAAGGGACTTATTTTCAATTACTGAATTATGAAGAAATATCTTCGCTTTCAGATATTGAAATGGCTAAGAAGATGACTATAGAAAATAAACTAGCAAGTATCCCAATTTCAGTTTTTTATCATGCAAAAATAGATCAGAAATTCTTACGATTTTGTTTTGCAAAAAAAGATGAAACATTAAAAAAAGCGGGAGAAATCTTAACCCGGCTTTAATTATTCACATTGATATCTTAAGATTTGATATGAGATAAAAAATACAGCCTAATATTTTCTTATATTTTTGGAATTATATGAGAATTATAAGTTTACTATTTGCCTTTTTTCTTTCGTTTTCTGCCTCCGCACAACACTTGATTGATGTTTATTGTTCCGAAGACAGCTGCAGTCATACTGTGATAGATCCTGAGTTAATAATGATAGAGCGATGGGATACTTTAGCTCAATCCAAGTTTTGGAAGTTAGTGATGAATATGAGTAGTGACACTTGCATCGTGAATGTAGCTCACAATAGAAAAATCCTTGGGTATGTGGAAAAAGAGGCTTGGTTTTGCCAAACAGAGGATGAGAAAACAGAATTTAAAGACTCTGTGATCAACTATAATTGTTTAGATAGTAATACTAGAATTTACATTACTTCCGGGAAGAAAGATTTTTATTTGATAGAAGAAGTGATACCTAGCATTTCCATGGCTATTGATATTTTTGACGAAAACCATGTTGATCCTTGGTATGCTCAGTCCATATTACTTATTGAAAGCCCGGCAAAAATTAGATATTCAAATGCGGGAGCTTATGGACCATTTCAATTGATGAAAAAAGTAGCTAGGAAAATGGGGCTTACCGTGAATAGCACTGTAGATGAAAGAAAAAACTTTGATAAGTCAGCTTATGCTGCCAGTGAACTTTTAAAAACAATTTGTATCCCTCAAGCTCATAGGATATTATGTGAGTTAGGTGATTTTGAGCCAACTGGGGATGAATTGTGGTTCAAATTTTTTGTACTACATATTTATCATGCAGGCGCTTATAACGTTCAAAAGCTGGTAACACAACTTGAAGAGCCAATCGATGGAATGGAGTTGATTAAATGGATGTGGACTCATGAGTATGGAAATTTCAAAAATGCATCTCAAAATTATTCTCAAATTGCCATAGCTGCCATGCTTACTCTTCAGGACATTGTTCTAGAGGACTGCGATTATATTTTTAGGTGTGAAAGCAATAATTATTCCGAATATTAATGAATAGATTGTTTCGATCCATTAGCGTAATTATAGCTATTTCATTTGCCGTCACCACCTTTATTCACTACCACCAAGATTTAGACTTAGTTATTCCATTTTATTCTCAAATCACATCAATGGTAAGTCTTTTATTGTTTATCCTTTTTATTTTTAGGTTGGTTTGGCGTTGGAAAAACTATGCGATTTTAAAAAATAATGATGGGTATGTTTTTACGAGAAATGGTTGGGGTAAATTACTCACTAATGAGTTGATTCCTTTTTTTATTTTTTTACCCCTAATTGTGATGTTGAATATATACGCAAAGGATTCTGTTGTTTTTAGTTGGGTTCTTTTATTGATTATGGTAGAAGGATTTGTCTTTTTGATCATAGGGAAGAACCATTTTAAAATCATGTTAAATGATAAGGCCATTATTTATTTTTCAAATCAACCTGACGTTATACGTTGGAAACAGGTAAAGCAAATCAAAATGAGTGAAATGGGAATTTTGGTGCTCAAAACCAACGGAAAAAAATTATTCATTGAAGACGAATCGTTTAAAAATGCGAAGGAAATTAGGTTTAAAATCAAAAAATCAGCTATTGACAGACACATTTTATTGGAGGAAATAGGTCTCTTAGTTTAGCGCAGAGTATATAATAGCTTCTAGTTCTCTAATTAGTTTTGATTTTTCAAAGTTAGGGGCATAAACATAGCCATCTATATTAATAATTTCTCTGTTATTTTTCGATAGAAAAGCGTAATTAATGAAGGGCCCGCCCATTTTATCATTTACCATCTTCCAAGCCCCGGTTGTTTTAAATACGTATTTATCATTGATGTACATGGCTTCACTTTTCATAGGAGCAAGATCATCATTTCTAGAAATCATATAAGAGTCTTTCGTTGTACCTTTTAAATACATCTTGCTAACGGAATCTCTTATTTGCTGTTGATAGTGGATGGTGAATTGATTTTCACTAGTATAGGGCGAATTATAAATTACTATGCCTTTTTGAATCTCATGTGTTCCATTTTGATCTTTTTTGATTTCAAGCTGGCTAAACCACCAAAAGGATTTTGATTTTTTATTCAATTTCATTTCTTTCGGTGCTTTTATATTCAACTTGAATTTTTTGGACGTATTCGTATTAATGGTGTTATTTTTTGAGTAACCCATTAAAATGGATTGATAATAAAAGGCATTAATTTCATTAATTAATTCTGAACTTGAGGTTGAAAAGTAGTGCAGTGCCCTATCAGTATTTTTAAAGGAAAGTTCAGCTACTAGTTGGCCATTAGCCCATAAGTCTCTAATATAGGTTGGCTTAATAAAGCTTGGCTCGCTTGGGTCAATTTTCACCACGACAATACAGCTTTTATTTTTAAGTTTATTTACTAAGTTTTCTGGAACTATAAAGTCAATTTCGAAAAACTTTTCATAAGGCAACGGGGTAGCTTTATTTAGGCGTTCAAACTGACTATTTAATTCATTTCCAATGGGATGGTTCCAATATTTTTTTGGAAGAGAAAATAATATTTGACCAAAATCCGTCTTTGCTTTAGGCTTATATACAGAAGGGTCATATTCATTCAAATTACAGCCGAAATACACCACAGGTAAAATAAAAATAAGTATGATTTTTTTTAGTGGTAACTGCATAAGACTATTCCAAAACTTAAGCTATATGGAGATTGAAAAATTGTAGAAATTGAGGTAATTCCATTTTCAACATATACTCCTATTTTTTTATAGGATAGTTGAATTCTACTTGAAATAAAATGATTTTGATGGTGCAGTTTGCCAAGGGTACTAATTTTTTTTGAATTATTTAGTTCTTTGAATTTTAATTCATATTTACCGTTTACTAGCAAATGGTATTGAATAGATGCCCCTATTTGAAATGTTTTCTTTTTAGAAGGTAGAGGTTTAAAATTTAGTTTTAGCGGAACGGTCAGGTAATGAAAACGCATAAAATTTTTTCTAATTTCTTTTGAAGACTTAAAAAATGTGATAGTGTCATCTAACACAATTGCTTCATTTTTGCCCAAATTTAAATGGTGAAAAGTAGTGCCAAGCCCAAGCTGGAAATTGAAGTATTTTTTTGGACTTTCAATGGTTTTAATGTATTTTTTAATTCCTATTTGAGAGGAATTGTATCGATTAAATGGAGCTTTAATGCTTTCTAAATTGCCTCTACTAATCTTATTTTCTATATATAATAAAGCACCTAAATCAAACTCATTTTTTAGTGAAGGATGTTTTTTTTGATCTAATCTAAAATCATCTTCTTCCTCAAAATTCCAATCATTATTATATTTATTTTCGGAGTTTAAAATTTTTTTAAACCATGAAGTATTTAATGTATCTATATTTTGACCTTGGAAATTCGAGCAACAACCCATGATCAATAGAATTATAATACAAACTAAGCGATTTTGGAAAAAGTATAATATGTACTTTTTAGACGTATGGCAATATGTGCTCATTATAGTGGTATTTTTAATAGCACTTATTTTTGGTTTGTAAAATCATCTAAGGCCTAGACTAGTTTCACCAATTAGAAATCCTTCTGCAAAGATTTCAATTTTGTAATTTCCGGCTTCAATGGAATTATCTACTTCATAGTAAATACACAAATCGGTATTTTCATTTTGATAATTAATGGTTCTTTTTGAGCTCATATTAAACTTTTTTTGGTCTTTGTCTGTTATAGATAGAGGGGTTGGGGACTCCAACAGTATTCCATTCTCATTGGTGATTCTTAGAAAAATCTCTTTATTACCAGCTTCAGCTAATTTATTTTCTACAACCGAGAAGCAGGTTTTAATCATATTAGTTTTGGACGCCCTAGTAGTTTCACTTTGTGTACCTGAATTTCGAATCCTAATACCACTAGAAAGTACATTATTGATTTGCAATACAGCCCCAATAGCTACTTGCTTTTGAAGTGCTTCATTTTGCTTCTTGATTTTTTTATTTTGACTGCTCACAGAATTTAATTTTTTGGTTTTATCAGTCAAGTCATTTGATAAATTTATGTTTAGTGTATTTAAGGAATCAATGGTATGTATGTAACCCTTCATTATTCCTCTTAGGGTTTCTGCTTCTTTTTTTAGTTTGTAGATTTGTCTCCAGTCTTTTTTTGACTTTTTATCGAGTTTTTCTACTTTTTCTAGTAACGCATTGATTTTAAATCTTTGACTATTTATACTATCTATAGCCACGCTGTTATTCTCTTCCAGACTGTCATAGGAAAATAGTAACATTTTTAGGTTTTCTTTAAGATTAGTTTGATCTGCATCAGAAACAATATCTTGATTGATGATAATTTGATTCATCTCTTCATTTTCCTTTACTAATGAAAATAATTCTTGTTTGAATTGGTGATTTTTCTTCGTTAATTCACTTATTTTGAAAGCTAAAAAGCCAACGGATAGAATTAATAAAATATTAAGTAGTAGAGGTATTTTTGATTTCTTTTTTTCTTCCATGTAATAACATGCAATTTTAAAAATCTTAAGTTTCTTTTCTAATCATTTTTAAAAAATAATTCATAAGTGAATGTTTAAAGACTTTCTTAATTTAATTTATCCCCTACAATGTGCTGGCTGTAGTTCTCCACTTGTTCAGAGCGAAAAAGCCATCTGTTCTGGGTGTTGGATGGAGCTTAAAAATTTCGATCTACGTAATCAAAGCAAGTTTTTATACCATAGCTCTATTCAATATCATTATTTTAGTTACTGTTTCATAAAAAACAGCGTAATTCAACAAATATTACATCAGATTAAATACAATGGAAATAAAACAGCGGCTTTTGTCTTAGGTGTAGAATTAGGTAACTTAATAAAGAAAAAACATAAAGTTGATGAAGATTGTATTTTAGTTCCTGTACCAGCAAGTATAAAAAAGAGGAGAAAAAGAGGATATAATCAAACTGAGATTATTGCTGAGGGAATATCTAGCGTGACAAATTATAACATTAATAATCAACTTTTGATTAGAAAAAATTCATTAAAAACACAAACAATGAGTACTGTTTTTGAGAGATGGCAGAACATTGAAAATGAATACCAGCTTAATTCTCGATTAAGTCAGAAATCAAATATTATAATTGTGGATGATGTAGTAACTACAGGCGCAACATTATACCATTGTATCCAGTCATTAGAAGGCCAGTATGAAAATTTATATGTAGCAGCAGTCGCTGCTGTGTAAGAGTTGGCTACTTAGGAAATTCTGTAGGACTTTCAACAGGTACACCAATCTCAATATTGGTAATTTGCCCTTCTTGAAATTGACCATTAAACTTAGCACCTTCTTTGGCCCAATAGTATTCACCCCTACCATTCATCTTATCCTTCGCCCAGCTCCCGTCATACGTATTGCCATTTTTCCAGGTATATTTACCTTGGCCATTTTTTAGGCCTTCTGCAAATCTACCGACATAATTATCTCCATTTTCGAAATAAAATGTACCATTACCGTCTGGTTTTCCAGCCTTCCACATCCCTTCATAGAAATCACCATTTTCCCATTCATAAGTCCCGTGTCCTCTAAAACAGTTTCCTTTAATGCACTGAGCAGAAATTGCTGAAGCAAACCCCCAACATAAAACGATAGATAAAAGGCTCTTTATTAATATTGTATAATTTTTCATTTGATATTTTATTTTAAAATTCTAGTTCTATTTGTCCAATAAACACGCCAAAAATCAAATACGAACAAATCGCGGTTAAGTTACTAATTTTGAACATAATTCTTTGTGTTGTGCAGTAAAGTAATGATCAAATCTGGATACGTTAATAGCCTCAGACAGTTTTTTATTGCACAAAATGTGATCAATAAGCTGTTTTCCAAGCAGGGGAGCCATGAGAATTGATTTTGATCCCATTCCATTAAATATAAATGCGTTTTTCAAGATGGGATGATTACCTATGAGTGGTTTGCGATCAATGGTGGTTGGTCTAAATCCATATTTTTGATTTATAATTTCAAACTTGTTTTGGGGTAAAAACTTTTTAATTTTAGAAAGCAGTTCCCATTTGGCGTCTTCCGTTATTTTTTTTGATAGATCGTTGTGATTATAAGTGGCTCCTAATATGAATTTATCCTCAACAGTCGGGATGGAAAAGACACCCTTACTTAAAATGAATTGGGGTAGAAATTGTGATTGAATTTCTAAAATTTCTCCTTTATTTGGAATGATTGGTAAGTAGCAGAATGGGTTAAATTCGTCAACAAATGGACCTTGACAAAAAATAATGTATTTAAATTGGTCATTTCCTTTTTTATAAAAGTATCCATCCTTCTGTATGTTTTGAATTAAAAAGGACTCCTCTCTAAATTTATTTTGACGTTCAAAGTATAGTTTTACATTTTTAAGAAATGCACTAGCATCTAGTTTTGCAGATTTTTTCAATCTTCCATTTCCAAATTGGTTGTTAATATTTTCAAACTTTTCTTCTCTTTCGCTTAACACACGAACAAATGGTTTAGTAGATACTTTACTTAACCAGTTATTTTGTTCTTCATAGGATTCAAACAGCCTAATTAATGGGAATTCTAAATAGGTTTTATTGCTTAAAATTTCATTGCATTTTGTGTAAAATTGATGACTGTAGTCATACAGGGTTTCCCCTTTCCAATTTAATACACATCTTTTAAAGGACATAGGGTGCATTAGACCCGCAGCTACTTTTGAACTAGTAATTTCTTCATTTTTATCTACAATGAGAAATCGTTGATTGTACTTTTCTAATTGTAAACCCATTATGGAACCTGCAATTCCCTGTCCAACAATTAGGAAATCATAATTCATTTACAGTTTTATTTCTTTGAAACATATGGTAATTCCAAAAAAGACCAGTGCACACCCAACAATGATTCCTAAGTAGCATAAATTTTTAGGATTTAAATAATTTTTAAGCTTACTTGAAAAATATATTTTCAATAAATCGATACTAAATAAGGTTATAATCGTAATACCAAAATAATATAATAAGCCAGCTCCTTGAATTTGTAATTCTTTTGTAGCATAGGTACATGCCGCAATCCAAAATACCAGGACAGCAGGATTAATGGCATTTAGTCCAAATCCTTTGGCAATAAGTTGAAGAGGATAGATAATGATGTTCTCACTTGAAGTATTTACTTCTTTAATTTCTTTTGAACTAGGGATTGTTTTTAGAGATAAATAATTTTTAAAAATAGAATACCCACCAATTACTAAAAAGATACCACCTGCAATATATTTTATGTAGCTAACGGAGTATAGCCAATAATTGATTTTTTCAGCGATAAATAGCGAAGCAATAAGGTATAAAGCATCACTTAATAAAATACCAACATCTAAAAAAACTGCTGATTTGAACCCTTTTTTAATACTAGTTTCGATTAATATAAAAAAGGCTGGACCAACTAAAAAACTTATGAATATTCCAAAAAATACACCGTTTAAAATGAGATCCATTTTATAAAAATAGACAAAAAAAAACCACTTCATTGAAGTGGCTTTTCAATCGTTGATGAAATTGATTAAGCTTTCTTTAAGAAAGGTAATCCAGTTCTTTCATTTTCAATAACTTTCTTTCCTGAAGGTAAGTCACATGAGTTGGATCCTTCTTCTCTTGAGAAATAATAAATTGTTTGATTTCTTCCTCCTCTTAAAGTTACATCTTTAGAATGTAAATAGTAAGTACTTCCTTTACTATTGGTATGTGAATATGCCATTTTTTATAATTTTTTGATTAATAACAAGGTGAATATATTAAAATAAACCAATTATACTCTGAAAACAGGCCAGATAATCTGCTTTTTTTATTAACAATATTAACAGGATAACTACTCGAGAAGATTTGGTGTGTTTAGTTCACCGTCCATTTTTTCCAGCTCCATACGTACTGAGCCAACCCATATTTTCGCTTTCACTAATAATGGTATTTTGTTATAATCATCTGAAATCCAAACAGTTAAGTCTTCTTCCTCTTTAAAAATTCTTCCTTTTTGTACAATGGGGCAGAATTTTAATGCATTGAATTGGCCTGCCTCTATTTTTATGTGTTCTTTTCCAAGGTATTTTACTTTAAGATTGTAAATTTCTCCGTCCACAATACTATTAAATGACAAAACAGTGTCTTTTTTGAGGTTTTTTAGGTTCAATGTTCTAGCATAGAAATAACAAGAAACCATATCCTGAACATTATCAGGCACTTTGATGTTCTTTTTTCCAGTGTTTACTATTCTTTCATTATGATTAAAAGTATAGAATTGGTTAAATTTTACATTTCCCTCACTTACATTTCTTATGAAAAATTTGGGTTTCATGCTTGAGGAATCAATGATGCTTTCGTAATGATCCCTGACCTTAAAAAACCAATCAAAGGTAAAGTTGGTATACCCCTTTGCAACAACTCTAAAGCATTCTGGGTTTGACGCAATTGATTTCACCTCTAAATTTGCATTTCCCGCTTCAATAATTCCGTATGCAATTTTATAACCTAACTTCTCTCCAATTGTAAATGGTTTTATATTTTCAATATTAAAATCAACGCTGCGGAATGAATGGCCAGTGTATTTGCTAAACGAACACAGAATGATAACAATACCAAAAAGTAAATGTTTTCTATTCATAGTCTATAGTAGACAAAAAA
>CESN01098426.1_pt1 | contig 10342 bp, 11 predicted proteins | sample 531181 | NCBI WGS metagenome assembly CESN01 (sample SAMEA2621990, study PRJEB7988) | marine metagenome | isolation source: saline water (ENVO:00002010), including
TTTAAGAGGTATTTTTTTACTCAGACATCATGAGCTTCAATGGTTCTATCAATATGGTGCAAGTCAAGTTTTCCCTGAAGCATGGGAAGATTTTATAAGTATAATTGACGAAAGTGAGAGGAATGACATTATGTCTGCATATCAAAAGATATTTTCATCCAGTGATGAGAAAAAAAAATTGGATGCAGCTTTTGCATGGTCAAAATGGGAAGCAGCTACAAGCAATTTAGTATTAAAAGAATCATTGATTGATGAATTTTCCGATCCAAAGTTTGCACTTGCATTTGCTAAAATTGAAAATCATTATTTTGTAAATAAAGGATTTTTTAAAAGTGATTCTCAACTTCTTGACGATATTGATAAGATTAAGCATATACCTAGCACAATTATCCAAGGTAGATATGATATTGTGTGTCCTGCAGCTACAGCATGGGAGGTTCATAAAAAATGGCCAATTTCAGAACTGATAATCGCAGATACATCTGGTCATTCTGCTTTTGAAGAGCAAATAACTTCACTATTAATAGCTTCTACAAATAAATATATCAAATAGATTTATATATAGATTTATTATATAATTAATTATAATTGAAATTTATATAACAAATTATGCATAAATCAATTTTTTTTCTATTTTTAATATCTTCATTTGTTATTGCCGAAAACTTTGACGTAAAAATGGTCAATGCTGATGCCTCGGGTCAAGTTATGATATTTGATCCACCATTTGTTAAAGCTAATGTTGGTGACACGGTTACATTTTTACCTACAGATATGATGCATAACTCCCAGTCTGTTCCAAACTTGATACCCTCCTCTGCAAATTCTTGGAATGGAGCTATGAATGAGAAAATTATTGTCGAACTTAATGCCGAAGGTGTGTATGTATACCAATGCACTCCTCATATAGCACTAGGAATGATAGGTGTTATTCAAGTCGGAAATCCAATAAATATTGATGATATTAAAAATTCTTTATCCTCTCTAGAATCAATGATTGTAATGAACAAAGAGAGAATTAAACAGTATCTTGCTCTAGTAAAATAATGAATAAACCTAAAACATTTTCTGATTTTTTCGCACTATCTATGACAAGATTCTTCAGACTTATAGCAGATACCTTTTTTGCAAAGAGATATGGTCATAGAGCTGTTGTTCTTGAAACTATAGCTGGTGTTCCTGGAATGGTGGCCGGGATGTTAATCCATCTCCGCAGTTTAAGAAATATGAAAACTGGCTATGGGCCTCAGATAAGAGAAATGCTAGCTGAAGCAGAAAATGAAAGGATGCACTTGATGTTCTTTATTGAAATAGCAAAACCCAATGCTTTTGAGCGACTTCTCGTTATTGCAGCTCAAGGTGCTTTTATGTTTTTTTACTTATTTATGTATATCCTATTTCCAAAAACATCTCATAGGATGATTGGTTATTTTGAAGATGAGGCTGTGAAAAGCTACACAGAGTATCTAGAACTAGTTGAATCAGGCGTGGTGATGAACATCAAAGCACCAAAAATAGCCATAGATTATTACGGGCTCCCAAAAAGTGCAAGGTTATCGGATCTAATCAAATCTGTAAGAGCAGATGAGATGCATCACTCGGAAGTTAATCATAATTATGCAGACAATCTAAACATGTCATCTAATCCAAAAGGTGATCTAGCAATCCAAAGATCAAACACTAAAAATAAAAAAATAGCATAAAATTTTATCTTTATTATTTGTTACCATTACGACTATATAATGCACTTTCGAGGTTTTTTATGAAAAAGTTAGTTTTAGTCTCTGGTTCAGGAAGGGGTTTAGGCTCATCAATTGCAAGATCATTCATTGTTAATGGTTACAAAGTTGCTATAAATTATTTTAAATCAAAAGAAAAAGCTCATGAATTATCTAAAGAGCTTGGCAATGATGCACATGCATTTTCTGCAGATGTAAGTGACAGATCACAAGTTAAAAAAATGATATTTGATATAGGTGAGCATTTTAGTGGGTATCCTTCTATTTTAGTTAATAACGCTATGACAGAGTATGTTTTTAATGGTGATGATAGAAAAAATGCAGAAACAATTACATGGGAAGATATACAAGATCATTTAAATGTAACACTTAAGGGTTCATTAAATCTTATTCAGGCACTTACACCACACATGAAAAATGAATCTTTTGGCAGAATTATCAATATTGGAACAAACTTAGTTCAGAATCCTGTTGTTCCATATCATGATTATACAATGGCAAAAGCAGCTCTATTAGGTCTCACAAGGACATTTGCTAAAGATTTAGGTCCTATGAATATAACAGTGAATATGGTTTCAGGTGGTTTGTTAAAAACAACTGATGCAAGTGCTGCAACTCCAGATTTTGTATTTGATGCCATTGCTGAAATGACACCACTTCAGAAAGTCACAACCATTCAAGATTTTTCTGATGCAGTTCTATTTTTTGCCTCTGAGCAATCTAGATCTATAACTGGACAGAATTTAACAGTTGATGGTGGATTAACATTCAATTAATGAAAAAAAAGCAATCACTTTCAGCATCAAATATTGATAGAATTATCGAAATGGCCTGGGAAGATAGAACAACCTTTGAAGCTATAGAATCTCAATATGGATTGAAAGAGCAAAAAGTTAAAGAATTAATGAGAGCTCACTTGAAACCATCATCCTACAAACTTTGGAGAAAAAGAGTTTATGGAAGAAAGACAAAGCACCTATCTAGAAGAAATTTCATAGTAGGAAGGCATAAGTCATATGATCAAAATAAACCTTAAATTCGTCTTAATCCTATCTATTTTATCCTCGTATATCGTTGCTGATGACTTTAAGGCAAAGGAAAAAATTAAACCCCAATACCCAAAATCTGCATATGTCCAAAGAATTAGTGGATATGCAGTCATAAAGTTTGTGATAAATGAAAAAGGAAGAACAGAAAAACATTCTGTATTAACAGCAAAATGTTTCAATTTAATTGATAAGAATGGGAATTATTTTTGGTATGACTTTGAAAAAAAGAAAATTAATTCAGCTTATGATTGTAAGTACTTTGACTTTAAATCTTTAAAAGCCTCGAAACAACTAATATATGAAAATTATTTAGGTACCCCTATAGTACATACATTTAAATATAACTTTAAGCATTGGAGTCTTATTAAAGTTGATAGTGTCATCGATGTTGAGACCGGTGATTTTGTTTTAAACTAAGTTAAGATTTATTTTTCTTTAAATCTCCAAGTGAATCTAAATATTCTTTATTCATATAATTTATAGGATTAAATGGATTATCTCTGAAACTTTTGAGTGGCTGTCCTAGCCCCATAAATCCTTTCTTTCTTGCTTCTTTTACTTTATCAAAATCTATCTCTGCCTCTAATATCTTATTCTTATTATCAGCATAATCTATTATTGAGCCCTCATAATCACAAATAAGTGACTTGCCGTTACCCTGTTCACCACTTCCATTAATATCTACGTAATAACATTGTTGCTGTGCAGCAGTTGCTTGGACCATGACTATCTCAATATCTCTATCCTTCGTTGGTGTCATAGTGGGATTAATTATTAATTCAGCGCCAGCTATTGCAAGAGCTCTAGCAGTTTCTGGAAACCAAAGATCATAACAAATATGAATACCAATATTTCCTCTATCTTCAAAATTAAAGACGCATATTTCATCACTCGAATCTACGTCAAGTTCATATGGAAGCCATGGATAAATCTTTTTAGCCTTGGCTATAAGTTTCCCTTCTCTGTTATAAACTGGTGCTACATTAAATACTTTTTCTTCATCCTCTTCATAAAAAGTTCCAGGTATCAAAAAAATTGAATTATTTTTTGCAAACTCAGAAAATATTTTTTCATACTTACTTAGTGGATGATTACAATTTTTTGCTCCAGCACCTCCTACAGCGAGCTCACTGAGAATAATAATATCTAAGTCATACCTACTTTTGACTAAATCATTAAGCCTTGAAAGGAGAAAATCAAGATTATCAGTTTTATCTAATTGAAGTTGAAGAGCTGCTAAGTTTATTTTATTCATTATTTACAATTGATGATTGTTTGCTTGCATAAACTGCAAGGATACATCCAAGCAATAGACCAAAAGTGGCAAGATTTATAATTACACTAAATCCAAAGTCTATTATTAGAAATGATGCTATTAGAGGGCCACTTGCAAGACCTATTTTGGAGACAAATCCTGCCAATGCTGCCATTTGTCCATACTTATCAAAAGTTGATGCTAAACCCAAAAGATATGGGATAACAAAGCCCCATGTAATACCTGTAACGGAATTAGCTATAAAATAAATTGTTATATTTTCAGAGAAATTTAATAAGTATGTAAATAATGAAGCAATAGAAAAACCGATCAATAAAGGTAAAGTTCTGCCAAACCGAGTAGCTATTAAATATGCTAATACACCTCCAGAAATTGAGATAACATTAGCTATAGTTAAAAGATTACTAATTTCATTATTAGTAAGATCAATATCCTTTCCTAATTCAAATGCAAAATCTGCAACTCCCATATTTGAGGCTTGGAATAAAAACAAACTCATTAAACAAATAGTCAATAAAACTTTTGCACGAAACGACAACGTACCTGATTTATTTACATCAACTTTTTTTCCTTCTGGATCTGGAATTATTGGAAGTATTAAAAGAGTCATTATGCTGAATGTTATTAAAACGAAAAAAACTGCGCTATAACCAAGTGCATCAACAAGTCTTGGTACTGTAAATATCCCAATACTGCCAAAAGAATATTGAACAACCATCAGCATGCCGAATACTTTATCTGGGAATGATGTCCTAGCTATTACAGACAAACCAATTCCAACCAAGAATCCCCCAATTGAACCGTGAAGAAATCTAATTAGGATCAATAAATTAGCATTTGAAATTTGTGAAGAAATTATGTCTATAGAAATTAATAACAGTAAGAGTATATAAGCTGACTTTCTCCAAACAAGCTTTTTGATGAATATAGCGGCTAATAAGCCTCCAAAAGCTGCGCCGTACTTATTGGCACTCACTATGAAACCAGCCGCATCTCTTTGAATATTTAGACCGTCAACAAATGCAGACAAGAATGATCCTCCTAAATTTACATAAAAAAGACCGGCAGTTGCTAAAATTGACAGAAAAAAAGCGTTGAGGATACTATCTTGATGGATATTTTTTAACATAGTGGCTTGATGTTGTGAGCTGCATACACAGCAGAATACCACGAGAAAGTGAAATTATCGCTAAAGTAGTAATAGAGCATAGAATTTGGTAGAAAAACAACAGTTATTCCTCCATAACCTGACATAAAAGGAATCATTAGGTCTTCCTTACATCCAAAAATACTTTTATCAAATCTGGAAGCCCAAAATCCATTATTGTAAAAAATATTTGATTGTTTAATAGCCAATAATCCTTTATCTTCTCTTTGTTGAAGACCTTCATCTAAAAAATCTTTTGAGAAAAAGTTATATTTTTTTGGAGAATTAAGAAGTGAATTTAATTTTATTAGATCATCTCTATGAAGAAACATTCCCCATCCAGTGTAAGGTTGTTCTCTGAGGTCATTGGTTCTTCTAGTAAACTTAATTTTTTCACTAAAATTATGAAAATCAAATATAGGTAATAACAAATCATCAAAAAAATCATCTTCTTCCTTATCAGATAATAAATTATTTAAAGAAGTACCTATTAAATACGTATTAGATGTATGGTAAACAAAAACTGTGCCAGGTTTTTTCTTTCTTGGGTAATAATTGCATGAAAAGTTTACTTTTTCCTCATGACTTAAGTCATTAAAAATAAAGTTTGAAGATGCGAGACTATCTTCATCACCATAATATATAGTTGATTTGTAGTGACCAGTTGTCATATCAGAAAGGTTTTCAATAGTTATATCATTCCATTTCTTATCCGAGCACGATGGAACTATGTCTCTAACAAGCATGTTACTTATTGGTCCATATTTTTTTTCATATGCCGCTATACCTAAAGTCCCGCTTATGGTCTTCGTCAGTGAATATGCGGGTAAAAGAATATTCTCGCAAAAGGGATAATTACCTGACCGCGTCTTACAAGGACCAATGAAATGGTCTTCACCATCAAAAAATCCAAATGCCGTTACCTCGTCACCCATAAATGATCTTGAATCAGCAAAAGACTGTTTATCAATATTTGGATATTTGGCATATATATCTTCAAATTGTGAAAATTCATATGTATTTTTCTTCTTTTCATCAAAATCAGCATTAGGGTCTACTGAAAAAAAAGAATCGAATATTGCAACATAGTTAAACTGAAAGTAAGCGCATGTTTCACTAGAAATTTGAAATATGCTTTTTGAAATTTCGTATTTATTATTGATAGAGAAAATAAGAACTCCGTTATGAACACAGTTAGCATTTTTTTGAATAAGAGAGAATGGAGCTGATATAAAAAGAAGCTCATCTTCATTCCATGAATAGCCGTCAGAAAAACTTAAGTCCCAATAGTAATTATTGGTTTGGATAATATTTTTGTTTCTAATTAATACATTTTTTCCTTCTATGGATATTTCAATACTAAATTCAGGAAATTGCTTAAAAAGCTCATCATTTTTTCTATTTTTAAAGGTTTGCTCATCCTTAAGAACTTCATAACCTACTCCTTCTGGGAATGAATTTATTGAATAAGTGCCTGAAAAGCTTTTTGTATTTAAATCATTAAATTTTGTAGAAATAAAATCAAAATTTAAAGGAGAAGATAAAGTAGATTCACCCCATAAAATTTTGCCCAAATCTTGTGCGTATAGACCTGGACAAATAATTAGTAAGAAAAATAATCTATACAACAAATATTAGAAAGATTTTTCTATAGAAATTCCAACAGTCCTAGGAAGTGCTATAAATTCTCTATCATTACTTCCATAAAATCCTGCAGCTGGATTCGGCCCAAAAGATTCACTTTTGAACATACCAGTAACTCCTCTTTCATTCATTAAATTTTTAACAAAAAAACTTACGTACATATCATCAGAAAAAAGAGTTGAAGATAGATCACCAATCGTGAATGAATCAAGTAATTGTGAATATCCCAAACTTGTACTCAAATGATTTTTCATTTCACTTTGGTAGTACATGTTAGCTCTATGAACAATACCCCAACCATTGTCAAGATAGGATGTGTAAGCTAGGCCAACATTAACCATATCCTCAGGAATTCCCGGAAGGCCAGCACCTTTAGGTGCATATACTGATGGAACAGATGCAGGAGTTACAAGATCAGCTCTTAGATCCGATTTATTCCTTGCATAACCAAGGTCCCAATCAAACTGACCAACAGAACCTTTAAGTTCTATATCTAAACCAGTAGTTTGAGCCTCATCACCATTTATAACAGCATAAAAACTATAGTTAGGAGTATCTGTATTTAGTTGTGGGTCATTCCAATCAATTCTATAAATACTCATATTATAAAAAACGTCTCTTTTTGTTATGCCTTTAGCTCCAAACTCAAGATTTAAAACAGAGTCAGATGCGAATGGCACCCATCCAGCCTCTTCGATAAATGAGCCTTCGGTAGGAACTGCATTAACCCCTCCTCTTCTAAATCCTTCTGATACTGTTGCATACCAGGTCTGATTTTCCTTTGGCATATAAGCAAGATTCAACTTGTATAAAGTATCAGATTCATCATTATCATGAAGACCGGTTGATGGACCAAGCCCATATAATGCAAAACTCATATCTGAGCTTCCACTAGCGTCAAGTGAAAAATGTCTGAAACCAATGGTTACGTCAAATGTTTCAGATGTATGAAAAGTTAATTCACCATATGCAGCTTTTTGCCTAATTGATTCTGAGACACGATAGTCAAAGTCTTTTTCAAGAGGATCAACTACATAATCAACACCCCAATAATATCCATTCCATGCATTGGTTCCCTTGATATATGTCTGTTGTTTCCGCTCTAAGGATTCTTTTTGCATAAAAAATCCAAGCACGTAATCAACTACATCAGATTTTTCTGATACAAGTCTTACTTCCAAAGTTTTTCCATCATTATCATATTGTCTGTTTGCTGCAACATATGGTCTTGGTGGTACTGCAAAAATCCCTCCTACAGCAAATGAATCGTTATAATATCCAGCAGCTGCACTTGTTAAGAAGCCACCATTAGCAAAAAATCCGGTATTATCTGTAATACTCTCTGAGCTTCTTTCATAGTTAGAAAGTGAAATTTCAAGGTCAGCAGAAGATCCATCTAAATTTAGTTCAACTGTTGTAAGTGATACTTCTCTTTCTGATGGTTCAAGCATTACTGCACCATTATCATAACTACCATATGAAGATGTTGAGTAACAATCGGTAGCTAATAAATCTACACATGAATCATTTAATACATACCTTACTCCTGTTGATGGAGCTCTTCTTCCTCCAACAAAATCGTCTTGAGTAGTTGAAGTAATTAGTAGTTCTGCATTATCTGAAAGTTCAATTAAAACTTTATGTCTGAAAAACTCCACATCAACTTTGTCAGCATCTTTCACACCATTAATAACTGGTGGAGAAGTCATAAAATCAAGAGCTGTTCCAAATCCATTTTTTAGACTTGGAACTCCAACAGAACCATCTATTACACCTAAAAGGTATGGATCAAAAGCAGGTAGATCTGAAACCTCATGTACATTTACATAATCAGTTACTCCGGGATAATCAGCTTTTGAAGATACAAATCTATAAGCAATGTTGCTTAGTATTGGAATATTTAATACTACATCAACATTATCACCAACATCCTCAGATCCTTTGACCTGAGTTGCTGTTAGGTTCACTGTTGATGTAAATGCATCAAGAGATGGGTTATTGGTAATATAACGAACAGTGCCTCCAAGTGAGCCAGAGCCATAGAGTGTTGATTGTGGTCCTCTTAAAACTTCAACTCTATTTAGATCTTTAAGAAGAAAATTAGCAAAAACAGGAGTCTTATCAACGTAAGTTGATACAGAGGCAGCAGCGCTTACTGGATAATCTTGTAAAGCATTTGAATCAACGTTCAAACCTCTAATTCTTATATTATTAATAGTGCCAGCATTTCTAGATCCCCTATCAATAGTGCTTATACCAGCAAAACTCCTTAAAAGTTCAGCTGTATCCTGAATACCCTTTGAATTAATATCTGAACCAGAAACAGCAGAAATGTTATATGGAACTTCAAAAATTGTTGTTTCTCTAGATGTTGCTGTCACAACGACTTCTTCAATGTCATTAGCTATTTCATCCTCGTTATCTTGAGCAACTAAAGTTACATTAAATAAAAATATTGGTAAAAGTAAAAAATGATAAATTTTCATGAATTCCTCTTTTAGTTTTAAAAAATTGCGATGATTATAGTATTTTCCTTCAAATATGACAAAATCACCACATGTATTTCAACTATTTCATTGCCGGATGCCAAATATTCCTATTATTAGCACTTCTTTACTTTGGTATTGAGTATTTTCTTCTTGGACTTGGTTGTTTTGTAATGGGATTTAGTTTTTTTTCTCTAGTTAATGACCATTCAGGTTCAAAGGGTATTACCAAGCCCTATAAAGGTAAAAGCGGAAAAACTTATACAGCTAAGCAAGACAGAGAAGAGCATATAGTTTGAGTTAAATGGTTTTTGGGAAACCAAAGAATTTTTCAATTAGAGGAATAAAGGCTTCTAATGGTTCAGTATCATAGTTTGGATCAAATGCTGCTTGATCCCATTCATCGGTAAACTGTTTAGCTTTTTTAAACCAGGACTCATTTTTATAGTTTTCCCTTAAATCTCTCGGTTTGCCGAGATAATGATAGTAGTGTTCGCCCTGAAAATCTTGATGAGTACGAATAATATTGTAAGCATCATCACTTACATAAGGTTTTATGATTTCAGCACAAATCTGACCATGATTAGGAACATTTATAACTTTACCCATATCATGAATTAGACTTATCAAAACCATTTCATCACCTGCACCAGCTCTTTTTGCCATAGTCGCAGTTTGTAAAGCATGATGAAGTTGATTAGTACCAAAACCTAATGAAAGACCTTCTAACTGTTTAAGCATTTCGACAACTCTGGAAGGCATATCCATTATATGAGGTGCATGCTCCTGACTAATATGATCCCATTCTTCTCTAGTACCATCACACATTTTTTTAAACATACTATTATTAAATCATATAAGAAAATAAAATTTCAAATTTTTCTTAAATAAAGATAAATTTAAGATATGTTAAAATTATGATGATGATTTATATAGTTCTATTGACTATGCTATTGTACTTGTTGCATATAACGCTTCCAAAAATACTTACCTACAAAAAT
>CESN01003928.1_pt1 | contig 10337 bp, 8 predicted proteins | sample 531181 | NCBI WGS metagenome assembly CESN01 (sample SAMEA2621990, study PRJEB7988) | marine metagenome | isolation source: saline water (ENVO:00002010), including
AAAAAAGCTAATCCGCATATGGTTGTTCTCACACCAGGTATATATAATTCCGCTTACTTCGAACATTCATTTTTAGCAGAGCAAATGGGGATAGCATTAGTTGAAGGAAAAGATTTATTTGTTGAAAATGATAATGTTTATATGAAGACTGTAAAAGGACCACTGAGAGTAGATTGTATATATAGAAGATTAGATGATAATTTTTTAGATCCAAAAGCTTTTTTCAAAGGATCTTTAATTGGTGTACCAGGTCTATTTAAAAGCTGGAGAAAAGGAAATGTAGGAATTTTAAACGCTATTGGCACGGGTATAGCTGATGATAAAGTAGTTTATTCATATGTTAACAAAATGATTGTTTACTATTTAGGAGAGCAACCAATTTTAAATCAAGTTGAAACATATTTGTGTAACGATGAAAAACAAAAGAAATATGTTATTGAAAATATTTCAAAACTTGTTGTTAAACCTGCAAATGCTTCTGGTGGATATGGTATAATGATTGGACCAAAAGCTCCAAAGGAAGAAAGAGACGAAGTAATTAGGAAAATTAAAAAAAACCCTAGAGAATATATAGCTCAACCTTTAGAAACACTCTCTACAGCTCCAACTATTACTAAAAACGATATTGAACCAAGACATTTAGATTTAAGACCATTTGTGCTGAGTGGAAAATCTACTTATGTAACAACTGGTGGACTGACAAGAGTGGCTTTAAGAAAAGGTAGCACTATAGTCAATAGTTCACAAGGTGGTGGCTCTAAGGATACATTAGTTGTTGATGTATAATTAATTTTGCATTCTCCATTTTGACCTCTTTTCCTCAACATGTATCACATTATCTTTTTTTTTGATGTGTCTTGGATTTGTTTCAAATGATAAAGATGAAGGCAAGCTTGTGTAATTACTCTCTAAAAATTTAATAATTGATATATAAGAAGGAAAAAAAGGACTATTTTTGTCATGTTTTAGAAAGTCTTTTAATTTTTTAGAAAAAATACCATTTCCGTCGTCATAAAATCTTTCTGTTGTTGAGCCATATTTTGAGTAGGGGTAAAAATTAAGATCAGACTTATTTACGTGATTTACCCAGCTTGAATACATCCAATATTCACCCATTGAACCATAAATATTTGCAGCTTTTATAATAAGTTCAATCCAATTTTCTTCTGAATTAAAATATTTCTGTATCTGTTTTTTTAGACTACTTAGATATATTTTTTTAAAAATCATATGGTGAGAAGTAAATGTAGAAAATTGATCAATTACCGGTTCGATCTCTAAAACTTGTTTAATAAATTTTTCCCACAAATTTATTATTTCTGGATTTCCTGAAGTATTATCTTGTAGTAAAGCAAACTTTTCTTTTCCATTATCTACTAAAGGCCAAGAATTTACTGGTAATAAATCAGAATCCCAAACAACAAATATGTTTTTTAGATCATTTATTACATCTGGGGATCCAAGTTTAATGATTTGTTGATATAACCATCCTGGAGCATAATTAGGTTTATTATTTTTAATTTTATTAATAATATTAGCTTTTGATAAACCGTATTTTTCAAAAAAAAAATTATCTTCGTCAATTAATTTGATATTAGGAATTTTCCAAATTATTAAATTTTCTTTAATTTTTTTAATTTCATCATTTGAGGTGATTAAATAAATCTGCAAAGGATTGTATTTGTAAGTGATACCTTCAAGAATTGATCTTGTACTCCAATTCAAATGATGAAGAGGAATGACAAATTGGAACATTTAATTAATTTAATTTAGCTTCCTCTAAATCAGTTTTGTCAATTTTAACTATTGTTAAAGGATCCTCTAATCCAGCATCCTGACATAATGGCTCAACACCAAGACCATTTCTTGGATATTTTTTAACAACTTCCTTATATTCATCAATTATTTCTATAAGTTCTTGTTTTGTTAAATTATTTATATATCCACAAGTTCCAATACCTTTTGGTACTGGAATTGCTAAATTTCCTCCCCTTTTTTGTAAAATTTTTTCGTAGCCTTCAATCATACAATTTTTATTTAACAATATTTCATGCCATAAACTTAATTCATAATTACTAAATAATTTTAAAATTCTATGCATATCGTTTTCAGATAACCAACCTCTTTTAAAAGACATAAAAGCGTTTAAACACATTTCAACGCTTATCGCGTGCCCGTGTAATAAACCTGCTTTTAATTCAAAATTTGCACTTAAACCATGTCCATAAGCATGATCTCTTATACTATGTACTTCGTGTAAATTATCGTATTCACTTTCTACATAACTTTTTAATGCTAAACCAATTATAGTTTTAGAATCTGAAACTATACTATCAGAGTTATCACAATTTATAGTTCCAAAATGAGTTTTCATTAGGTTTATACCTGTTTTCTCGAGTAATAAAAAAAGCTTTTTATCTCTTACTACAGCCATTTTATGGATTTCTGCTATACCGTGCCTAACCCATGATGTTCGTAAAGTTTTAAAGAAAGATCTGTCAGAAATATTTAATACTGGTGCATGAAATGATCCAAGAAGATTTTTAAATCCACCAGCATCGCAACATGATCTAGGGCTTGGACCGCTATCAATTGCACTAACAACTGACGTTGCTAACATTATATATGGTGTACTTCTGTGATATATGGACGCCGCAAATGCTCCTATATCTCCTATAACTCCACCGCCTACAATAAGTATTGGCTCGTTTCTATTAACACCTAATTTTCTAAAATCTTCAGAAATTTTTTCAACATTGCCGATATGTTTGTCTACCTCCATAGCTCTATAAACTAACTTATCTAACTTTATTTTATGATACTCAAAATATTGGTCTAGTTTTTCTCCATAATTATTCTCAATATTTTGATCAATTAAACAAACACACCTTCCATACGATTTATAATTATCTCTTAAAAGTAGATTATTTTTGTTTAAAGTGTCCTCGACTACTTTAATTGACGTAAATGTATGTAAATTCATAGTAGCTTCGATCTCTTGATAATCATCAGTGCTAACAACATGTCCTGTGGAGTTCCTGTAACTTGATGTCGGGTAAAGTGCGTAAGGATTGCTTCTTTCAAATTGATCTATCAAATTTTTAAAAAATAATTTATTACTAGTTTCTAAAAGGTTATTAATTAATTTTGTTTTACCGAATTTGGTATCTGAAATTTTAATTGAAATCTCTCTTAACTTATTCGAACTTGTTGAATCAAACGGTTTAATTAAATTTGATAATTCTAAAAAAAACTTATCAGTATTTAAATTTAAAGAAGTTTTTAATATTTTAATATGTGGAATAGCTGTGATTGCCTTATTTTTGAAAAATTTTTCTGCTAGTTCTTCATTGTATGGATTGATGGTCGTTACCCAAACAAGTAAATTAATGAAGTTTTCGTCTTTAGATAAATATTCAAGAATATTATTATCTTTAATTAATAAAAGTTTATTAAAATTAATTTTGCTAGCAAAATTATTTATTTGAGAATTTGCCATATCTCTAATTAAATTTAAATGGATAAATGTCAATCAACAGAATGTCCCACTAAGAATTATTTTATAATAATTTCACAATCCTTAATAGAAAGTTTTTAATTACTCTTTAGTTTTGTATTTGGATTTATTAATAATAAACACAAAAAATATTGGTAAAATTAAAGTAATTAATGTCGTAATAATTAGTAAAATACCTAATTCAGAATAGTCAGCTATTGATTGAATTTCGTTTGTAACTTTGTTTTTTACCTCTCTTTTAACTTCAAATAGTTCATTTAAATATTTTGTGCCAAGCGCACTAGCTGATAAAGCTAAATTTGTAAAAGATGCGAAAACCGCAAAAAAAGTTGCCTTCAAATGTCCTGGTGCATTTTTTGCAATCCAGGCCAGTAGAGGTATCATAGATACTTGTCCTAAAGGAGACTCAATAGCAGTATTGATTAAAGCAATAAATTGAGCATCAACAATTCCACGTGTTGCAGAAGAAGTCCATTCATGTAATCCATAATACATGCCAATACTTGGTAAAAATAACACAGCTCCAGCGATGGATAGTATTACAATTATTTTTGCGATTGAGTTATTTGCCATAAATGGTCTTAATAAAACTATACCTGCCAATGTTAGTATCGATGCTAACAAAGATAAAACAGATAAAAACTGTTCATTAAATTTAAGAACATCAATTTCGAACCAGGTTAATCCTGGACCTGGTGAAGGCATTGCTCTAAAAACAAAAATAATAACTGCTGTTCCTACAATTGTTAACCTTAAATTTTCAGGTAATTCCTTAATTAACTTAAACATCAAAAATAAGATTATTATTACTGAGCCGATAAATACTATTTCTTGCGCCAAAGGAATTTTCAAAGAGCCTATAGTCAATGTGAATATAACGAAAATAAAACTCCCACCTAATATCCACCAGTTAATCTCTGTTTTTTTTTCTTCCCGAAAATCTTTGAATGTTTGACCTAAAGTCATTAATTTTTTAATTTTATTTTTTTTTAGATAGTTAGCAAAAAAAACTCCTAAAATAGAAACAATAGGTATAACTAAAGCGTAAATATATATTGATCCATATAAATTTATTTTTTCATTTTGATTTAATTCATCAACACCACTAAATAATATTACATTTGCTAGAGCTACTAAAACTGTTCCACCAATTATTGCAAATCTTCCAAGAGTTTGCATAGTAGTGTGCATAGATTTAATTTGATCCTTATTATAAAGATTACCATCATCATCACTTAGTGGTACTGCTTCAACTGTCATTGCGTCAGCTACAACATCTTGAATGACATATCCAACCGGTGCCAATAGAACAGATACAACAAACCATGTTTCGATAGATAAGTAATTTGACATACTTTCTGTATGAATAATCAATCCATACATAATTAGTAAACTTAAAGATAATAAACCTGCGCCAAAAAAAACCATATAATTTTTTTTATTCCAAATTAAGTCAACCAAATGACCTAAAGGCATTTTTAAAGCCCAAGGAATACCAGCCCAAAATCCCAATCCTGCTAAAAACGCTGCTGATAAATTTAAATAATCTTTTACAAAAAAAGTACCTACAATACCTGTTAGACCTGAAATTCCTGCAGCCAGATAAATCATTAGAGGAGGTAAGTAAGACCATTTAAACTGTCTACCTAAGTCAAAAAATGTTTCATCGAAAAAATTTATTATTTTACTCATTATTTAAGATATAAATTTAATATTTATTATAATAGGTTGTACAAATTAATAAATGAAATTTAACTCAAAAATTATAATATTTTCAGATTTAGACGGGTCGCTACTAAATAGAGATACATTTAAATTCGATACGATAAAAAATTTTTTAAAAAAATTAATATCTAACGAAATTTTTATAATTCCTAATTCAAGCAAAACTGAAAGTGAAATATTAAATTTTAATAAAGAGTTAGGAGAAAAATTACCTTTTATTGCTGAAAATGGTTCTGCCATCCATGACTTAAATTTAATTAATTCTAATTTTCCTGAAAAAATTAGTTTAAGCAGAGAAATTAAAGAAATACTTCACGTTTTTAACAATAAAATTGATAATGAATTAAAATCAAAGTGTAATTTTGTCGAAAAATTAAGTCAAAAAAAACAATCAGAAATACTTGGATTACCAATTGAAAAGCTTAAAGATGCTTTAAACAGAAATTACTCTGTTCCATTTGTATTCGAGGGAGAAAAAAAATTAAAAGACAAATTATTTAAGACAGTGGAAAAAACTGGATTAACATTACAAGAAGGAGGAAGAGTTATTAATTTATGCGATAAAGTTAGCAAATCACAAGCCATGAAAAATGTAATTAAGGTTTTTAAAAAAATTAATAAGGATAATCTAATTACTATTGGAGTTGGAGACAATTATAATGACTTAGGAATGTTAAGAAACAGTGACTTTCCATGCTTAGTTTTCAACGATAAGTTTACATTAGATAAAATAAGTATAAATAATTGTTTCGTTTCAAAAAAAGTAGCACCTGAAGGATGGGAGGAAGTTGTCAAAATGGCGCTGGATAAAATTAAGCAAACCGATTAACATTTACTATGAGTGATTTTTCTCAAAATGGAATAATTTCAACATTACATGACTTCGGCACAAAATCTGTGAATGAAATCGAAAGCGATTTGAAAAAGTTTTCTAAAGAAAGAAAAATGGAACTAATTTTACCTAGTTTATACTCTGAGCTTGAGGGAGATGCATTACCGAATATAGTAAAAGAAATTAGTAAAACAAATTATTTAAGCCACATAATTATTGGTCTTGATAAAGCTAACAAATCTCAAGCCCTCAAAGCATGGAAATTTTTTAAAAAATTAAAAACACCTTTTACAATTTTATGGAATGATGGACCAAGATTAAAAAAATTAAATAATGAATTAAAAGAAAAGGAATTAGCTCCTAATGAATATGGAAAAGGTAGGAACGTTTGGTATTGTTTAGGTATGTGCATAGCTAGAGATGATGCTCGATCAGTTGCTTTGCATGATTGCGATATTAAGACTTACGATAGAAGAATGTTGGCGAAATTATTTTATCCTGTTGTAAACCCATTATTTAATTTTGAATTTTGTAAAGGGTACTATCCTAGAGTTGCTCAAAACAAAATGGGTGGAAGAGTTGCAAGATTACTTGTTTTTCCACTAATTACTGCTTTAGAAAAAACAATTGGGAAAAGTGATTATTTAGAGTTTATGAAGTCATTCAAATATCCATTAGCTGGTGAATTTTCATTTAGAAGAAATGTTCTTCCGGAATTAAGAATTTCATCTGACTGGGGTATTGAAGTGGGAGTTTTATCAGAAATGCAAAGAAACTTTTCACCACAAAATATATGTCAAGTAGATTTAGCAGATACCTATGATCACAAGCATCAAGAGCTTTCTATTGGAGATGATACTAAAGGGTTATCAAGAATGTCAATTGACATTATAAAAACTATAATTAGAAAATTGGCGACACAAGGAAATTCTTTTAGCACAGAAACTTTTAGATCTTTAAAAGCTACATATTACCGTTCTGCTTTAGATTTAATTGATATATATAGAAGTGATGCGCAAATGAATGGATTAAAGTTCGATTCACACAATGAAGAAAAGGCGGTAGAACTATTTGCATTAAACATCATGAAAGCAGGAGAACATTTTTTCAAAAATCCAATGACAACTCCTTTTATTCCAACATGGAGCAGAGTTAAAAGTGCTATTCCAGATTTTTTAGTCAGATTAAAAAAAGCAGTTGAAGAAGATAACAAAAATTATTCTTGAATGTTATCTAAAAAAGACCAGAAAATTCTAAAATTAAAATTTGATGAAATCTATCCATCATCAAAGTCTAAAAATAATTTATACGTTTATGAAATTATAAATTTAATTAATAAATTTAATAAAAATAAAAGTCTAAAAAAAAGTATTAAGATATCTGAAAAAACAACTTTTCTTATAAGCTATGGTAATAGCATTACTGATGGAAACACTAAATCATTAAAAGCTTTTAAAAAATTTTACAGAAAGTATTTAAAAAGATCATTTGATACTGTGCATTTTCTTCCTTTTTATCCCTCAAGCAGTGACAGTGGTTTTGCTGTAAAAGATCACTATAAGATAGATCCTAGATTAGGTAATTGGAGTGATATAAATCAAATTTCTAAAGATTGTAATATAATGGCTGATTTAGTTATAAACCATTCGTCATCTAGAGGTTTATGGTTTTCAAATTTTTTAAAAAATAAATCACCTGGTAAAGATTATTTTTTTACAATTGATAAAAAATTTAATTCCTCAAATGTTATTAGACCAAGAGAGCATAAATTATTAAAGAAAATCAGATTACATAATGAAGACAAGTATTTGTGGAGAACTTTTAGCCAAGACCAAATTGATTTAAATTTTAATAATCCTAAAGTTATTATGAGGTTTATTAAAATAATTTTAAATTTAATGAAACACGGCGTAAATATTTTTAGACTAGATGCTATCGCTTATTTATGGAAAGAATCTGGTACAAAATGCATTAATCACAAAAACACACATAGGATTATTAAATTAATCAGATTAATCTGTGATTTGATTTATAGTGATTGTTTTTTAATTACTGAAACAAATTTGCCAGAGAAAGAAAATTTAAGCTATTTTGGTCGAAATGATGAGGCCAATTTTATTTACAATTTTTCATTACCTCCTCTTTTAGTTTATAGTCTTTTATTTGAAGATAGTAGTAAAATAACAAGTTGGTCAAAACAATTCCCTAAATCAAATAAGAATACAAATTATTTAAATTTTGTTGCATCTCACGACGGTATAGGCATGAGGCCAATTGAGGGCATACTAGAGCAAAAAAAACAAATTAAATTATTCAAAAGATTAAAAAAAAATGGAGGTGAATTTTCTTATAGAAAAATTCAAGGAAAAGGAAAAAAAGTTTATGAAGCAAATATTACTTTATTTAATGCATTCAAAATAAGTGATTACGATAAAAAAGGAAAATATGGTCTAGAAAGGTATATGGCTGCTCATAATATAATGATAAGTTTTGAAGGTGTACCTGCAATATATTTTAATTCAATTTTTGGAAATTCTAATGATAATAGTAAATTTATTATTTCAGGGAATAAAAGAGACTTAAATAGATATCGATGGAATAAAGATAAACTCGAAAATCATTTAAAAGATAGGAATTCTAAACAATGCTTATATTATAAAAATATTGTAAATATTTTAAAAATAAGAAAAAAACAAAAAGCATTTAATCCAAATGCCTCAATGATCACTTTAAATTTAGGTAAAAATATTTTCGGAATAAAGAGAACAAGTGTTGATAAAAAACAAACAATTACATGCTTAACAAATGTAACATCTAAAAGACAATACTTAAAATTAGAAAAAAAACTTATTAATTGTAAAAACCTTTTGGATAAAAAACCTATAATTTTAAATAAAACTTTGGAATTACAACCCTTTCAAAGTGTTTGGATTTCAAATTAATTGATTAAGAAAAAATTATAATCTTAATGCGATATGGTGAGCCTATCGACAGAATACAATTTTTAAGTTGATGGCTTAAAAATTAGACATAATCCATTGTTGCAAAATCTTTTTTTTGTCTTAGTTGGTCCATCATTAAATACATGACCATGGTGAGCGCCACATTTTGCACAATGATATTCAGTCCTCATCATTCCAAATGAAAAGTCTACTTTTGTTTTAAAAGCACCTGGTAATGCCTCTGAAAATGATGGCCAACCTGTACCACTATCAAATTTAGACTCTGAACTAAACAACTTATTTCCACAGTTAGCACAATGGTAAAAACCTTTTCTCGTTTCATGCAAAAGTGCACTTGTAAATGGTTTTTCTGTTCCCTCATTAAATAATATTTCTTTTTGCTCGTCGGTTAAACTTTTATTAATTATTTTATTTGTTTGTGCATTTAAGTATTTATAAGGAGCAACAACTAAAGAAAATAATAATATACTTGAAAATTTTAAAAAATATCTTCTCATAAATATAAAATAATAATTTAAATTTTTAATACAATGAGCCCCATTGACACAATTTTACTATAATATAGTAAGCATCTTATGAGTTTAAAAAAAAATCAAAAAGCTCCAAATTTTAAACTTCAAAGCACTAATGGTAAGGAATTTGAGTTAAATAAAATAAAAAAAAAAAATATAATTCTTTACTTTTATCCCAAAGATGACACTCCTGGTTGTACTTTGGAATCTAAGGATTTTAGCAAACTAAATTCAATAATTAATAAAAAGAATACAGTTGTATACGGGATATCTAAGGATAGCATAGAAAGTCATTTAAAATTTAAAAAAAAACATAAATTAAAGTTTGATTTGCTCTCTGATCAAGATCTTAATGTGATTAAAAAGTATGGAGTTTGGGGCATGAAGTCTTTTTTAGGAAAAAAGTTTATGGGTGTTATAAGGTCAACTTTTCTAATAAATTCTAAAGGAAAAATACATAAAATATGGTCAAACGTTAGGGTAAAAGATCATGCAAAGTCTGTGCTGGATGAAATTAAGCATATTTAAATAAGTGATTTTTGAGGCTTCATATCCTCTTTGCTAATTCCTGCAACTTGCACAGGTTTTTTCATAGCATCTCTTCTGAAAGGCTCCCCTAATTCTTGATTTAATATTATCTCAATAAAAGTAGTAATACCTTTTGCTTGATCTTCACATGATTTTTTAATTGCTTTAGTAGTTTCATCCATAGTTTTAACAGTAACACCCTTCAAACCACAAGCATTCGCTACTTTTGCATAACTAAGTTCTGGATCAAGTTCCGTGCC
>CESN01104182.1_pt1 | contig 10328 bp, 8 predicted proteins | sample 531181 | NCBI WGS metagenome assembly CESN01 (sample SAMEA2621990, study PRJEB7988) | marine metagenome | isolation source: saline water (ENVO:00002010), including
TACCATCTTTAAATTTGATTTTTTTTCCATCACTATAAGATCTTCCTTTATAAGAAATAGGTATTTCTATAATAGTCTCGTTTAAATTTGAAAATTTCGTAGTTATTTCGGGGCAAAAACTAAATCCATTTTCTTTTAATTTTAATTTAACCACTAGCTGTTTTTTGAAAACTTTATAACAAGTATGTGCATCAGTTAAACTTTGTCTATTAATTATATTTGATAAAATTGTTAAGACATAATTTGCAAATACTCTTAATTTATTTGAAAAAGTATTACTTATTTTTCTCTTTGACTTATTTAGCACCCTTGAACCATAAACAATATTACTTTTTTTTTTAATTATAGGTGATATCAAATTGATATAATCATTTGGATCATATTCTAAGTCTGCATCTTGAATTATTATTATTTGTCCACTTGCCTTTTTTAGACCTTTTCTTATTGCATAGCCCTTTCCCCTATTCATTTTATAATTGATTATTTGATCGTAACTTTTATTTAAATTTTTTAATATAGTATAAGATTTGTCTGTTGAGCCATCATTAATTACAATTATTTCAATGTTTAAAGAATTTTTATATGCAACTTTTTTTATTTTATTAAGTATCTTTGCTATAGTTTTTTCTTCATTATAAATAGGTATAATAATAGAAAGTTTTGATTTTGAATGACTAATTTTTTTTTTTTTCATTATTATGTTTATTTAATTAAAAAAAAAACTAAACTAAATTATTAGTTTAATTTAATAAACTAATAATTATTATTGTATTACATATGTTTTTCATTTCTCATAGAGGTAATATTGATGGACCCAATCAAAATGATGAAAACAAAATTGAATATATTATGCATGCTATAGACAACAATTTTGATGTGGAAATTGATTTATGGTTTAAAAATGAAAAATTTTACTTAGGTCATGACGAACCTCAATATGAAATCAATAAAGAATTTTTGAAAAATAAAAAATTTTGGATACATACAAAAAATCTTGATTGTTTCTACGAGCTTGAAAAAACAGACTATAACTATTTTTGGCATGAGAAAGATAAAATAGTTTTAACGAGTAAGGGTTATTTCTGGAATTATCCTGGCACAAAACTTTCAAATAGAAGTATTTCTGTTTTACCAGAACAAACAAAAGAGAGAAAACCAAAATGTTTGGGTATATGCTCAGATTATATTAAGGAATACTATGATAGATACAATAATATTTGATCTAGATGGAGTTTTAATCAATTCTAAAGATATTCATTTTAAAGCTCTTAACAAATCATTAAACGATAATAATATAAATTATGAAATTAGTATAGACGATCATTTAAAAAGATTTGATGGTTTGCCAACATTAAAGAAATTGGAAATTCTCAACAAAGAAAAAAAGGTACCAAAATTTTTAAATAAAAAAATTCAAAATAGAAAAAATGAAATTACAAGAATACTTTTCAAAAAAGAAATTAAATATAATGATAGAATATTTGCTCTATTCAAAAAATTATCAAAAAATTATAAATTGGGGATAGCAACAAATGCAATCCAAGAAACCTTGGAAATAGCTATAAGGAAACTTAAAATAAAAAAATATATTAGCTATTCTTTATCAACAAAAAATATTTTAAATCCAAAACCTCATCCAGAAATGTATTTAAAATCTATTGTCAATCTAAATTCAAAACCTTCAACAACCTTAATTTTGGAAGACTCTCATAATGGTAGGATAGCCGCGAAAGAAGCAGGAGCTAGATTGATGCCAATTAAATCATTGGAAGACGTAAGTTATAAAAATATTCTTAACTTTCTAAAAATAGAAAAGAATAATTTTGAAAATTTAGATAGTTGGGACGACAATGACTTAAATATTGTAATACCTATGGCTGGTGAAGGAAGTAGATTTGCAAAAGCTGGCTATACTTTTCCAAAACCCCTTATTGAAGTTCATCAAAAACCAATGATACAGTTGGTTGTAGATAATTTAGGTTTAAAAGGAAATTTTATTTTTATAGTAAGAAAAGAACATTTAAAAAAATATAATTTAAAAAGTTTTTTAAATATAATAGCTCCAAATTGTAAAATTATTGCAATAGATAAAGTGACAGAAGGCGCTGCATGTACAGTTTTATTAGCAAAAAAATATATAAACAATTCAAAACCTCTAATTATCTCAAATTCAGATCAGTATATTGATTGGAGTCCATCTGAAACAATGTATAACTTTTATTCAAAAAACGTAGATGGTGGTATACTTGTTTTTAATGCAACACATCCCAAATGGTCATACGCAAAATGTGACAAAAATAATAATGTATCAGAAGTTGCAGAAAAAAGAGTTATTTCTAATAATGCTACAGTTGGTGTTTATTATTGGAAACATGGAAAAGAATTTGTGAAATATAGTGAGCAAATGATTAAGAAAGATGTAAGAGTTAATAATGAGTTTTATGTTTGCCCAGTATACAACGAAGCAATCAAAGATAGAAAGAAAATAAAAATTAATAATGTAAAGTCAATGTGGGGTTTGGGTACACCTGAGGACTTAGATTATTTTTTAAAACATAAATCAAAACAGAATAGCTAAAATACGATTTATGATAATTAGTAAGATAAAAAACTTTATAAAATTAAATTTTCCTTTTATTGCAAAAAAACTTATTGAGTTTAGAGATACAAATAATTTATCAAGAAAAATTAAAAGTCAATTAAATACTAATTTGACAAAGCAAGTTCACGGTAAAAAAATTATTAATATAGAAAAAGGTATTGTAAATGACAAAACTATAAATAATTTTGTATCCTATACTTTAAGACCTAAAGTTACTGAAAATATTATTATTGAGAGTGATAACTATAATAATAAAGATACGGCAATAATTATACAAGGCTCTTTAAAAGGAATTAGTGATTTTACACAGCAAACTATTGAACTCTACATAAAATTATTTAAGAATTCTGAAATTGTACTCTCTACTTGGGAAAATGAAATTCACTCATTTCCTGTTAAAAAATATAGTGATAAAATAAAAATAATTGTAAATAATATTCCAAAAAATGAGCCTCACAATATAAATCTTCAACTTATTTCTACAAACAGTGCACTTAAATATGTTAAAAAAAAAAATATTAAATATTGTTTAAAAACAAGAACTGATTGTAGAATTTACAACAAAAATTCGTTAAATCATCTTAAGAATCTAATTTCAGTATTTTCAATAGATACCGAGTACAAACATTTGAGTTCGAGAATAATTTCAAGCTCAATAGATACAAGAAAATATAGAGTTTATGGATTAAGTGATATTTTTATATTTGGCGAAACAACAAATTTAGAAAAATATTTTGAAGTTGAAAATTATATATCATCATTAGAAAAACATTTTGGTAAATATCCTTGTATTATAAAGGAAACAGCAGTTATCAATGAAATCTTCTTGTGTGCAAGATATTTAAAAAATTCTAATATAACTCTTAATTGGGAACTAGAAGATTGGTGGAAGTATTGTGGAAAAATATTTTGCGTAGTCGATTCATCTGACTTTGATTTTTTTTGGTATAAATATGATTGGAAATTTGAACAAAGATTTATTCAAAATTATACATCAGATTTCAAGCAAGCTTTGAGCTTTTCTGATTGGTTAAATCTCTACAATAATAAAAGTTTTCAGTTTGATGTAAGTAAAAAAGAAGTTTGGAGATTAAGGGATGGAATAATTGCGCAATAAACATTCAGTAAATATTATATTTTCTTTCTTACCAGGAATAATATCTATATTTGTTACTTTTTTCTCAATTCCGATTTATTTAAATTACTTTGATAACGACACATATGCCAATTACCTAATTCAACATTTCATTCTTACTTTAGGGATGATTCTTAGTTTACAACTTGGCAAAATAGCATCTATAAACATTCAAACAGTTGGAAAAAGAGAAAGAGAAAATCTAATTTATACAACTTTAATTTTATCCATCATATTAGGAAGCATATTATCTGGAATATGTTTATTTTTTATAAATTTTTTTTTGGAAAGTAAAAACTTTATTTCCGTAGGTTTTTCTCTTTTTATAGGGATAGTATTAACAATAATTTACATTAATTTAGAATATATTTCCAGAGGATTAAGTTATTTTAAAGAAACAAGTTTATCAAACCTATCTTTTTATAGCTTATCAATTTCATTACCAGGTTTTTTAATTTTTACTGATATTGATAAAAATTTTATAGTAATAAATCTTTTTAATATTTCATTGGCAATAAAAGTAATTTCAATTTTATTCTTACTAATTTTGCTGATAAAAAAAAAAGTATTAATTAATGCTAAAATAAATTTAAAACTAACACATAAGTTTTATTTTCACTCAAAATGGATGACACTTACATCTTTTTATACTCAGATATATGATTACTTTGATAAACATTTAATTAAAATATATTTTGGATCTTTATTATTAATAACCTATTCAATACCACAACAAATTGCTGCGAAATTAACAATTATTTCAAGTGCAATTATTTCTGTAATACTTCCAAAATTATCGGCAGCAAAAAATGATAAAAATAAAAAAAAAACTCTTACTGCAAACTTATATTTATTTATTTACTTGTCCAGTTTCCTTATTTTAATATTTCTTCCATTTTACGAAAATATTTTAAATTGGTGGTTAAAAGATGGTTACCAAATAAAAATACTCAAACTTTTTGAATTATTTTTATTAGCAACATTTCTTGGAAGCTGTTCAAATATTTTAGTTTCAATGTATGAGGCTAATTCAATTGCAAAAAAAAATACAATATTAGAAACTTATAGTATTTTTCCCTTTTTAATTGGTTTGTTTGTAAGTATACATTATGAAAATATTTATTTTTTTGTCTTTGTTATTATTTTAAAAGAATTTATTTTATTATCATTTAGAATTTTTGAATTAAGAGCGTTCATTTTAAATTATAAAATTTTAATTTTTCAGATTTTGTTTTTTTCGACTATATTTTTTTTCATTTATATAGAAAACTTTTATTTTGTTTATATAAATATAATTATACTAATAATTATTTCTTTGTTAAATATTCCTGTAAATATACTTAAAAATGAATTTTCAAAAAAATAAAATTAATATATTTGTAGTATGCTTTTACTTTGCCTCAAAAGGGGGCAACGGTGCTGCGGAAGTTACTTTGAGTTTATTTAATTCTATTAATGATAATAAAAAACTTTTTGAAATAAATGACACAAAGATTAAGAATATTTTTTTGAATTTTATATTCAAAATTAAAAATATTATTGCATTCATATTTAAGATAAAAAAAATAATTAGAAATTATAATAAAAATGTAATTATTATTGAAGGTGCAAGCTGGATTGGGTACTCATTTATTTTTTTTTTATTAGGTAAATTTTTTTTTAAAAAAAGTACTTTTATTTATCACTCGCATAATATCGAATACGATATAAGAATAAAAAATAAAAGTAATAAATTTATTATTTTTTTATCAAAATATTTTGAAAAATTTCTATTCAGATATTGCAACTATTCTACAGTAGTCTCTTTAAATGATAAAAAAAGAATAAAAAAGCTTTATAAAGAGAATCCATATATTTTAGAAAACGGAGTTGATATAAAAAGATTAAAAATTCAAAAGCCAATTTTTGAAGTACCAAAGAAATATTTTATGTTTATAGGTAGTTATTGGTTTAATCCAAATAAAGAGGCTATAGATGAAATTTTAGATAAATTATACCCAATTATTATTAAAATTTATCCAAATATAAATTTTATTATAACTGGTAGCGGTTTCCCTTTAGAAAAATTAAAAAATAAAAATATCAAATATTTCAAGAATATAAAAAAAAATAATTTAAACTTTTTAATCAAAAATGCTGAGTTTTTGTTATTTCCAATGAAAAAGGCAACTGGTACAAAAATAAAAATTATTGAAAGTCTAATTTTAGGAGGAAGAATAATTACTACAATTCATGGTGTGAAAGGTATTAATCTAATTTCAGAGTCAATTCCAATTATTTATAGAGAAAATTATGAATTAAAAAAAATTATTAAAAATAAAATTTATAAAAAAAAATATTCAAAAAATTCAAAGAGAATTATGCTTTATTACAAAAAAAAATATTATATGAAATTTATATTTAATAATTTTTTGAAGAAAATTAATTTAAATGAGTAATTATTTTAATTTAAAAAATATCTTTGTTATATTAATTTGGATATCTATTTGGTTAAGTATTGGCATTAACCCAGATTACATATTTAAATTTCAATATAATTTTCAAAATTTATTTAATTCAGATTTTATTAAATTACTTAGAATTTTAGTTCCAATAATTTTATCGTTAATGTGGATATTATTTATTTTAAAAAACAAAAGATTTTTAAAAATAGCTTTTTCTATTAATTTAACATCAATATTTTTAATTTTGTATTTTTTAACACAACTTTTTTCATTAATGCTCTCAAATAATTATTTCATTAATTTTTATTGGATTTATTTTCCATTTATAATGCTAACTTTAGTAAATTTTATATTAATTGATAATGATGAAAAAATTTGTTTCCAGTTAAATTTGATTTCTATGATAATTTTGTTTATTGTTTTTTTAAAATTTATATACCCTCTTTTTTTGAATTTTTTTTCATCAACCCTTTCATTTTACAATATGTGGCCAACAGTTTATGCATATGACTTTACTGTTCCTAGACCTACTGGGTTGGCAAGAACAGCCCTTCTTTTAATTGCTTTTTTATTATGTTTTAATTTTAATAATATTATTTATAAAATTGTTCGATATCCATTAATTATATTTTTTGGCTTAAACATCTGTTTATTTCAATCTAGAACAATACTTTTTTTGTGGCCTGTAATTATTTTTTTAATTTTATTTTTTAAGAACCAAAGTTTAAAAAATAAAATAAAAGAATTAGCTTTAATATTAATACTTCCAATTATTTTATTTTATGGCATGAATTTAAGCAAAATTAGTTACAATTACTTAATTGCATATAAAGTTTTTAAAAGTCAAAATGTAGAAAATAAAGAAACAAGTATATTTAATTTTAAAGAATATAAAGAATTTATTGAAAAGCCTAAAAACTCTGACAAATATGAAGTTCAGGTTTATAGAGATACAGATCCTAAAAGCTTTTCATCATTCAGAACTCTTCATTGGAAGAAGATTTTTTTAAAAATAAAAGAAAATAATTTTATTGGATATGGTCCTATGGGAGATAGATATATAATTAACAACACTGCCTCAAGTATAATTTTCTATTCTTTATCATCGGGTGGTATTTATGGTTTGATAACGATAATATTACTATGTTTAAGATCACTTTATCTAATTTCATTTTTTATATTAAAAAAAAAATGTTTCAGTAGAGATAATTATGAATTAATTAATTTTTCGTGTTTAATATTAGTTATACTTTTCTTACGTGGAGTTCTAGAGACATCAATTGGAATTTTTTCTATAGATTATTGTATGTATATTTTACCAGCATTGTTCGTTGAATATAAATACAATTTATTAAAAGAAAAGCTTGATCAATTTTAATGAATTTAATATTCTAGAAAAATAAACTCTTGGATTGTAAATTAATCTTACAAACCACCCTAAATAATATTTATCCACAAAATCATTAATTGGCGCTTGTCTTTTTGTTAAAAATGCTATGGCAGCACCAGTACAAATTATCGAAGTATTACGGTTTAAATTTTTATTTAAAAATAGTGCAAGAATTTCTTGAGTCTCACCGCCAATGTTTATGATAACATATTTAGGTTTATAAGAATTTATAATTTTTAAAAGCTTATAATCTTCTATTTTTTTTCTATAAATTGGAGCTATATAAGATTTAATATTATTAAAATTTTTTTTTTTTAAATAAAGTAAATTCTCTTTTGACTCTAAATAGTTTGGATCGACTAATAATAATTTTTTTTTTTTAATAGGTAAATAATTTATAAATGTTTTTAAAAATAGGTAACCTGAGTATTTATTTACATTTTTTTTCTTAAAAATTTTTAATAGAATACAGAAAAATCCACTGTCTAATATCGCTACTGAGGATTTTTGTAATGCTTCTAAATATTTAGTATTCATCTTAATAGAGGATAATGCAGATGCTGCAGGTGCAACTAGATATCCACCATTATCAAGAATTCCTATTAATTTTTTAAAATCATGATTATAAAACTTTATTCCATAAAAATTTATAATTTTTTTCTTCATATATTTTGTTTATCTTTAAATTATATATAATTAAATATTAAATTTTTTATGGTAAAAAAAATATATTTTTGGGCGTGTGACTACTCTAGCAACAGTGGCGAGGGTATTCTTGGAAGATCATATATAAGATACATTAGCAAAACTAATAAAAGTATTAAATTAATTAATATAAACAGATCAAGTAAATTTCAAAAAAATAAATTTAAAAAAAATAGTCAAATTTATAAAAGTGTGATTCATAAATATATCTATCCTTTAATAGGACTGATTTACTTATGGAAACTTTATTTTCGGTCAAAAAACGTTCTTTTTTTGAATTATACTCCACTTTGGAATTTTTTAATTTTTATTTTTTTACCACCAAATTCTAAAATAGGTCCAATTACAGGAACAATAATCAAAAAAAAATATTCATTCTTAATTAATTTATGTGAAAGAGTTAGCTTATTGGTAATAAAATTAAGATTCAAAAAAATAATTTTTTCAAATAATTTTTATCGATTTAAATATAAATTACGTGGAAAAAAGTTTGAATTTAATTTTATATTAAAAGATTATAGGAAAAACCCTAAAAAATGTAAAAAATTATATGATTTTGTGATTTACTATAGAAACTTATCAGTTCAATACAACAATTATATATTTAAATTGATTTATCGATTAAAAAAAGATTTTAAGATTGCAGTTATAGGAGATAAGATTCAAATAAAAAATTTAAAAAACTTTGGTCTTGTAGATAGAAATAGAGCAAAGCAGATTATCTCAAATTCCTCATTTGCGATTAATAACCCAGAGAATTTATATAGCTATTTTTTTCAAGATTGCATGTCCTATGGGTTAATAATATTTTATAATAAAGTTTTTAAAAAATATAATATTTTTAAAAACAAGAAATTAATTTCAATTTCTAATTACGATGTAGTAATAGATTACAATAGAATAAGAGCAAAAATTTTATCCTACAAAAAAATTTAACAATTTTTCTTATCTACTTTGTAAACATAACTTTCTAGTCTTAAATTATTTAGAAAATTTCTTGTTGCATTAATTTCTTCAATGACAGCAATTTTCTCTTCATTCAAACAAGCTGGCTGTAACTTATCTTTGTAAGATATTATAAAATTAATTTTATTATCATTTAAAAATTTAATAAATTTTTCTTTGTCACCATTGTAGATATCACTTATTTCTAAAAATGACCTTGGAATAATATTTTTATTCGAAAATATATTTGCTCGACCTTGTGTAAGGGTAAGGACAATTTTTTCATCTGCATATTTATTATAGATATTATTATTATAGAAACCGTAGGAAAATTTATTCATATATTTATTTTTTTCAAAGATTACATTTTTGTCCACATAGGCCATAAAAATGAAAACTAAGGTAAAACAAATAACAAAGATTAGCTGTAAATTTCCAATCAGTTTGATGTAATTATTTCTTTTTTCTAAATAAAAATAACTCAACAATAGAAATGACTCAAAATAATACCTAGAAAGAATTTGACCAGTAGATAAAATTGTTATTATTATAATCAACGGTATAAAATTTAATTCTTTTTGTAATTTTAAATCAAATAACAATAGAAAGAATATCAAACCTAACGTATTACTTAAATCAGCTAAATTTGTAGGTAAAAAAGGTTTAATATAAATTAAAAAGTTTTTATAATCTGACAACCAGCCCTGCGACTCTCTTAAAGCCAAAGAATAATTAGTAAATATATCTCTAGAATTTCCAAATATTTCGTCAAAAAATGGTGCCGTTGGGTTTCCAAAAAATTTATATTTTAATAGGAATATTGGTAAAAAAATAATAATTAAATTTATTAAACTAAAAATGATCGAAATTTTTAATTTGTCTTTATTATTTAATAAAAAATAAATTAACAACAATAAAGATAATAGAACATAATAAACCTTACCAGTAGCATAGAAGCTTAATAAAGATATAAACAAAAATATTTCTGATTTTGATTTAATTTTATCTTTTTGAATAAGTATGAATAATATTAAAAATATAATAGAAAAAAAAAGCTGTAATTTTTGAGTTGAAATTAAAAAAATAAATAATGGACATGAGAAAAGA
>CESN01047290.1_pt1 | contig 10326 bp, 15 predicted proteins | sample 531181 | NCBI WGS metagenome assembly CESN01 (sample SAMEA2621990, study PRJEB7988) | marine metagenome | isolation source: saline water (ENVO:00002010), including
AAAAAACGCGCTCCCAGCAGGGAACGCGTTTTGCCATAAAAATGGGTGATTACTCGGGTTAAGCTGGTGTAACTTCAGTTGCACATGGACCCTTAGGTCCGCTGCCGATTTCGAAGGAGACTTGTTGACCGTCTTCGAGGGAGGCATAGCCGTCCATTTTGATTTCAGAATGGTGAACAAAGAGATCTTTGCCGCCATCTTCGGGGGTGATGAATCCGTAGCCTTTTTCGGCGTCGAACCATTTTACATTTCCTGTAGTCATATACTTGTGTTTCTTGTTATATTCACAGATTTCGCCGTTTGCTAATTTCTGCCAAATAATATGTATCTGATGTATCGGGTCCTGTCGCTAAAAATCTCATCTAATTATTTTGTCAGTTTTGCTCTGTATTTTACTCTCTTTTGTGTATTTCTATACTGGCTTAGTGCATACTTAATACTTATGCTAGTCACTTGTTTTCGACCAGACACTCCAAGTTGCAGTTCCAAGTGCCTAGCGGAATTGACTCACTTAGCCGAGTAAGTTTAAAACAAGCGCAGCGATCAGACTTTATGCCTAATACTTTTACTTATCTATCAGAAGTTTATTTCGACGAACTCGATGGCCTTGGACTCCTTCATCATCCTCGCTATTTACTGCACTTAGAGCGTGCACAACAAAAATTTTTCGAGCATCTGCTCGGCGTGCCCGACTTCAATGTTGATCGCGACGAGGATATTTATGTGGTCGTTCACGGTCTCGACGTACGATTCCGCGTGCCCCTGAGCAAACCTGGTAAGATCGTAGTCGACTACCAGATAGTTAAGATCCGTAGTGGCGGTGTGACTATGGATTTCACTATTCGCGCTCCCGAAGGCAACACGGTTTATTGTACAGGCACACGTACCCTTTGCAAATTGTCGGCTGAGACTCATCGACCAGTGCCATGGACGGATGCCTTCCGTGCCGCGATGGAAGCATTTTAGCCCTACGGTAATTTACCGATGTTTGATTTCTTCTGTCTTCTCTCTGCCATAGCTTTTCTGGTCTATGGTCCATGTTGTGTCCTCTCCGGTCATATGGTAGTGGAGTTTGAACGTTACCGCCTTGCTCGCTTTCGCAAGATCACTGGATACCTGCAGATTCTAGGAGCAGTTGGCTTGCTCGTCGGCTTTTTGTGTACTCCTGTTGCCGGCCTTGTAGCAGCGCTCGGATTGAGTATTCAGATGCTACTTGGGTTTGGTGTGCGCCTATTAATACGCGACAGCTTGTTGCAATGTCTGCCGTCGTTCAGCTTTATGTTAATCAACGCAGGTTTGGTTGTGGGTTTTGTGAATCGTTTAAATTAAGAGGCCAGTAGAAAAATTGCCACGCAGAGTGTTAGCATAATTAGCGCAGGTAAAGACTTTTTAAAAGGGTCTCTAATTTTAAAGTGCATCACAAGTGCACCTATCATCAAAGCTGCAAGCAAGATCGTTGAGGGGGCAATTAATAATGGCAGAAAAATTCCGGCAATGAGTCCGATCGCAGACACTATCTTCAACAAGCCTACAATGTAGAGGGCGACTGTTGGTAAACCGTAAACCACGAATTCTTCTCTCATGTTAGATGCATTGCCTCCTCGATACACTGTGTCTTGGCCAAATCGAAGGAGCCATACGTTAAAAATTCCAAGGCCAGCGACGATTTGCAAGAGATATTGAAGATAGATCATTGTCCTTATGGTCGCGATTTCTGCTTCGATGTCAAATAAGCGTATGAAAAATGAAAGGCTTGGAGCGTTTGTGCGTTCAATACAAATGCGTAGTCATGGAAAAGCAGTTCGTAAGCAAGATCTCCCTGAAAAGTTGTGTCCTGCTTGTCGGCGCCCCTTCGCTTGGCGAAAAAAGTGGGAGCGTTGCTGGGAAGAGGTCGTTTATTGCTCACAGCGCTGTCGTCGGGAGGGTAAGGCATCGTGAGTAATGATATTTTAACGCTTGTTTGGTTCAAGCGAGACCTACGGGTTTTAGATCATGCGCCTCTGACTGATGCAGCGGAAATAGGGCGGGTCTTACCCGTTTATGTGATCGAACCTGAGGTGATCGAGGCTGCCGATTTTGATGCCTTACATTGGGATTTCATACGGGAATCTTTGATTGATTTGAATACATCTTTAGAAAAACTCGGAGTTAGTCTCTTTATCCGGTTAGGGGAAGTGTGTGACGTTTTTCAGAGATTACACCAGCAATTTGGCTTCACACAAATTTTCGCACACGAAGAGACCGGGAATGCACTGAGCTATTGTCGAGATCGACGATTGGCCAGATGGGCTAAGTCTGCAGGGGTTACTTTCAAAGAAACGCCGCAAAACGGAGTTGTCCGTCGTCTCGAAGATCGTGACGGTTGGTCAAAGGTCTGGGAGTCGCGGATGAGTCAGCCGATTACATTGCCCGCCAGAAACATTTGTGGTCCGATGCTCTCGGATGGCGACGTGCAAATACCTAGTGCTGAGTCGCTAGGTCTAATACGCACTGATCGCGTGTCTCAATTGCAAGGCGGTGAGAGCGATGGTCTGCGCGTTTTAGAGAGTTTTGCAATGGGTCGTGGATCTCGTTACCAAAGCGAAATGAGTAGTCCCAACACAGCTTTCGATAGTTGTTCGAGGCTTAGTCCATATTTGACTTGGGGCTGTCTTTCAATGCGCACTGCGGTGCAAAGGATACGAGCCGCAGCAGGTGACACTCTTCCGAAGATTGCTGCGCGCGCCTTCCTCTCACGCTGCCACTGGCACTGCCACTTCATACAAAAGCTAGAGTCGGAGCCAGCGATCGAATTTTGTGCGTTTAACCGCGCGTGCGAAACATTGCGTGACAATGGAAACGATCCCGCTCGACTGGAAGCTTGGCAGCAAGCCCGTACGGGCTATCCATTCGTCGATGCTTGTATGCGGGCCTTAAAACGGCGCGGCTGGATCAATTTCCGTATGCGTGCGATGTTGGTATCGTTCGCCAGTTATCACCTCTGGTTGGATTGGCGTTTGTTCCGCGATTGGCTGGCATGTCAATTTATCGACTACGAGCCGGGTATCCATTATTCCCAGATTCAGATGCAAAGCGGCTTAACTGGGATCAACACACTGCGTATCTATAGTCCAGTCAAACAAGGTATGGATCACGATCCAGAGGGTATATTTATCAGAGAATGGGTGCCCGAACTTGCGGGCATTGAGGGTGAAGCGATCCATCAGCCATGGTTACTTCCAGACCAAATGCAGTCGAAATATCAATGTCGGCTTGGGCGTGATTATCCGCTACCTATTGTCGACCACAAGGAAGCGGTTAAATTTGCGCGCGCACAGTTTGCAATACTACGTCAACGGGACGACTATTGGGATTGCGCTCACGAAGTCATGCATCGCCACGGGAGCCGTAAAAAATCTGAGAATCGTAGCCGCCCGAAGCTATTGAAAAGAAAGCCTGTAAGCCGACAAACCACATTACAATTAAATGAGTCAGAAAATTAAAAATTTTAGTGATGCAGAAGCCAACGCTGTGGTTCGCATGGCTTGGGAGGATCGAACCACCTTTGACCAGATCAAAGAGCGAACGGGTCTCTCCGAAGCTGAGGTGATCAAACTTATGAGGCGGAAATTAAAGCCGGGCAGTTTCTGCTTATGGCGTAAGCGGGTGAGTGGACGAATAACCAAGCATCGGAAGTTGTTTGAGCGTCATATTAAACCATCCTGCTGACCTATTAGCGGATCAGCTTAGCGATATCGTGTTGGCTGATCGGTATGCAAAGCGCCATAACAAGGGCTCCGCTCCATTGCTCTCTTAGGAATCCTTAATTATTTTGTTTCCACTGACTCATCCGCCCAGCAAAAGAGCTTCTACCCGGTCCATGTAGACAGCGTGTTGTGCGGGATCGTGAAAAGAACCTGCGCCATGGGGTGGCGATTCGCTGGTCGGTTGAGCGATTGGTATCTGGTAGATTTTTCGCCCTGTTTTTAGCTCGCAATTCACCTGTAATAACCCGCTTTTGGGAGAATGAATCACATTGATGTGGCGTAGCTTCGAGGGGGTATCCATAATGTGATCAGTCTTTTGCCAGCACCGATTTATGGCTGCGAAGTAGTTGAACGAGTGAGCACACGGATGCTAACAGCATTCCAGTGATCAATGTTGCGGCGAACAGCTTTGGTTCGCCCTCAGAGTATGCCTGCCAACTGACGACGGAGCGCCAAGTGAAGGCAGCGCAAAGCATGAGCGTTGTTATGCCAGCTGCTAGAAGCGCGAGTAGGCGTCCACCTTTGAGTATCCAAAATCCCCAAAACGCGCTGAGTGTTCCAAAAGTCCCACCAGACATTAGCGCGGTCTTTGCGGCTACAGGATTGGAGGCGTAACCGGCTAGCCCGCAAGCAATTAAAAAAATGCCAAAGCCTACATACCAACGACCGATTTTGTTTCTATTATTACCCATATAATTTGATGTATTGAGGAAGGCTAGATCCGTCAACTCTCAGTAGCGTAAAACAAGGCGTATTTGTATGCCCTTCTTGCCAAGTATTCAAAGTCGAGTATGAGATGTTAATTATGTGTTTTTTGTGGCTGGCTTAAGGCGTCCTCAGTCGCTTGCATTGTTATGCCTTCTGCGCTTCGTGTATAGCCACGATTGAGAAAGTTAGCCCCGTCGCTTTGACGGTCTCGTAACCGGCCTGTTTAAGTTGTTCCGTTAAGGCTTCTTTGCTTGGAAAGTCTTCAATCGTGCCTGCGAGGTAATCATAGGCACTCTTATCCCCCGTGGCAATGGCGGCTACCCAAGGCAGGATGAATTTAAGATAGAAATAGTAGATTGGACTGAACCATTTGTCGGGCTGCGAGAATTCTAACACGAAAAGGCGGCCTCCTGGGCGAAGTACGCGAAGGATTTCTTTGAGACCACGCTGGCGATTTTCGAAGTTACGCACCCCGAATGAAATCGTGAATGCGTCGGTCGAGTTGTCTTCCAATGGTAAATTCATGCAGTCGCCAAACTCAAATGCGATATCAGAATAGCTCTTCTTGGCTGCACGCTTGGCGCGAGCTTCGTCGAGCATGGGCTCGCAAAAGTCCAATCCAGTCACGGGCACCTCAATGCCTATACGATCGCGCAGCTTGAAGGCAACGTCGCCGCTGCCTGTCGCTAGGTCGACCACTTCTTTCGGGCTACAGGCCTTGACCATATGGGTGAGCACCCGCCTCCAATAAAAATCCACACCTCCGCTCAAAAGGTGATTAGCTAGGTCGTAGCGCCCGGCGATCGAGGCAAACATTTTATTGACTGCTTTTCCTTCTGGCATGATGGCCGCGCTGTAAGCGGAGTGAAACTAAAGTTAGTAGCGTCGTGTGCTATATGATGGGTGACAAGTTTCTGCTTGTTCACGAATTAGCAAGGGAGAATAGCAGAAACCAGGTTAAAACTATATACAATCTGCTTCCTGTGACAGGCTCAAGCATTCGGCGCATTCGCGTGGGCCCGTTCCCAAATTTGATTAGGAAGATTCTTTCACGCATTTAATACTCCTAATCACCCATTTAGAAAGTTCCTCATCTGGATTTTCGATCGCTAGTTTACCCAACTTGAAGACGGTCTGTCCTGTATTGCGGTTGATGATGGTGAGCCCGTGCCCAAAATCTTTAAACTTTTCCTCACAAATAGACTGGATCGTTTGATCAAGCTCGCTGGCTTCGCTAATCAAGGTTTCAATAGCGAGTGGTTTAAACTCAAGCGTGAAGCCGCAGGCCTTTTCGAAGGCGGCTCCGTAGCGCTTCACGTCATTTTCCCAAACTGTACTTTGGAGATGGGCGTTTTTCTCTTTGAGTGCCTTGAGGCAGCTCGATGGGTCTACGATCATTTCAGTCGTCACTTCAAAGTGTTTGATTGCGGTTGAGGGCAGTTCAAATTTGTAGTCGCGGAATAATCGTTCCATTACCGTCATAATGCCGCGCGCGCCAGTGCGTTCTTTGCTAGCCGTCTCGGCAATGCTCATGATGGCCTCAGGCGTAATTTTGAAATCGATCCCGTAGCCGCGAAAATCGTCTCGATATTGGTGTAGAACGCTACCCTCTGAGGTAGTCAATATATGCGCTAAGTCTTTAGCCGAGAGCGCCGAGCAAGCACAGCGCACTGGCACACGCCCAATGAATTCAGGCTCGAATCCGTATTTGATAAAGTCGCTTGTCTGTGTGTGTTGCAGATAGCAAGAGATGTCTTCTTCCGCATCACTCACATTTGCGCCAAAGCCCATCTCGCTTTGAGAGAGTCGTTTCTTGATCGACTCGGCTAGCTTGTCGAAGGCACCACTCACGATAAAGAGGATATTTTTTGTGTTGATCGATTTGCGCTTCGGCTTACCGCCCCGTTGGATCTCCATGACAGCCTGCATTTGAGCCATCATATCGCTTGGACTGAAGAGGTTGACCTCGGTTTCTTCCATCAGCTTGAGTAAGTTAATTTGCACGCCGCGTCCGGAGACATCGCGGCCTCCAGCGCTCCCTTCACTGGCGATCTTATCGATCTCATCCACGAAGATGATGCCCTTTTCTGCCAGTTCAATGTCGCCATCTGCTGCCTTGACGAGATCTCGCACTAGATCTTCCACATCAGAGCCTACGTATCCCGTCTCCGAGAATTTCGTTGCATCCGCCTTGACGAAGGGTACGCCGATCAAGCGTGCTAGGTTTTTTATTAAGTAGGTTTTGCCTACACCAGTCGGCCCTAGCAGAAGAATGTTCTGTTTACTGTATTCGGTCATTTCCTCGCTCTTACCCAAGAGAGTCGCGCGGACATGATTGTAATGATCGCAAATCGCGACGGATAAAACCTTCTTCGCCTCATCTTGCCTAATGACGAATCGGTTTAGATGGTCGCGAATTTCTTTTGGTTTGAGCTTGAAATTACGGATATTTTCCAGCGCCTCCGCACTCTTGCCCCCATCAGACGCGGCCTCTGGCTCGTTCACGATTTCCTCCTGCTCGTCTGAAAACTGGCCGCCCTCAGGAAATCCGTGTGCAGAAATTTTCACATTAGAGTCCTTGAACAATTCTTTCAATTGCTTTTGGATCTCGTCAAATGGATTTGGCGGTTCTTTATCACTCATTTTTTCTAGTTTGACAGTGTTTTCTTGATCCCAAGTATCGAATATACAATAACTCTACATTTCCATTACAGCAAGCTTACTTAGCAAACCAAACAAACACTAGGATGTCCAATAACCTTACCAAGCGAGATATCGTTTTAGATATATACGACAAAACTGATTTTCCGCAAAAAGAAGTGCGCGAAACTGTGCAGCTTACTCTTGACGCCATTGCCAAAGCTTTGAGCGAGGGACGTAATGTTGAGCTGCGGAATTTCGGTGTCTTCGAGGTACAAATTCGTAAGTCGCGCATAGGTCGCAATCCTAATAAGCCTGAAACGGATGTTATTATTCCAAAGCGTGCAGTGATTAAATTCAAGGCCGGAAAAGAATTGAAAGCGCAGCTTAAAGACATGGATGTCGATGCCCACGAAGGGGGTGAGTAAGTTAAATTCGGATTAATCTCCGTCCCTTTATTTTTTAAGGGATATTCTTTATGCAGTTTGAAACCCTACCTGGCTTTCGGGAATTTTACCCAGAGGCATGTGCCCGCCGAAATCATATCTTCGGTTGCTGGCGCTCAGTCGCGCGCGCGTTTAATTTTTTGGAATACGATGCGCCTGTTTTAGAGCCCCTAGAACTTTATATCGAGAAGTCGGGCGAAGAGATTGTAGGGCAACTTTTCAACTTTGAAGATCGCGGTGGACGCGCAGTCGCTCTGCGCCCTGAAATGACGCCTTCGCTAGCTCGGTTGATTGGTGCAAAGGCCAATAGTCTAAAGCGCCCTGTGAAATGGTTTAATATTGGCGAGCATTATCGCTACGAACGCCCGCAGAAGGGTCGCCTTCGCGCCTTTTATCAGCTAAACGTCGATATTCTTGGTGAACAAGGCCCCGCCGCTGACGCTGAGTTGATCACGCTACTCTGCCAGTCGCTAATATGCTTCGGCCTCAATAATAGCGATTTCAAGATCCGCCTAAGTGACCGTGATCTTTGGTTGCTAATGTTAGCCGCCGAGGGACTCGACGAAGCAGGTAGCGCTAGTGTACTTGGCATCATTGATAAGTTGGAGCGCACCGATCGCACAAAAACGATCGAAAGGTTGTCATCCATACTCGGCGATGAAGCCGAAGATTTTCTCGGTAGGATTGAAGAAGCCATTGCTATTCACGATTTTGATACATTACGTAGCTACATTAAGAACTTGCCTCTCGAAGGCGACCTCGCTGCTGTAGCCAAAGCTCGCATTGAAGAATGGTCTCAACTTTTGCGTAACCTCAAGGCCTCTGGCGTGGGTGACTTTATCCAGATTGACCTCGGGATCGTCCGCGGGCTAGCCTATTATACTGGTTTTGTTTTTGAGGCTTTTGAAGCGAGCGGCGAAGGCCGCGCACTCGCTGGGGGAGGGCGCTACGATGCACTCCTCAAAAAACTCGGAGGTCCCGATATGCCTGCAGTCGGTTTTGCGATGGGCGATGTTACTTTAGTCGATCTGCTGGAAAGCAAATCGCTAATGCCGAAATATATTCAAAGCCCTGAGTTCATCGCGATCATTGGTGGTGAGGGTGAACGCGCTGTTGCATTGGCCGATGCTGCGCAGCTACGCGCGGTCGGTTATCAAATCGAGTATCCATTCAAAAACCAAGGTTTCGCTAAGCAGTTTAAATTAGCCAATCAATCTGGTGCCCGTTTTGCCCTGATCTACGGTAGCGAAGAACTTGAGCGCGGCGTGGTCAAGGTACGCGACCTCTCAAAAGGCAGCGAAGTTGAAATCACTCGCGATCAGTTACTCCTACAAGTGCCTGCACTTCTCGAAAGTGGAATTGAGTAGAAATAAAAAACTGAGTATAAAGCAAAAGAATATAAAGTTTTTCTTCGTTCGTAGTCAGTGATGACTTGTTAATTCCGCGCCACAAGATCGTAGTTTTAATTTAGCTAACTTATAGGTTAATCCTCGCCGTGTTAATGATAATTTAAATGAAGTCGTAGCGGAGTGGTTCATCAGGATGATTATTTAATTGATTCTTTTGGCCTAAACCAAGGAGCTACTATAGCAAAGCGTTTGGTAATTCAAATAAATGAGAGAGTATGCCCGGATTAATGCTTGCGTTTTTAAGCTGGATTTTGCTCACGATTTTACCTTCTCTCGATATAGTCAATTTAAAGGGTGTTGGTAGGCCATCGATATCGCGATAATCGTTAAAAATGGTTTCGGTTACTTTACCATTTGGTAAGGTCAGTCTTTCAGCGAGAGGATAGAGAGTCTGCGGGTCGATTAAAATCGCGTAATTATTTCCGAAGTCATCGATAACTCTGACTTTAATGCTGTCGTTACCAGACCATTGCTCGACCTCTATCCCTACTATTTCACCTTTGCCTTGGCTCGCGCTGATGATCCAATCGAAGAAGCGAGCTTGTGACATCCATGTCACGGCCTCTTCTCCTTCGATGCGTGCGAACTGATCTTCTTGTCGCGGCGCACGGATGAGCTGCCAAACAGTGTCGGCACTCACCCCGAAGATTATTTCTTGCGAGCCTTCTTTCATTGTGAACCGCATCTTATCCGGGCGTTTTTTGATTAAGGTAAAGGATAGGCTATGGCCACCGCTTTCGATCGTTCCCACCGCGCGGATCGTTTGCGTGCGGTCGAGTAGATCTGACTTGCAATTGACTGAGAGGTAGGCCGCTATAAATGTTTCCATGTTGCTCAGTTCTTGAATGGAACCATAGGGGAATTGAACCTCAGCTGAGGTAGTATCCATCAAGTCGATTGATTTTACGATCGAATAGGCTGCCGCGCTGACTATTCCAATCACTACTACAAAGAGAACCCTCTTCGCTCGCCGAACTTGCCGTTTGGACCTTCGCCTATTGCTGGCTTTTCTATGAGTGTTGGTATAAGCAGGTTTCATTGCTCCTATAAAGTGCACAAAATTACGTATAGTGGCTTTAGCAATGGTTATTAAGCTGGGTCAACTTTGTCTTGCCAGTGTAGATCAAATGACGTGAAAGATGTTTTCTTAACTTTTCGTTTATATACTTTTAAGTATACTCGGCAATTTAATTTTTTTGAACTGACTGCTGTCTGGAATAACAAAAACAGCAACGCGTACATAAATTTAATTAATAGGGATTCGATAGTAAGCAATAACTGGATTAACTTCACACAGCCAGCATTATTTAAGCAGCGGAGCCATAGTTTCCGCATAGGCTTGGTGCCTAGATCGCTTGAATACATCGCCGCTTTGAT